>ERZ1026854.327-NODE-327-length-34116-cov-5.883004_pt1 | contig 34116 bp, 30 predicted proteins | sample MGYA00380157_ERZ1026854 | MGnify/ENA primary metagenome ERZ1026854 (study PRJEB33269, sample SAMEA4719793) | human gut metagenome | biome: human-associated habitat; feature: organic feature; material: feces | place: Cameroon | collected 2013-10 ... | reverse complement strand
CTCTTAAATTTTTGACACCCGAATCTTTTTTGATAAAAAATTGGGGGAGGGTGTGACCCGGTATGAGTCACACCCTCCCTCTCTAAAACTGTCTATTTCCCGACAGCCCCTCATTTTTCATATATGCCCAAACCAGCTTTTAACACTATTTCTCTCCAAACAGGTACACGCCGCGCTCTGTCACACGGATCTCCGGAATTACCGTAAGTGCCATAAAGGACAGTGTGATAAATGGATCAATATCCTCGGAAATCCCAAGTTTCTTTGCTTCCTCTAACATGTCCGCCACCTTTTTGGTAATTTCATCGCAGGATTTTTCGCTCATCAGTCCACAGATCGGAAGTGGGAGCACATCCACTACTTTTCCGCCGGAAGCGATAACATATCCACCCTGATTCTCTTCTACACCTTTGATCGCAGCTAAAATATCTTCATCATTATCGCCCGCAACGATCAGGTTATGGGAATCATGCGCAACAGAGGTTGCTACCGCACCGCCTTTCACGCCAAAACCCTTGAGCGGTGCAACACCGATCTCCCCAGTCTTTCCATGACGTTCTACCACACAGATCTTGTTGTAGACACCATCCGGTTTGAAATAGCCGTTTTCTGCCGGTACTTCCTCAATCAGATGTGTCGTCACGATCTGATGCGGATTCATCTGTATCACATCTGTTTTTCCACTGCAGGAAAGTTTGATCTTATCTTTGGTGACTTCACCCACATGAACGGTATGAAGCAGTTCATCCGGAACCGGAACAGAGTAATCTTTTGCATAATCCTCTTCTGTCAGAATTCTTCCGTCCTTCATGACATCAAGCGGTCTGACCTGCTCTAAATCATCCAAAAAGACGATATCTGCACGGTAACCTGCACCGATCGCACCATAATTTTTTAAGCCGTAAAACTCTGCCGCCTGATAACTTCCCATCTTATAGGCTTTTGCGACCGGCACCCCAAGTGCGATCGCTTTGCGGATACAGGTACTGATATGTCCCTCTTTTCGGATTTCCTCCACATGTTTATCATCAGTACAAAATGCACAGCGGTCTAAGCAGACACCTGCATCTAACATCGTCTTAATCAACGTCTCTAAATTCTTTGCTCCACTTCCCTCACGCACATAAATATGCAGTCCGGCACGAAGTTTATCAAGCACCTCCTCGGCGGTAGAACATTCATGATCGTTTTCCACACCGGCAAGACGGTATGCCTGCACTTCTTTTCCGCGGATTCCAGGTGCATGTCCATCAATATGTTTCTTGGCAAAAAGCTCTAACTTGTCCGCCATTCTCTTTTCGCCCTCACAACACTCCATAAACCGCATGGTCTCACCAAGTCCGAGCACTCTCGCGTTATCCACATATTTCATCATGTCAGAGGCAAGAAATTCACCACATCCGTTCGTCTCCACATCCGTTGCCGGAACTGCGGATGGCACCATAAAAAATACATTTACCAGAAGCTTTGCAGCACATTTTAAGAAATAATCCATTCCTTTTGTTCCGCTGACATTCACGATCTCATGCGGATCGGCAATGATCGTTGTTGTGCCCGCTTTTGCAAGAACTTTTGCAAGTTCTCCCGGCGCCGCCATACAGGATTCAATATGCATATGTGCATCAATGAATCCCGGCACCAGATATTTTCCGGTACAGTCAATTTCTTCTTTTCCCTCGTATTTACCTACGCCTACGATCGTGTCACCACAGATTGCAACATCTGCCTTTAACACTTCCTCCGTAAATACATTTAATACATTTCCATTTTTCAATACGAGATCTGCTTTTTCACGTCCATTTGCACAGTCTAATTTTCTTTTTCTCTCTAACATATGCTTCCTCTTTTCGTTATATATTTATTATGAAAATAACTTTTTAAAGAAATCTCCCACGGAAGAAAATATCGCTTTAAAAAATCCACCAACTACCGTTGCTATACCACCTGACGAACCACCATTTCCATCTTTAAATGAATTGTACAATGATTCCGCATAATCGACCAATCCATCTAAATTGATCCCCAGAGAATTAATTTTCTTTACCAGATCTATGATCTGCTGACGCTCATCATCGGATAACGTCACACCATATTTTTCACATGCCTCATCGATTGCGCCGTTGATTCCCGCATCATCTGTCAGATCATCTTTGGCGATCAGTGCCTTGATATACGCAATAAACTCTTCCACTTCTGCGTCGGAGACACCTTTTAAGGAATCTTCTAACTGACCGGTCAGCACAAGTTCATTGAGTGCCGTATCAACTACCGAGTCACTGATCTCTTTTCCTGTCATCTCCTGATATGCTTTTAATACGCCTACTAAAGCTGCCGTTCCGGAAATTGGAGTCGGTCCTGCTACAATAATATCTGCATCTGTTACCCCTGCAGTAGTCAGCGCATTTTTATACATACCAACGGTACAATAATTAATGTTTGTTGTGGAAATGTTTAATCCGCTTCCCTTATCCCTCTGTACGATCACAACAGAAGAAAGCGATCTTGTTCCAATCTGCGAGGATGAAATATAGGAATCTAAATACTGATGTTCCTCTGCATTTGTCACATAAACCACATCATAATTTGACAGATTTGCAGCATCGATCCCCATAATAGAAAGAATCGTCGCTCTTTGAGAATCATTAAGATCTGCTCCCAGCGCAAGGTACGGTTTATCACTTGCCTTGATTGTGACATTATCGCTGTCCTCGTTTTGCACAATCGTTCCGCTGATATCCTGTGACGCCTGGTCTGATGTCGCATTTCCATCCTGCTGTAGCGTCTGATCCGACGATGTATTTCCATCCTGCTGTGCATCAGAATTGTTTGTCTGAGCCGAATCATCCAAATACTGAATGGAACCTTCCAGATCGTCACTATCTGCATTCTGCGCAGAATCCTCTGCCGAAATTTCTGCTGCATTCTGCACATCATCTGTCTGATCTGCCGTCGCTGCAACTCCCCCTGCCTGTGCTGCCTGCACACCCACACCGGAGGAAACAGGCATCGCTGCTGCAAGTATCACACATAATATTTTAACTACTTTTTCGTTTCTCATAATAATCCTCACTAACACTGTCCATCCCTGCTTTATATTTTATGCAGGTAAATCTATCTTATATTTTATATCTGTGCAATTCTGACACTCATCCACGCACAGATATCCGCATAGACCTGATCGCGGTCTGTCTCATTTAATATCTCATGGCGGTCTGTCTCATACAGACGGTAAATCAGATCATCCACGCCCGCATCTTTATACATATGGTAAACTTTTTTTACCCCCTCACCAAGATCACCAACCGGGTCCTCTGCCCCGGAAACCATGAAAACCGGCAGATCTTTCGGTACTTTTTTTATATTTTCCATCTGGTTGTCATAATATACCGCTTCCATCAATCCATAGTACCCGTTTAAGGTAAACAGAAATGTACAGCGCGGATCACTGTAATATTTTTTTACATGTTCCACATCCTTTGTCAGCCAGCTGTTGGTATAGTCTTTCCCATAAAGATCAAATTTGTGGTATGGCTTACTGTAGGAAAGTTTCTGCACAAGTTTGCTTCTGTATTTCCAGCCACGGAAAAAAGCTAAAAATTTACACAGCGTCATGCCGAATTTCATGGTGCCATCCGGCACACACCCGGTTCCCATAATGATCGCACCACTTAGATTCTCACCATGCAGACACAAATATTTTCGCAGCATATAAGACCCCATGCTGTGTCCCATCATAAAATACGGCACCCCCGGATTCTCTTTCTGAACTGTCGTGCGCAGACTATGCATATCCGCAACAAGTGTATCACTCGGATTCTCCGCAAAATATCCCCATTCCGTCTCATCTTTTACCGAAGCGCCATGTCCTAAATGATCGTGACCAACAACCATAAATCCACGCTCTGTCAGGTACTCTGCAAACTCGTGATATCTCTCAATATATTCGATCATACCATGCGTAATCTGTAAAATTGCCTTATGCGTTCCATCTTCCGGCATCCATTTTACCGCATGGATCTTCGTTGTTCCATTTGCAGATAAATACGTCATCTGTTCTTCTTTTGCCATATAACTTTTTACCTCATTTCTATGCTGCTCTATCCCCTGTCAGATGCTTTGTCCGCAGACATCTTTTCATTACACAATATTTACTCTGTATCCAGGAGTGCTTTGCATCCGTTACAGATCTTCTCCAGTTCATCTTCGGCAGATTTTTTTGCATTGATTTCCTCACGCAGTGCTGTAATCTGCACTTTTGCCTCGTCTCCAAGTTTTAAGAAATCTTCTCCTGCCTGTTTTATGAAATCCGCTGCCGGTACCGCATTGCCGGACATATGCTCTCTTAGGGAAGTCTGTCCGTTTTCATATATGGAAAGTTTCTGTGCACTGTCACTGTACAGTTTCATGACCATCGATGCAATGCTTCCCTGCATTTCATTAATCTGAGCAGCCTGTTCTTTGATTTCTTTTTGTACCTCTGCCACAGCGCTGATCTGTTCTGACAATGCCTGTAATGCCGTCTCATACCGCTGTGATGTATTTTTGATCTCCTCCGCAGCATGAAGAAATTTCTCTCCATCCTCTCCCATTCTTGCTGCTTCGATTGCTGCATTTAATGCAAGCACTCCCATATTTTTTGCATCATCTTCCAGTTCTTTCGTTACCCCGCCAAGACCGTCCTGCTCTTTGGCTGCACGGTAAAGACTTTCTTCTAACTGTGCACATGGTTCTTTTAATGCCTTGTGCTGTTGAAAAACTTCTTTGATCTTTTCATTCTGCTCTGCCACCTGTCCAAGGAAAATGGAATGATTTGCCTCAAAAGATTCCACAGCATTATGTACTTCAACAAATGTACTGTACAGTTCCTTGCCTGTGCTGCTGCTCTCTTGTGCCAGTTCTCCCACACATTCTATCTTATCCTCAAGGTTCTTAATATTTTCTTCCATCTGCACGCGGGATGCCGTCATCTGCACAGAATGTTCTTTTAATTCATCACTGTATTCTGCAATCTGTTTTTTTATTGTATAAAGTTCCTCCTGCAGTGCTTTCTCTTTCTTGCCGCCAAACATATATATCCTCCATTTACTGATAATTCTTTATCACGATCTGTACACTTTCATTTCCCTGATACCGGTTTATCTCAGGATAATATACAACAGACATCCGAATTTCATTTTTTCTTCCAAGAAATGCCTGATTCACTTCGTTTTCTCCATATTTTTTACTGTAATATTCCCGGAATGCGTCCACATCACCAAAATAAACCGCAAATATAACACATCCGTGTTCGGTTCTAAGTGTAAGTTTTAATACATTCTGATTTTTTCCGACTACCACTGCGCGGTCAATGCCAAGATTTTTATCCGCAAACTGAGGTTTTACATTCGCTTTTCCAAATGGCTCTAGCAATGACAGTTCATTTACCAGCGGAATATCCGGATAATCAACGGGCATGGGAATATCTATTTTTATCTTAGGAATAAAATCTTCTTCTGTCAACCCACAGCATGCGTTTATTTTCTCCCGGAAAATCTCTACATTTGCTTCCGGAAGGGAAAGTCCCGCTGCCATTGGATGCCCGCCAAATTTTGTAAATAGCTCCTGACATTTGCACAGTTCCTCGTACATCGAATATGTCTCAATCGAACGCCCGGAGCCTTTGACACCATCCTCACTCTTTGTCAGCACAAAAGCCGGTTTATGATATGCCTCTCTGATTCTTCCCGCAATGATACCTGCAAGACTTTCATGTACATCCGGCAGATAGACCACTAAGACTTTTTTGCCTGTATTTCCCTCTTCCACCTGCTGCATGGCAAGTTCTACTCCTTCTGCAGTCATATCTTTCCGCTGTGCATTCAGATCAACCAGTTCTGCTGCGATCTCTGACGCTTTTTTTACGTCCTCCTGCAAAAAAAGATTTAACGCAATTTTCGCTGTTTCTAATCGTCCGCTGGCATTGATGCATGGTCCTAACACAAATCCGAAATGATAAGAACTGATCTGCCCCGGCTCTAATTTATTCTGTAAGATCAATGCACGCATTCCCGGATTTGTGGTTGTATGGATCCTCTTTAATCCTTCCCTTACCAGGATCCGGTTCTCATCTGTCAGATCCATCACATCCCCGACTGTCGCAAACGCTACATTTTCCAGAAAACCGTATGCCTCCTCCGCTGCAATACCACATTTTTCATAAAGAATCTGTATCACTTTCCAGGCAACTGCTGCTCCACAAAGATTTTTATACGGATAGGTACACTCCATCTGCTTTGGGTTTACGATAGCATCCGCTTCGCTTCTTTTATAATGGCGTTCTCCCATCTCCTCCGTATACGGTATTTCATGATGATCTGTGACAAGAACTGTCATTCCAAGGCTCTTTGCGTGTGCGATCTCGTCTATTGCTGCAATTCCGTTATCACAGGTGATGATCGTATCGATATCCGCCTCATCTGCCTGTTCGATCAGATGATCATTGATCCCGTAGCCATCTTTCATCCGGTCCGGTATCTGAAAATCTACCCTGCCACCGCAGCGTGTGATTCCTTTATATAGAACATAGGTAGACATTACACCGTCAATATCGTAGTCGCCTATGATCCGGATCTTTTTCTGCTCTCTGATCTTCTGCACCAATATTTCTGTCAGCCGGTCCGAGTCCAAAAGCAAATGCGGATCGTAAAGTTCCCCAATCCCGCCTTTTAAATACCTTGCAATCGCCTCATCCCCCATAACCTCACGATTGCGGATCAGCCTTGCCGTAACCGGACTTATCCCAAAACGCTTTGCAATTCCTGCAAAATCAGCGCCTTTATTAATTACAAACCATTTTTCCATATGTTACCTCAAGCAACGTCAGCCCGCACGCCGGTGCCGTATATCCTGCTCTTTCTCTGTTTTTTGCCTCTAAAATCTCTAACACATCCTCCGGATTTCTTCTTCCATCACCAATCTCAATCAGGGTGCCGGTTAAGATGCGCACCATATTCTGTAAAAATCCATTTCCGGTATAATATATCCGGATCTCTCCAGGAAGTTCTTTGATCCGGATCTGAAATATCGTCCGGACGGTTGATTTTTTCATTTTTTTATTGCCGCAAAAAGATTTAAAATCATGTGTTCCACACAGGTATCCTGCCGCCTTTCTCATGCGGTTTACATCCAGCGGTTCCGTGTAATCATAAACATATCTGCGCTCAAACACTTCCGGTATTTTCCCCGTATGGACCCGGTAAAGGTACGTCTTTTCCACCGCCTGGTATCTGCTGTGGAAACGTTCATCCACACTCTTTACCTCACAGACTGCAATATCTTCCGGAAGATACTGATTCAGATATGCTAAAATTTTATCTGCATCCCATTCCTCTTTCAGATGAAAATTAGCCGTCTGTCCTTTCGCATGTACTCCCGCATCTGTCCTGCCGGAACCGGTAACTTCCACCTGATATCCTGCCATCTTACTCAAAACATCCTGTAATTTTCCCTGTATTGTAAGCTCCGCCGGAAGCACCTGCCACCCGCGGTAACGTGTTCCATCATATTGTAAGATCATTTTATAATTTGCCATATATCTTTATTACCTTATATCTGTTATATCTGATTTTAGGAAAAAATACTGCCACAGATATTTTTCCTGTGGCATTACATCAATTATGGTTATTATACCTCTGTTTCGACTAATTGACAAACCATAAACCACATTTTCTCCTGCGTTATTCTAATGATTCTCCAAATAATTTATGCACACTTTTCATAAACCACATCATATAATAGAATGAATGAATCTACGAGGTTTTTCATGTCAGATATTGCCTATACACAAAATAATATCGATCAGGGTGAGTTAAAGATCCATGTCACGACAAGAGGACGCAACCGACCGATCACAAACGCCCGTGTATCGATCTCCTATTCCGGTGATCCGAACAGTGTCGTTGAGGAGGTGAATACAGATGCATCCGGTATGTCCGAACAAATTACGCTTCCTGCGCCTCCGCTTGAATACTCGATGGAACCTGGCGAAAACCAGCCGTTCTCGCAGTATAGTATTCAAGTCGACGCTGAAGGATTCCGCCCATTTACTGTGTCAGGAATTGAACTGTTTTCGAAACAGTTATCGCTTCAGGAAGTACGAATGGATGAGGTGGATGCACCGGGAAACCCGGTAGACACCATTGTAATCCCGGTCAATACACTCTGGGGAGACTTTCCACCGAAAATTGCAGAATCGGAGATCAAGCCGATTTCTGAGACCGGTGAAATTGTCTTAAGCAGGGTCGTGGTACCGGAATATGTCGTAGTACATGACGGTCCGCCAAACGATACGACCGCCCGCGATTATTATGTGCGATACAAGGATTACATCAAAAATGTGGCATCCAGTGAGATCTATTCCACCTGGCCAGATGCGACGCTGCGCGCAAATATTCTTGCAATCATGTCATTTACGTTAAACCGGGTGTACACGGAGTGGTACCGCAACAAAGGCTACAGTTTCACGATCACCTCCTCCACTGCCTATGACCAAAAATTTACCTACGGCAGAAACATTTTCCAGAGTATTTCCGACATCGTGGATGAGATGTTCCAGAACTTCTTATCCAGACCTAACGTCAGTCAGCCGATCTTAACACAGTACTGCGATGGGGAACGTGTGACCTGCAGCAACTGGCTGAGCCAGTGGGGAAGCAAATTCTTAGGCGACCAGAACTACGAAGCGATTGAAATTCTGCGTTATTATTACGGAAATAACATGTACATCAATACGGCAGAGGAAGTATCCGGAATCCCGGCTTCCTGGCCGAGAGTCGATCTTACGATTGGTTCGACAGGCGAAAAAGTGCGCCAGATTCAGGAGGAACTCGCACGGATTTCAAGATCCTACCCTGCCATTCCGACAGTTACACCGGACGGAATCTACGGGCCTGCCACAAGGGAAGCTGTCGAAGTTTTCCAGCGTGTCTTCGGTCTGCCGGTCACCGGCGTCATTGACTACCGTACCTGGTATAAGATTTCCGAAATTTATGTGGCCGTGTCGCGGATCGCGGAACTGGTTTAAATGTAAAAGGGGCAGTCACACCAAATACTTTGTGCGGCTGCTCCCAATCTTTTTATGCTCAGATACGCGGTCTTTTGCCCATTCCCGGACACTTTTTTTCCACATATCTTTTTATTTTTACTCTCTTATTCCACCGTTACAACTTTCGCTAAGTTTCTTGGCTTATCCACATCAAATCCCTTGTCGGAAGAAACATAATAAGCAAGCAGCTGCAGTGCTACGGACGCAGGCATTACCATAAATTCATCCTGCATATCCGGCAGATGGAACGTATCGTATGCACGGTCAATATCTTTTGCAAGACTTTCCTTGATAAAGAGCACGATATCCGCACCTCTTGACCGGACTTCTTTGATGTTTGAGAGCTCTTTTGACATTAATTTTTCCTGTGTCACTGCTGCAACGACCGGTGTATCCTGCGTGATGAGTGCAATCGGTCCGTGTTTTAATTCGCCGGACGCGTATGCCTCAGAATGAATGTAGGATACCTCCTTTAACTTCAGAGATCCCTCTAATAAAATAGAGTAATCAAGTCCGCGGCCAATCATAAACAGATCTTTTGCCTCTAACACTTTGTTGGCAAGTTTATGGATCTCCTGACGACCTTCTAACACCTTTTTCATGACATCCGGCGTACGCTGCAGTTCACGGACAAAACTCTGTGTCTCCTCCTGTGAAAAAACACCGCGAAGCTGTGCCATCTTTGCCACGATCAGATAAAATACTGCAAGCTGTGTCGTATATGCTTTCGTACTCGCAACTGCAATCTCCGGTCCTGCATTTGTGTAGAGCACATAATCACTCTCACGCGCAATAGACGATCCTTTCACATTGATGATGGATAAACATTTTGCTCCACGTTTTTTTGCATACTTGACTGCCTCTAACGTATCGATCGTTTCACCGGACTGTGAAACTGCAATAACCAATGATTTCTCATCGATGACAGGATCTGAATACATGAACTCGGATGCCATATCAACATCAATATGCATATGAAGGATTGACTTTACAAGTGCCTGTGCCACAAGTCCGGCATGCATTGCTGTACCACACGCGATAATATTAACGCGCTCACACTGTGTAAAGATCTCATCCGGCACACCGTCTGCTGTAAAATCCGGCATTCCGCTTGTGACGCGGTTTGTGATCGTGCGCTCGATCGCATCCGGCTGTTCCATGATCTCTTTTTCCATATAAAATGGATATCCGTTCTTTCCGGCGTTGTTCAGTTCCCAGTCTACCTCAAGATAGTCCGGTTCAACCTGATTACCATTGAAATCCTTTAAGACAAGTGCGTCTTTTGTCAGTTTTAAAATATGATACTCCGGAACAACAAAATAACGGTTTGTAAAACGGCACAGTGCTGTCAGGTCAGAAGCAAGCATTGCTCCCTCTTTGCAGAGTGTTGCAACGATCGGGCTGACATTTCTGGTAGAGTAAATTTCGCCCTGATGATCTTCAAATAAAATAACTAAAGCAAACGTTCCTTTTAATTTGGATACTGTCTTTTTGATGGCTTCATCCGGATCACCGGTATAAAACTTATTTAAAAGTGCTGCCACAACTTCACTATCTGTCTCTGATTTTAAAACACTTTCCAGCTCATAATCTGCGATCAGCTCTCTGTAATTTTCAATGATACCGTTGTGCACTAAAGTCACTTTTCCAACCTGATGCGGATGTGCATTCGTGTCATTTACGCCCCCATGGGTTGCCCATCTGGTATGACCGATTCCACACTCTGTGATGAATTTCTCTGACTCACAGATGGCTCTTAAATCTTTCACTCTTCCCGCACATTTATAAACCTTTGTCTGTTTTGCGTCAGTATCCGCCACAGCAATTCCCGCACTGTCATATCCGCGGTACTCAAGGAGCTCTAAAGCGTCAAGTAACACGCTTTTTACATCTTCACTGCCTGTATAACCGATAATTCCACACATAAATTTTCCTCTTTTCTCATATATTCCTAATTCCCGGCATACTCTCTGCCGATGCATTTATTTCTCTGATAAATCCCTTTATCTTTTTCTGACAACAACATCTCCTGCTGTCTTCTCCCTTATATCGTATTTGTTTTGCAGTCACCTGCATATTTGCCGATATATCTCGCACTGGAAGTGTACGGAAGAGCATCCGCCGAATCTTCGATCACTCTCCTCCTCGTTAACCTGCCATTTCATCTCTGTTTTTGAGCATTTCCCTGCAGGTACATGGCGCTTATAGGAAATTTATGTGTCCGGTATACGGGCGCAAAGACCGCGTATCTGAACATAAAATACTTTTTATTCAATTTTCAAGGTTCAACATGCTTTACTATACTATGATATGAAAAAAAAGTCCAGTGTTTCCCAAAAGAGATCTTGCGTCTTATCCGTTTTCTAACCCATGCATAGCTTTCCAGACGAATGCGCCATTTGGAATATACCGGCAAAATGCATCCACCATAATATTACGGAATGGGCGTACTGACTCTTCTAGTCCAAAAGCTGCCGGATAATCCCTTGTTACAAGATCGATATCCTGCGCTATCTTTTCCGCAACAGCGGCATCTTTGATTGGCACAATGCCAAATAATGTAGAGCAGTAGGCTCTGCTCCCGGTACAGGACGCCAGATATGTATAAGCAAAATTTTTCCATTCTTCCTCAAGTACACATCCAAAGATCTCTTCGTCATCAGAATTTTTTCCCTCACTTTGCATCTCATCCATCCGGATGCCAAGCTGTGCGAGGTAACCGCAGAGTTCTTTTTTCTTTCTTTTTTTCTGGAAAAAGGAGACTCCTCCCGCACCTGTTGCCTGGATCATCATCCATGCATGTAAAAAACGATCTGCCCGTTTTTCTGACGGATGTTCACCAAAGCGCTTTTTTAAAACAGAAAGCCGTTTTTCATCATAAATGGGATCTAACTTCTGTTCGATTGCAAGCTGCAGGATCCGCTCACGTTCATTTATATCTTCAATCTCGTAATAATGTGTGGGCCAGTCCGAAAGATAATCCACATTTTCATTGTTCAAAAGCATTTACTCTGTATCTCCTTCCATATACGAATTCACATCATCATAGGTCACTCTCGCATAAGGCAGACGGATATATTTACCATCGATCAGGTTCAGATCCGACAGGTCTCCACCGGTAGAAAGCTGATATGCAAGATTTAACATCGCATTTGCCTGACCTTCCTTATCATTATAGACTGTTCCAATCATCTCTTTATTTTTGACTGCCTCCAACCCTGCATCCGTCCCATCGATCCCAATAACTGCCGGCCATTCATCCCTTGTAAGTTCGGACGCTTTGAGTGCATCAATCGCACCTAATGCCATATCATCATTATTGGCAATCACCAGCTCAATACTGTCACCAAACTGTGCCATAAGTTGTGTCATCTTCGTCTGTGCCTGCGCGCGGTTCCAGTTTGCGATCGCATATCCTAATTTTTCTACTTCCACACCACTGTCAATCATCGTACTGACAGAATATTCAGTGCGGACAATTGCATCCTGATGTCCGGCCTCCCCCTCTAATACTACATACTGGAAAATTCCATCTCCATTTTTGTCCAGTGACGGATCCGACAGAAACGCTTCTGCCGCAAGTTCTCCCTGTATGATTCCCGACTCAAATGCCTGTGCCCCGACATAATACAGTCTTGTCCAACGTTCCAAATCTTCCTCCACCAGTTCACGGTTGAAAAAAATAATCGGAATGTTATTTTTTTCCGCCAGATCAATGATTGCCGTCGGATCTGTCCTGTCCACCAGATTAACACAGATCACATCACATCCCTCCGTGACCATATTTTCTACCTGGCTGTTTTGTGTCGACTGACTCGCTGATGCATTGTAAGTGTCAATATTGATGGCAACTCCCGTCTCTTCTTCCTTTTTTGTTGCATAATCATTAAAGTCCTTCATCATTTCTGACACAAATGTATCATACTGATCATAAACAGAAATCCCTATTTTAATACTTTTCTTTACATCTTCCCTGCCGCCACAGCCACAAAGAACCACACTTGCGGCTAAAATTCCACCAAAAACCGCTGTTATTTTTTTATATTTTTTTACTTTCTTCAAGGTTTCTACCCCCATTTGACATGTACCAGACACCGTTCTTACCACACACTCTCTGCCCCATTGATATCACTGTACAATCGGAAACAGGATTTTTTGATTTTCCTCATCATACAGATTGTCCTTTGTGATCGTAAGGAACCCGACTCTTTCTGTTTTTGCCGAAGATAATGGCTCACGCAGCTGCCCCGCGATTGCTGCGGCACTTAAATATCCAATATTAAACTCATTTGGCACAATCAGTGCACGAATCTCACCCTTATCCAGAAAATAAACATTTTTTTCCGAACATCCAATTCCATATAGCTGGTATTTTGTATGCTCCTGTGCCTGCAGATAATCTACCGCCTGTTCTGTACCGTCATTATCTAAGGACACTACGATATCCACTTTCTTTTTCTGCAGACACCATTCAAATGTATTATTTACATTATCTTCATCCGCCAGATTCCACAAAACAAATGCTCCTGTGGATTCGATCTTATCCATAAAACCTTTCAGACACTGCTGGCCTGCTATCTGCTTTTGATTTCCGGCAAGGATTCCTATATGAATATCCTCTAATTTATCCCCGTAATCCGCGATAACAGACTCCGCCACCGCAGTTCCCATCTCATAAGACTGTGGCAGGATCGCCGCATACATTCCCTCTGCCTCCACATCGGTCCCTATTAAGATCATCCTGTCTGATCCGATTTCCGTCGCACTCCCTTCCGTATAGTTCCTGCTGTCACACATTTCAACGATCACACCCTTCGCCCCATTATCGATTTCTCTGTGAATGATCTGGTATTCTTCCTCAATATCGGAAAATATACCCGTTGAGACCATATTTAAGCGAATATGATAATCTGCTGCTCCACGCTCAAGTCCTTCACGAAAAGAAATAAATCTGTCACTGCTGCTGTTTTCTACAATTACAGATACCGGATACCATTCCTCATCCCTGCTGCCATCAAGCATCCCATAAGTCGCAAACGCAATAAATGCAACAATCACTATAATCACTGCAGTTAAATAGATCAAATTATTTTTTCCGGTCCGCTTCATAGTTGTTTTCTCCCTGACTCCAACCGTTCCTGCTCCTCTGGTGTATAGACAATATACGGCAGATGAATTCTTACCGTGGTTCCCTCATCCGGCACACTTTCTATTTCCAGACCATATTTTTCACCAAAACGAAGCCTGATCCGATTATGTACATTCAAAAGTCCCACACCAGATCCATGTTTGTGCACATGATTATCTTCTTTTAAAAGCTGCTCCACTTCATTTTCCGGTATTCCAAGTCCATTATCTTTTACCTCAATGTAAATATCATCTTCCCTGCGATATCCATTGACATCAATTTCTCCGTCTCCATCCATACATTCCACACCATAATAAATCGCATTTTCAAGCAGCGGCTGTACCACCAGTTTTACCGTACAGCACTGCAGGATCTCTGTGTCTATATTGAACCGTACCTCGAAAATATTTTTATAGCGTACTTTCTGGATATTCATATAGTTTCTGGCATGCTTTAACTCATCTTCCACACTGATGACCGTTTTTCCCCTGCTTAAACTGATACGGAAAAGACTTGCTAACTGTGTGATCATAAACACCGCATCCTCATACCGTTCTCCCTCGATCATCCAGACGATCGAATCGAGTGTGTTATATAAAAAATGAGGGTTGATCTGCGATTGAAGTGCATCCAGCTCACTTTTTCTTTTTTCCTCCTGCTCAACCACTATATCCTGCATCAACTGCCTGATCTGCTCCACCGTAGAGCGAAGCGTACGTCCTAAATGTTCTACCTCCATGGATCCGCCGATATAAATCGAAGGATTCATATTTCCGTTTTCCCATTCCTTGACTGAATTATTTAATTTTTTCAGCGGCATTGCAATGCTTGCAGATACAAGCTGGTTTAAAAGGATCACAGCAAGCATACATACTGTTACCAACATGATCACAAAATATTTTGTACCGGTCATACCCATATCAAAGGAACTCATCGGCACAACACTGACAATTTTCCATCCGGTATAACTGACCGTCTTTACTGTGACGAGACGTTTTTCTCCCTGAAAAATCTCTTCCGTGCTCCCATCTTCATACCCTGCAGCTTCTATATTATTTTCCTGATAAAGATCCGTATAGATCAGTTTCTGTCTCGGATGATAAATAATCTCACCTTTTCCATCGATCAGATAAACATATTCCGACGAGTTTCCAACATTCGCTTTCTTTAAAATCTGTTCAATACTGCTATAGTTCATATCAACTAAAAGCACTCCAAGTGTCGATGTTCCGTTACTTGTCAGCTCGACAGCCCGGCTTAATGATACGACCCAGTAATAACGATAGGTTGGATCATCAAACAGATTCTGCACATGCGGTGTGGAAAAATGAAGGTTCTCCATCTGACCGACTGCATCGGTAAACCACTGCTGTTCCACAATATTTATCTGACTTTTTTCATTTGCAACGGGTACCGCCGCCACAAGCTGTCCATCTCCTGTATAACAGGCAATACTGATCAGATTATCTTTATTCGTCTCATACAAGAGATTCATTTCCTCATCCATCGTCTCAGTGGCAAGATCTTTATTTTTGATGACGCTATAATACATGGTGTCAGAGATACGGCGCATGTTCCTAAGATAATCTTCGAGATTGATAGCTGTCTGATTTAAAAGCTGCCCCGTGCTCTCAATCGTCATCGTCTCCGCCCTGTTTGAAAACTGCCGGTAAAGTGTGACACCAAGGAACGCCATACTACATATGGATAGAATCGTAAACGAAATAGAAATCGTCATCTGAATACTGTGAGGTTTTGTCATTTTCCCTATATATGCAGTTAATTTTTTTATTTTCTCTTTGATATTTGACAAACTCATTTTCTTTTTTCTGCTTTATACTTTGAAGGTGACATTCCAAACTGTTTCTTAAACGCATAGCTAAAATAATTCGGATCGGAATAGCCTACTTTTTCCGCAATCACATATGTCTTTTCATCCTGGTTCAAAAGCAGATCCAGCGCCTGCTCCATCCGGTACTCTGTCAGATAATTGATAAAAGTTTTCCCGGTTTCCTTTTTAAACACAGTAGAAAAATATGCCGTGCTGACCGAAAGGCTTTTACATACACTTTCCACATTGAGTCCTGAATCAGCATAATGTTCTCTTACATATTCGATTGCTTTTGTGACAAATGATTTCGTCGTATCCTGTCTGCCATTCCGGATCATCTCCTGCATCTGACATCCGGTCTTTAACAGCCAGTTTTCCAGTGCCTCCGGTGATTCCATCTGCATCACTTCTCTATAAATATCACCGGTCCCGCCGAAGATTTCATCCAGATTCAATCCGTTTAAGGTACCAAAACGGAAAATTTCTGCGATCAGTTCCGTGATAAATATCTGGTATTTCTGCAATGATGCTCCATGTCCGGAAAGCTGTGTCACACTTTCCTTGACTGCTTCTTTTAATGCCTGCTCATCTCCGGTTTTGATCTTTTTTAAAATAATTCCGATTGACTGTTCTTCCCACGGTTCTTCCGCACTGCCCTGCGGATCGATCTCCGCAATATTGATGGCTCTGGTATTTCCATAGATCACACGGTAAGAAACCGCATTGCGTGCCCCCTGATAGGAAGCCGGCAATTCTGCAATTTCATCACAGATCTGACCGATTCCCGCAGTTACCTTCGCTCCACAGACACGCTTCGCCAGTTTACAGAACTTATCCATCGCATTGGTATATACCGTAATTTCTTCCGGCTCCTTTAACTGTGTGATCACAAGAATGTCCCCCAGATAAAAGAACGTATTTGATCTCCACTTGTCCATGAACTGTTCTTCTGCGAGCTGTTTTACAGACATTCCAAGTAAAAACGGATCCAGTTCAAGCTGCGGATCCGGCGTACTGATATGTAAAATAGTTGCCACATAATAAGGCCCACTCCACGGTATCTGATACTGCTTTAAATATTTATCGATCTCAGAAGCCGGGATCCGTCCTTCGATCAGGGATGTATAAAAATTTTCCTGCAATACCGGAAGACTCTCCATATAGTAAGCGCGCAGTTTCTCAATATTGCGCTTTTCATCTAACTCCCTGTCAAGGTTTGTCTTGATGCGTTCAAACACTTCACGCAGTTCATTGGAGTTGATCGGTTTTAAGATATACTCCTCTGCCTCAATCTTGATTGCCTCTTTTGCATATTCAAATTCATCAAATCCGGAAAAAATAATGATTTTTATTTTCTGGTAAAGTTCTTTTAACTTCTTGCTTAAGGTCAGCCCATCCATGTATGGCATTTTAATATCTGTCATCACGACATCCGGCTGCAGTTCTTCTGCCATCTCAAGCGCTTCCACACCATTTCTGGCATACCCTGCAATGCGAAATCCCATCGCTTCCCAGTCAAGCTTTTTCATAATGACGGAATATACTTCTTCCTCATCATCCACCAATAATACCGAATATAAGTTCATTGTACTTTTCTCCTGCTAGTCTCCGTATTTTGCATTCATATTATGCCATAAAATTCCAAGGATCACAGTACAGATAATGATCTCTGCCACTGCCACATAAGTGTTCCAGAATAATAAAAGCATCATAACAAGTGTTGCCACTGCAAAAAAGAACATTAACTTTCCGGCACATTTTGCATAATTTTCTTCATCCTTCACCGGCGGCTTATTCTTTCCGCGGATCGCCGAAATATCTTTCATAAACCATAAACGCATTCCATAATAGATCAAAATCACAAATAAAAGTAACGGGATCCCTGCTGTCTCTAAAATCTGATCTGTAGTCATAAATCCTCCTTGTTTTTCTCCCTTGTTTTCCTCATTGTTTTGCGAAAAAATAACGGCTGGTCTGTAACACCCAGCCGTTATTTTACAGTCCGATATATAAATTATACCGTATCTTTTATTTTCTTGCTATATATTTTCTGATATCCAGAGAAATTGCTACGAAGATTACAACACCGATTGCGATGTACTGTGCGTTTGCGTTCATTCCTAAGTACTGGAGAGCAACCTTTAATAACTCGAATACTGCAACACCAATGATAGCGGATGAAACTTTACCACGACCACCTGTTACGGATACACCACCGATCGTACATGCTGCGATAGCCTCCATCTCGTAACCATATCCGGTCTGAACAGATGCACCACCTGCTTTTGCACCGAGCATGAATCCTGCAAGACCATACATAGCTGCTGCTTTCATGTAGATTAAGATCAATGTCTTTTTCACCGGAACACCTGCAACTTCTGCTGCCTGTGGGTTACCACCGATTGCATACATATATTTTCCATGACGTGTCATGTTGAAAATGAACCATGTAATCGCTGCCACAATAATTGCAATCCAGATCAGGTAGTTGATTCCAAGGAATTTTTTGTTTGCAACATTGGTATAAGCCTCAACGTATCCACCAAGAGGTGTTGCGTTTGTAACGATAAGTCCAATACCATAAACGATTTCCATCATTGCTAATGTCGCAATGAAAGGTGGTACATTTAAGTATGCAATGAAGATACCTGTTACTGTACCAAATGCTGCACAGATAAGCATTGCTATAATTGCTACTAAAAATACGTTCATAGGTTTCATATCCGGGAAGAATTTACCGGAATAATCTAAACGCTGTAATAACATACCGGAAATACATGCGCCGAAACCGATCATACGTCCTGCGGAAAGATCACATCCTGCGGTGATAACACATCCTGCAATACCAAGTGCAATGACAAGTCGTGAACTCATATTCATAAGAATATTCATTAAGTTGTTGCTTGTGAAGAAGTTATTTGATGTTAAACCGGTATAAATTACCAGAATGAACATTACAATAATAACCCCGTTGTTGATCAAAAAATCTTTTACTTTCTGCTGTTTTGTCTTTCCCATTTTCGTCTCCTCCTATCGCATCAGAATCTTGTTGCGTATTCCATAACTTTTGCCTGTGTCATATCTTCCGGTTCCTTAACTTCACCAGTCAGTTTTCCATTACACATAACACAAATTCTGTCTGACATTCCAAGAAGCTCTGACATTTCTGACGAAATCATAATGATTGCTTTGCCCTGTTTTGCTAAGTCACACATGATCTCATAAATCTCATGTTTTGCACCTACGTCGATACCACGGGTAGGCTCATCCATGATCAGAACATCCGGATCATTGGCTAACCATCTTGCAACGATTACTTTCTGCTGGTTACCTCCGGACAGATTGGAAATATGTTCTTTCATGCTCGGAGTCTTGATGCTTAATTTTTTAATACTGCTTGTTACGATCTCATTGATCTTTTTATGATTTAAAACAAACCCTGCATTCAGATATTTGTTATAAATGGATACACCTACATTATCTTTGATGGACAGGCATCCGAAAATACCGTTTCCTCTTCGATCCTCTGTGATCAGTCCGATTCCGGCATTCATTGCATCGATTGGATGTTTGATCTTTACTTTTTTGCCATGCATATAGATTTCACCGGATGCAATACCGCGGATACCAAAGATTCCTTCCATCAGTTCTGTTCTCTGTGCACCTACCAGTCCACCAAATCCAAGGATTTCTCCTTTATGAAGCTGAAAGCTTACATTCTGGAATGATTTTGCATGGATGGAACAGAGATTTTTTACTTCCATGACCACTTCATCGCTTGGTTTGTTTTCTCTCGGCGGATATACATTCGTCAACTCACGACCAACCATCTTTGTGATGATCTGGTCTGTGGTCATCTCTGCTGCCGGCCAGGTTCCAACATATGTACCATCCCGCATGACTGTGATATCGTCAGCGATTCGTTTGATCTCATCCATCTTATGTGAAATGTAGACCATTGCCACACCTTTGTCTCTCAAATCATTCATGATGCGGAACAATGCTTCTACTTCGTTATCAGAAAGAGAAGATGTCGGCTCATCAAAGATGATAACCCTTGCCTGCTGTGAAACCGCTTTTGCGATCTCAACAGACTGCATCTGACCTATGGATAAGGAACCAAGCTGTGCTTTTGGGTCAAAATCCATTTTTACTTCTTTTAACCATTTTGCAGTCTCTTCGTACATTTTCTTGTGATCGATGACTTTCAATGGTCCATACTTTGTCGGGAATCTTCCCAGATACATATTTTCTGCAACACTTCTTGCCGGTACCGGCTGTAACTCCTGATGTACCATGGCAATTCCGTTTTTCATCGCCTCATCCGGATTACCGATCTCAACTTTTTTCCCATCCAAAATGATTTCTCCGGCATCCATTTTATAAATACCAAACAAACATTTCATCAGGGTTGATTTACCTGCACCATTTTCCCCCATCAGCGCATGGACGGTTCCCGGACGGAGTGATAACTGTACATTGTCAAGCGCTTTGACACCGGGGAAAGATTTACACACGCCCCTAAGCTCCAGTTTATACTCAGCCATGTTTCTCCTCCTTTATATCATTTGGCTTACTTCTCTGCCAATTATGTTCCCATTTCATATTTGTGCTTTTACACCTATTACTTTTACAGATTTTATATCATCTGCTATTTTTACAAATCTGACTCTTTTTCTAATGAATAGTGGCAGCGGGTGCCATTCGCACCCGCACCACCTTTATACCTTGCTCTTTTTTACAGATTATTTAACCATGTCAAGAACATCCTGTGCATTGTCTTTTGTTACTTTTACATAATCACATCCGATGTAGTGATCATTGCCTGTGCCTGTGATGTAGTTGATAGCTGCATCTGCTGCACTGTGGGACTGTGAGAAGTGATCGTTGAATACAGTACCTGTCATAGTTCCTGCAAGAACATCCTCTAATGCTTCTGATAATGCATCAACACCTACCAGATAAATATCTTCGCCTACAGTACGTCCTGCACTCTGGATTGCCTGTAATGCGCCAAGTGCCATTGCATCGTTGTTACAGAATACAACTTCTACATCGTTACCATACTGTCCAAGGGCATTTGCTACGATCTGCTGTGCCTGATCCTGCTGCCAGTTACCAACCTGATCGGATAAGCAGTTTACTTCAAGTCCTGCATCCTCAAGAGCTTTTACAGAGTACTCGGTACGATACTGGGCATCAACGTTTTCAGGATCACCTTCTACCATAACGTAGTCGATCTTACCGTTTCCATTTAAATCTACGGTATCAAGACCAAGATCACTGATCATCTCACCCTGGAAAGTACCGGACTGACGTGCATCACATCCAACATATGTAACATCCCAGTTGTTATCTGACCATCTCTTCTGCTCTTCTTCATCCGGCTCACGGTTGATGTATACCAGCGGGATTCCTGCTGCAACTACTTTATCTGTGATGGTTGCTGCGGAAGAGGAGTTAACCGGGTTGATAATAAGAACATCTACCCCCGCTGTGATGAAGTTATCGATCTGACCTGTCTGTGTAGCCTGATCGTTTGCACCATCAACGATTGTGATATTGTCTTTTGAAAATCCTTTTTCTACCAGATAATTTTCAAGTTCTGTACGGAACAGTGTCATGAAGTTATCGGAGAACTGGTAAATACATACACCAACTTTTTTGTCTGCAAGACTTGCATCTGCGTCTGTTGCTGCATCGGCTGCTGCGTCCCCTGTGTCAGCTGCCTCTGTAGCTGCTGCATCATTTGTTGTATCACTTGATGCATCGGTTGTTGTTCCGGCGTTATTTGTGGATGCGTTATTGCTTCCGCCACATCCTGCTACCATTGAAGCTACCATTGCTGTTGCTAAGATTACACTAACTACCTTTCTTTTCATAGAAAAATCCTCCCATTTGATTTAATGTATTTGTAACTCTTTGTTTGTTACAAGTGCATTATATCAACAGGAGGATTAGATAAACATACAATATTCTTCTGTCTTTCTTGAAAATTCTTCTTTTTTATTTGTGCATTTTATCACTTTTCTTTGATTTTCGTTTTATTTCGTTGTATATTTTGACATAAAGCTGAATTATTTCATGTTTTTTCAACGTCATTTTGTCACTTTAAAGTTTTAAAATATCCTCTGCAATCTCCACTGCATCACGGATACAGTCCGGACAACTCCTTAATACTTTTCCAGTTGTAACACCTTTTAATTCTCCACAGGTAAGGGAACCGTTTTTCTCAAGAAATGTCTTTGTAATTTCTCTGGTCAGTTTATAGGTATCTGCCTTACTGCTTGGCTGCTCTAAGTTTTTACAGCTGTTTTTTAACCCTGCAAGCATGACCGCACCGGATACTGCACCACAGGTTGCTGCCATGCCGCCCATGCCAAGTCCGAATCCTTCACAGGCTGCAAACAGTGTCTCCTCAGGCATGCCGATTTCCTCTGCAAACGCACAGGCAACTGCCTGGGCACAGTTAAATCCTTTATCGTGTAATTCGATTGCTTTTTCTTTTTTTGTCATTATTGTGTCCTCCGTTTTATCAATTTTACTTTTGGCAAAAAAGTTACGGCAGCATTCCATTGAACGCCACCGTAACTTCCCGGTAATTCTGATATATTTTCTCTTTCTGATCCTGTGTTTTATTTCGCCTCATCAATCGCTTTTCCGATGTCATGACGCATATATTTGTTGGCAAAATCAACCCATTCGGTTGCCTCATAGGCTTTCTTTCTTGCCTCTTTCAGATCAGCTCCGGTTGCCGTGATGCCAAGCACACGACCACCGTTTGTAACGATATCGCCGTTGTCATCGAATTTTGTCCCGGCATGGAAACAGAAATAATCGTCTTTTCCATTGAATTTTTCAAGTCCGCTGATCTTAAATCCTTTTTCATAGGATACCGGATATCCGTCAGATGCCAGCACCACACAGACTGCCGCATTGTCCTCAAACTGTAAATCAATAGTATCTAATTTACCGTCCACGCAGGCTTCCATCACATCTATGATATCATTTTTCATACGCGGAAGTACAACCTGTGCCTCCGGATCACCAAATCTTGCATTGTACTCTAACACTTTCGGTCCGTCCTCTGTCAGCATCAGTCCAAAGAAAATGACTCCGGTAAACGGTCTGCCCTCTGCAGCCATAGCATCTACGGTTGCCTGGTAAATGTATTTCTGACAGAAATCATCCACTTCTTTGGTATAAAACGGACTCGGGGAAAAGTTACCCATTCCTCCGGTATTTAATCCCTGATCGCCGTCTTTTGCACGCTTGTGATCCTGTGCAGATGACATGATCTTGATCGTCTTTCCATCCACGAAAGATAATACAGACACCTCACGTCCTGTCATAAATTCTTCCACAACCATGGTATTTCCGGCTGTTCCGAACTTTTTATCCTCCATGATCTCTTTGACACCGGCTTTTGCCTCCTCTAAGGTGTTGCAGATCAAAACGCCCTTGCCAAGTGCTAACCCATCAGCCTTTAACACGATTGGCATTTTTGCTGTCTCTAAATAAGCAAGTGCCTCTTTTGCCGATGTAAAGTTTTCATATGCAGCTGTCGGGATATGATATTTTTTCATAAGATCTTTTGAAAATGCCTTAGAACCCTCTAAGATGGCAGCATTTTTTCGCGGTCCGAATACTTTTAATCCCTCCGCCTCAAAAACATCCACAATTCCGCCGACCAATGGATCGTCCATTCCAACGATTGTAAAATCAATTGCATGCTCTTTTGCAAAAGCCACAAGTTTATCAAACTCCATGGCACCGATCGGCACACATTCTGCAAGTGCAGCGATTCCGGCATTTCCCGGAGCGCAGTAAATTTTATCAACACGTGGGCTCTTTGCCACACTTGTCACGATTGCATGTTCACGTCCGCCGCTTCCAACTACCAATACTTTCATTCTCCGTCGCTCCTTACTGTTTATTATGCATGATCAATAATTTTTTTCCTGCTATTCTGCAATGATCACATGACCATCTTCCACAGACACCTTTCCATTGGCAATCAGATCGATCGCTTTTGGAAGGATCACCCATTCTGCCTGTTCCATCACACGGCGCTGCAGCACTTCCGGGGTATCTCCCTGTTCTACTTCAACTGCTTTCTGTAAAATGATAGGTCCCGTGTCTGTTCCCTCGTCCACAAAATGCACTGTCGCACCGGTCACTTTTACACCGCGTGCAAGCACACCTTCATGTACTTTTAAACCGTAAAATCCTTTTCCGCAAAAAGATGGAATCAGGGATGGGTGGATATTCACAATACGGTTTGTATATTCTTTGATCATCATTTCCGGCAATACCACAAGAAATCCTGCCAGCACAACAAGATCTACATTGTAGGAATTTAATTTATCAAGGAATGCCTGATTAAAAGCCTCTCTGCTCTCAAAATCTTTCGGCGAAATGCACAGTGCTTCAATTCCGTGTGCTCTCGCACGCTCTAAGGCATAGGCATTTGCATTGTTACTGATCACAACAGAAATACATGCATTTGTAATCTTTCCTGCACCGATTGCATCAATGATTGCCTGAAGATTCGTTCCTCCACCGGATACCAAGACTGCCAGTTTTAGCATAAGGTTACTCCTTTTTCACCATCTTTGATCTCACCAACCACATATGGTGTTTCACCTGCTGCTTTAATTGCTTCCATTGTTTTGTCCACATCCGCAGGATCTACAGCAAGTACCATACCCAGTCCCATATTGTAGGTATTGTACATCATTTTTTCCTCTACCTGTCCCTTTTTTGCCATCAGCTTAAAGATAGCCGGAACCTCATAACTGTCTTTGCGGATCACAGCCTGTTTTCCTTCCGGCAGCATTCTTGGAACGTTCTCATAAAAACCGCCGCCTGTGATATGGCTGCACGCCTTGATGCGCACACCTGCCTCTTTAACGCTGCGCAGTGCTTTTACATAAATTCTTGTAGGAGCAAGCAACGCCTCTCCAAGAGTTTTACCCAACTCATCATAATAGGTATCAAGACTTTCTTTTGTCATCTCAAAAATCTTTCTGACAAGGGAAAAACCGTTAGAATGTACACCGGAAGATGCCATACCGATCAGCACATCTCCTGCCTTTAAGTCTGCACCTGTGATGATATCCTTTTCATCTACGACACCAACCGCAAATCCTGCCAGATCGTATTCGTCCTCAGGCATCAGTCCCGGATGCTCTGCTGTCTCTCCACCGATCAGGGCAGCGTCAGACTGTTTACATCCCTCAGCCACACCGCTTACGATAGCGGCGATCTTTTCCGGATAGTTTTTTCCACATGCAATATAATCAAGGAAAAATAAAGGCTCACCACCTGCACATGCGATATCGTTGACACACATGGCAACACAATCGATTCCGATCGTGTCATGTTTGTCCATAAGAAACGCAAGTTTTAATTTTGTTCCTACACCGTCTGTTCCGGACACTAAGGTAGGTTTCTCCATGTCTTTGAATTTTTCCATGGAAAATGCACCGGAAAATCCGCCAAGACCTGTTAAAACCTCCGGTCTCATGGTTCCCTGTACATATTTTTTCATCAGTTCCACTGATTTGTATCCTGCTTCGATATCAACACCGGAATTCTTGTAATCCATTTATTTTTCCTCCTCTTAGTAATTCTTATAACCGACTTCCTGTAATCTGGCATCTTTTGCCTGAACCTGCTCTTTTAACTCCTTAGAATATTCCTTTAACTTTGCGAGCAGTGCCTCATCTGAAGTAGCAAGAATCTTTGCTGCAAGCAGTCCTGCATTTGCTCCGCCGTTGATTGCTACCGTTGCAACCGGAATACCGGACGGCATCTGAACGATCGAATATAAAGAATCTCTTCCGCCAAGTGATGTGGTATGCATCGGGATGCCAATGACCGGCATCGGGAAAATTGCTGCGCACATACCAGGTAAATGCGCTGCCATTCCTGCACCTGCGATAATTACCTTAAACCCTTTTGCTTCTGCACTCTTTGCATATTCAAAGAACACATCCGGTTCTCTGTGTGCAGAGATGATCGTCATCTCATAATCAATTCCAAGCTTATCTAAAATATCTGCAGCTTTTGCCATAACCGGCATATCAGAATCGCTGCCCATTACAATACCAACTTTTGCCATAATCGTACTCCTTCCAGATTCCTGCAGTTTCAAACTTCCACTGTTACCTATGTGTATTGTACCTGTCATTCTTTTAGAAGTCCAATTAATATTTATTATTTTATTTATTAATTTATCTTATAGAAGTGGTTCGTTCAACTGTTCTGTTCCGGCTAAAACAAATCTTCCATCGGCAATGATATCCTCCGTACTGCCGTCTTTCCGGATCACAGTGATCTTATCTAGTTCATCATATGGGATTGTGATATCTGTATGACAGTTTAAATATGCCTTTTCCGCAGACTCTTTTCTCTGTGCAGAAACGCTGTTTTCTCTTGCTACAATAGCTTTTCCATCCGGATTGTAGGAGATATTGTCCTCTTCATGGCTGTAACAGGTATCACCCACTGCAAAATGCGGTCCTGTCTTTTCGGCGATCAGAATCGGCAGTTTATCTGCGATCTGAAAATCTCTCGCCATGCGATACGCTGTTGTATTCGTTCCGATTGCAAACTCTCCCATCGGCAGTGTATCGTGATGTTTTAATACATTATCACGGATATATTTTTTATTTTCTTCCTCATCTTTAAAGTTTGTACAGGTATAGGACTCTACCATGCCATCTTTAAAATGAATCTCCAGGTTTTCATAATTGAGTCCGTTTAAATAGACCTGTCCGACAAAAAGCGTTCCCGTGGTCTTTTCTAACACCGGTGAAGTGAACACTTCTCCGACCGGAATGTTGACATCCGCCACACAGTTTTCAAATGCAGTCTCCTTCGCCGGATCTTTTAATTTCCAGATATTGACATACAGATCAGTCCTGTTTTTTCCTTTTCCTGTGATATGTACCTGATCCGCCGTGTCTAATACATCAATGATCTTCTGCTGTATCGTCTGGTACAATTTATAATCTAATGTATTTAATTTTACTGTTTCCGCAAAAATCTCCTCAAAACGGTCTCCGATCTCCGGAATCGGGTATGCGATAATCGTGAAGCTGCGTTCTTCGCCTTTGATGTATTCATTGATCATCTGCCCTGCCATATTCATCTCATAGACACAAAGTTTCTGCTGTTTTTCGGTATATTTTACTGCACATTCTTTATTTTCCGGTGAAAACGGTTCTTCCCCAAATACTTCGATCACTGCCGGACCCGCATGACCTGCCGCCAGTTTTTTCTCTTCCTCAAAATAATTTTTTCTTGCCTCTAAGCACCGCTCCACGTATGCTTTATCCAGATAAAGGGCACGGTCTTCCCTGTGATCATAGTCAAACTGCTTGTTCGGTGAAGTCGCGGATGCAAGCATAGTCGGTTTTAAATTCATTTTTTCAAAATTGTGCACTGCTGCCCGGACCATGCGCTCAAAACCGATCGGATAGCGAAGCTGTACTGTCTGCTTTTTACTAAGATCCTTGCCTGTCACTTCAAAGCCGATCCGATAGCCTTCCGTATAAGTATCTGCCATCGCCTGAATCTCTTCATCGGTCATTTTATTTAAAAACATGGCAATCTGTTTTTCATTTTCTCCAATATAAACACCATAGCGGTACAAGTATCGCAAATCTGTAAGATCTGCATTCATCACGATATCCGTCTCAAAATCCTCCGATGGATCGATCAGTCTGCGCAGACTTCTCTCGTAAAAAATCTCACTGTAATCATGGAAAAACCAGTACAGATCCTGCTGCAGTGCCGACTTCTCCGGTGCATCTTTTTCTTCCCCTGCTTCAAAACGGTTATAGATTTCCACAAACAGCTCCATCTGGATCGTAAGCTGCATCAGATCCCCGCGAAATGCTGCACCCATCTCACGTCTGATATATGCCAGATAAGCACAGAGTAACTGTCCGAACTCTTCTCCTAACTGCTCCACAGCATAATCCGGGTTCGCATAACTTGTCTGATATGCCGCTCCAAGAATGTCCTCATATAATGCCTGATTACATGTTTCCGCTTCCTTTAAACTCTGTTTTGGGATTGCAGCATCTGCCCACAGATCATAAACAAATGCCTGTTTCTGCAGCAACCGTGCCGTCTGGCAAAAATATTCTTTATATTTTTCTTCCGTTTCCGGTTTTTCTGCAATCTCTGCAATCCGCTCACGTACCAGCGCAAAACGTTCCTTTGCAAGTTCGTTTGATTCTTTATATAATTCTTTGTATAACATGAAGCCAAAACCTCCACCATAATTTCTATCACTCATTGATCAGTTTTCCATACTTTGCATTTTTTTCGATCAATGACTTTGCATACTCCCAGATCCGTTCAGAGCCCTCATGTACCCTCTCATCTCTCTTTAATACCTGGGATTTTTTCACACCATGTTCCTCCCATGAGATACCGCCCGAAGCATCGTTTAAAAACAATGGCTGTACCTTATCTAACATATTCGCAAACTTTGACTCCGGCGTCTCCATCGCCTCAAACTCGTCCCATAAACCACGGTATTCCTTCTGCTGTGCTTCCGGCAGTAATCCAAAAATACGGTCTGCTGCTTTTAATTCACGCTCCCGCTTTGTCTTATTGCCCTCCGTATCATACGCATAAGTATCTCCTGCATCGATTTCTATGACATCATGAAGCAGTACCATCTTCATTGTTTTTAACACATCGATTGGTTCATTTGCGTAATCAGCAAGCACAAACGTCATCAACGCTAAATGCCAGGAATGTTCCGCATCATTTTCTTTTCTGCTTCCATCGCTTAAGTATGTCTGCCTGGTAATCTTTTTTATTTTATCCAATTCCATGATAAATGAAATCTGTTTTTCAAAATCTGTCATATGAATCTTCCCTTTCCAAATAACCTGTACAATATACACCTTCTGCTTTGCGCAGATATCGTTTTCTTTTTTGCTGCCATCACACTTATTGTGTAATCAATAGCATTACAGTCCTTTTACAGCAAAAATCCAACCACATATAATGCAGTCCAGACGCCAACTGCAAGAAACGCACATATCGTTGCAAGATAAGGAAAAAATCGGTAGGAATTTTCCTCTCTTAAACTTAATACCGCATTAAATAACGCTATCAGACCAACTAACATAGATGACACTCCGGCACTTCCGAGATACATGCTCCCGTTCCCTCCATTTTGAAAAGAACAGATAATCACAGCAACAAGATCTGCCAATGATATGACTGCCAGAATAAATGCAATGATTCCTCTTCTTGACTGCGTCTTGTCTGTGAATTTATATCCTCTTTTATGTCGTGTATGCATCCTGTTTTCCTCATTTCCATACTTTTTATACAAATCTTTTTGACTGCGAAACAACACCAATCCATCGTTTTTTATTATACAAAATCAAACCTTTTTATGCAACCTGTCCCGCCCGTAGGGCTTTTAATTCATAGGACGTAACTTCCTATGAATTGAAAATGCACTGCAATGATATCCTTGATCTACCACTGCAGCGCCTTGTATCTCCGAAATATTTTCAATTATGTTTCTTACGCTCTGTCATCTTTCGTATGATCTTTTTTACTACATCATAAATAAGAAATCCAAGCAATCCGCCAATCGTATTTAAAATCAGGTCATCTACATCAAGACTTCCAACCTTAAATACCAACTGCAGTATTTCCACAACAAGACTTAATTCAAAACTGTAAAAAACCGTGTATTGCAGTTTTCTGCACCGCTCATAATAGATTGGCAAAAATGTTCCAAAAGGCATGAACGCAATGATATTTCCCACAAGATTCAAAACCACTGCATAAGTGCCAAGAACTTTTCGATAGCGGATAAAGCGCATGATTTCTTTTAGTGGGACAAGATTATATTGGTATGTTCTCTCACTATATGTCCGTCCCATTTTTTCTGAAAAAAACAAGAAATAGAACAACACTGCAAAATAAACAGTGAATAATACGCCGGCAATCAGCCGGCGTCTTTTCTTTCTATCATCCATCGCATTATTTACATCCATACTGTTCATAGTATGCATCAATTGCTTTTTTTATCTCATCATTGATGACGATCTTACCCTGGCACTCCTTATTGTAAAGATGTTCTACGACCTCTTCCATCGTTACGATCGCATTTGTCGGGAAACCATAAGTCTCGCGGATCTCATCAAGCGCACTCATTTTTCCGCCAAGTCCCATTTCCATACGGTTTAAAGAAACCATCAGACCAACGATCTTCACATTTGCGGCTCCTCTTACTTTCGGAACTGTCTCTTCCATGGATTTACCGGATGTTGTAACATCCTCGATCATAACAACACGGTCACCATCTTTTAAACTGCTTCCAAGGAAACTTCCTTTATCTGCCCCGTGATCTTTTTCCTCTTTACGGTCAGAACAGTAACGGACTTCTTTTCCATATAATTTGCTGAATGCAACTGCTGTCACAACACTGATCGGAATTCCCTTGTATGCCGGTCCGAATAATACATCAAAATCATCTCCATATTTCTCATGGATCGCCTTTGCATAATATTCGCCAAGACGCATTAACTGTGAACCTGTCACATATGCTCCTGCATTCATAAAAAACGGAGATTTACGTCCACTCTTTAACGTAAACTCACCAAATTTGAGCACATCACTTTCAACCATAAATTCTATAAATTCCTGTTTGTACTGTTCCATTTTATCCGGGACCTCCTGTTTAAATTCCAAAATATATTGTTTGCACCTGATATCTCATGTCTTCACAATTATTTTTATACTATCATAAGTGACTTAGAATCTCAATCTATTTTAACTTCATTTTTTACCCTGTAGAAAAGAACTATAGAAAAGACATTAGAATTTTTATCAAACAAGACCTTGTTTTAAATATTCTGATTCATAACATATCTGTCTATTCCGTCAGTTCCCCTATCACTGTGATAAATCCTTTCTCTGTAAGACCGGAACTTTCTATGGTAAATACAACTCCTTCTTTTTCAAAAATGGCTATATAATTACAAATATCTGTCTGTCCACTCTGGTATCGTCCCGCTGTGACCGTAATCCCATGCACCAGAGACGTGGCTAAATGTGTATCTGTAAATCTTGTCACGATCCCGGATTCCGTTGTACGTACTCCGATTTTCAATGTACGTTCTCCACTTTCATCCGAATAGATCAGACCATTATTATCATCCACTGCTTCTCCAGCTTTATCATATCCAACATGATAAACATCATCCGACAAACTAAGTCCATCTGGAATGGAGGTCGGACAGATCTTCGTTCCAAAATAATCTTCCAGTCCCGCTGCGTCATAAGAAACAACCTGATCCGGTTCTGCCATATCATAGGCTATGCTTTCCATTTCACGGATCTCATTAAAGATCAGACCGGTATCCTCCTCTGCTTTTTCCGCCCCTGCCTCATCCGCTGATCCGGCTGCTGTACTTCCATATATACCATCATAATCATTGAAAACCGTTTCCACAGAGTTATTTTTGCTTCCTGAATATCCATTCCTGATCCTTCCATAAAACACTCCTGCACCGATGATCAGCACAACTGCTGTCATACACATCGCCGCCGAAATAGTGATATGCGCAGGCTGTTCCTTCTCTAAAGAGATTTTTTCTCTTATAACATAAAACATCCGCTTCATCTGTGATTTTGATTTTATCTCAACTTCCGCATCTGAAACATACTTTGGATCAATATTCCCGAATGCATCAATCAGATCATCTGCTTTCACTGCTCACACCTCGATTCCTTCCTGAGCAAGACATTTCCGTAAACTTTCCCTTGAACGCATCAGAGACGATTTTACCTTGCTCTCACTGATGGAGAATCTCTTTGCGATTTCAGCTATACTGTCAAAATACCAGTACCTCCGCACAAAGATCCTGCGGTTTTCTGTCTTCATCCCAGCCAGAAAATGATTGATCATCTCTGTAAGTTCCATATTTTCCACATGCAGCTCCATATTTTCACCGGAAATACAATCCTGCATCTCTTCATATATGTAAGAAATTTCACCCTCTCCACGCTTTTTCGAATGATTTTTCCGGTAGCGGTCTAAGGATAGATTTCTTGTAATCGCTCCTAAAAACGCCTGCAATATCCCTGGCCGCTCTGTCGGCATGGAATTCCACGCCCGGAACCATGTATCATTCATACACTCTTCACAATCACTTTCATTGTGCAGTACATTCTGTGCTATCTTGTGACAATATGCTCCGTATTTCTGCTGTGAGCATGTAATTGCCCTCTGATCTCTGCCCCAGTATAACTCAATAATCTTTTCATCCTCTAAAAACTGCCCCACGATCCGAATCATATCCTCCTGTAATGTTTGTCCTGTTCTGTTATGATTTTACAGAGCATCTGCCGCACCAATAAAAACAGGTATCCCATTCTCCCTGTCTATGATCGCATAGACAAACGGTCTGTCCAACACAACATTTTCCACTGCCTCCAGACACCCCATTGTTTCCACTTCCACAACTGTTGCCGCCCCGGCCTTTGTACCAAGCTCATTCACTTCAATCTTTGTCCGGTGCAATACCCGGCTGATATAAAGATTATCCCCATTTTTACAAGTCCCCATCTGTGAAAAATCTGCTAATTTCTCATCAAATGCATCATGCATTCCCATTCTGCCTAAAACTTCCGCTAATTCTTTCTGCGTCTCCGCCTTAAACTTTGGCATGCCTGCTTCCACTATTGTATCATTTGCCTGAGCAATTGTCTTTAGAAAAGTTTCTCCGTTCATCTGGCTGATATAATCTCTGATATCCATATTCTCATCCGGAAGCAGTGCAACAAAGTCAAAGCATTCTTTATACGGCCTGATAAATCCAACGGCATGTTCTTCCTTCAGAAAAGAATATTCCTCCGAATACATCATTGATACTGTTGAATGATTACCATCAATATCATAAAAATCAGCATCATGCACCTGTTCCTTTTCATACGGGTCCTGCCACTCCCCCTCAAATGCCACCGCATTTACAAGATACATAATAGCATATGGCGGTATCTGATCCATGATATCTTTGATCATTCCATCCGTGCGCCGGTCGATCCAGTGATTGATATCCTTTGTCGTTTTTTCATCAAAGGCCGAGGCAAAGATATCTGCCTGATAAAATTCAGCGTTTAACTTCAGAAAATCATCTGCCGGTACAAAGTTCTCATCAGAATCTTTGTACCAGATAGAATTCGCTGTATATAAATGATTATTTTTTTCCTTTGGCATGGAACTTTGCAGACGCTGCAGCTCCCGATTGAGAAGATCAATCGAGCAGTCTGCCGTACCGCAAAGTACACTCTCCATCTGTTCCAAAGTCTCGCCTGATGCTCCGTTTGCAGTCATGGCAAGCGCATTTATCACGGAATATGGTGATATCATTGTATTTTTTCCAGCTTCATAGCTATTTTGAAAAGCCTTTATTGCAAAATCAGCATAACTGTCCGCAAATATTTTGTCTGATTTTTCATCCGATGGCAGCATCTGCACATTATCTCCGGATTTCCCAGTATCTTCTTTCGTTACATTCAATTTCCTTGTCGATCCTGAAAGATGCATGCCTTCTACATTAGAACACGCAGCTGTCCCTGATAACAGAATACCGGCTGTTAAAAATAATGCTGCTATCTTTTTTGCTTCTTTTTTCATCTTCTCTCCCTCCATTGTATCTGTTTCCTGTTGTTTCATTGCCCTTCTATAAAAAAAGACGCAAACGGGTAACTGCCCGTTGCGTCTTTTTCTAAATTTTTCACACTACTCTGTCTGCAATTTTTTCCAGCATAGAATTTGCCTTACTATATTTTCCAGTCCCCATGTAGCACATCGCTGTAAGACAATCTAATTCGTCATTTCCTACTGAAATCTTCTTCCTGATCTTTTCCAGCTCTTTCGGTCTCAACATCATTCGCGATAAGTATATCATATTTCACCAGTCGTTTTCCACATAACCGTAAAAAAGTAAAAAACCATACGATACATTGTTACTGTTCAGAGGTAAACTTGTAACAAAAGAACCGATGGTATAGACTAAT
>ERZ1026854.325-NODE-325-length-34253-cov-21.872039_pt1 | contig 34253 bp, 24 predicted proteins | sample MGYA00380157_ERZ1026854 | MGnify/ENA primary metagenome ERZ1026854 (study PRJEB33269, sample SAMEA4719793) | human gut metagenome | biome: human-associated habitat; feature: organic feature; material: feces | place: Cameroon | collected 2013-10 ... | reverse complement strand
AAACTGAAACTTTTTGGGAAGAAACTGAAACTTTTTGGGAAGAAACTGAAACTTTTTGGGAAGAAACTGCTTTCTCTACAAAAAAGGTAAAAATTTCAACCAAATCCACCATAATTTAACTTTTCTTATATATAATAACTTGCTATTATATATACTTTTACACCTATTACGCACATTATAAATATTTATTTACATTTTTATCTTTTCCTCCAAGCTCTATTGTTAAATAAGAAAAAATAAAACTGAAACTTTTTGTTTTATCGTTTCATTTTCGTATTTTTGCATCGTTTTTAAATATTACAAATATTTCGGGAAGATGAAAAAGAACAAAGGAAAAAAGTCATATGTCGTTCAGCAAGACAATCGCATTGCAAACGAAAAGGATTCTTTTAAGAGGTATGAGCGTAACGTTCTATACCAGGCTGTCCGTGCTTTACAGGAAAAATACCCCATAAAAAAATTAGATGATGGCACATCTATCCACGCATACAACACGAATGACATTAGAAGTGAGATTGTAACGCTAACAGAAACCCGGTTATTAGAATGCCTCGGCTCAAAGAATGCAGGAAAGAGGAACCATCTTCCAGAGTTAAAAGCGGCATTACAGGCTTTAGCCGAAAAACGTTGCGATATTCCAGAAAGTTTCAAGGGCAAAAATTGGGTATATGTAAACTGGATCAGTTCTGCCGAATATAACCCAACTACAAAGACTTTCGAAATTGAGTTTTCAAAAAAGATAATACCCTATTTACTCAATCTGTCAGGTAAGTTCACGCAATTCGATGTATATTCTTTATTTGAACTAAAGAACCCTTATACTCAACGTTTCTACATAAAATGCAAGGCTGAGAAACATGACAATTACTCTTTCTACATGACAGAAAAAGAGATTAGAGAAAATTTTCAGGTATATACAGAAAAAGACGGCAAGAAAAAGCCCAAATACCCTAATCACAGTCAATTTCGCACTGCTGTGATAGAGAAAGCCTACAAGGAGCTAAAAGAAAAGTACGAAGCAGGCTCTTGTGATTGCTACTTCGAATATACAGAAGCAGAATCATTTAGCGGAGAACGCTATCCTGACAGATGGTATTTTTCTATAGGCTTCAAAGGGCATCCGGCAAATGTTAATGCCTACAAAGAAAAGAAAACTACAGAGGAGCAACATAGCTATAATCCTGTACAGCTAAGCTTCCTCGATTCTCTTGAGTCACAGGGCAAACAGAACCAAGTAGAGTATTCATCAAATACAGAAAAGGCTAAGCAAAACGATTCCAACATTATGATGATAGACCTCACCCTGAAAAAATGGTTCTCTAACGACCCAAACTTCAGGGGAGAAATTGTTAATGCACTATCTAGAATGAGCGTTATTAAAGTTGAAGAAGTAAAAGATAAGATTCTTCGAATAACAACCAACCCAGAATATCGCAAATCTAGCCAAGATGGAACAGTTAAAGTTCTAAGAAGTGCATTATCAAAAGACGTTCTTAAAAAGAAATAGCGATGAATGAAGAAAAAAAGAAAAAATCAGCTGGAGTTTTAAAAGAAACTTTTAAACTTCCAACCGCAAACCAACTTCGGCAATATGTCAAAGAGAAGAAACATGTCTGGACGGATCTAGACAGGATAGTTGCACCTTCTGTTCTTTTGCTCAACGATGTGCAAACCTTGCACGCCTCAAACAATACACTTCAGAAGCTTTACGCCTCTAAAGAAGAAATTAATGCCGCAAAAGAAGCTGCTCGTAAGAGAATAGAATGCCTTGACGACATTCTTGTCAGGCTCAAACAGTCTTCTTTCGACTATAACGTTGCTCTAATGTCGCCACCATGGGACCAAGACGAAAACGGAGTTCCAACACTTGTTAAAGCAGAAATCAAACTAGCAGAAGATAGAAAAGACTTATTGTCTTTCATTCAATTAATAGACCAATACATGTATTAGTTATTAGGTACATCGATGCAAAGATTAAGTTCAATACTGCGTTAAATTAATATTTAATTGTCTGCAAATCGGATGAAAGATATTGCATACTGTAATACACAATTCAAACGCTTTGCCAAGTATTTTAATGGATTTGTAGAGAAGAAACAGAAATACTACATAGGCTTTGCGACAGAAACTTCAGAAAATGTATGGTGGTATGATGGAAGTAAGGTTATGTTCAGAAGCGAGTCAAGTAGCAAGTTTCTTCATGCGATGCAAGAAAATCCAGACATAAAGAAGAGTTAAGTAAAGAAGCTGCTATTGTCATAGCAGTAGTAAAAAACAACAAAGATTAATGACAGAAAAAGGGTATATACAAAGAAGAGACAATGACAATAGTTGGCCCATTTTAGCAACGCCTTCTATCTAAAAACACACTTAAAAGTATCCTATGACTACCTTTAAAGGTGTTTTGCGCATTTCTCACACCTAGGTAACAAAATAGCATACGGCTTATGGTGTAAATAGTGTTAAATATAGACTCATTGTGATCAACAAATAACTATTTTTAGTAACTTTGCATTTAAGAAAAGTATAAATAGTAAAACAATTTTTTAAGTTATGAAAAAATATTTATTTATTTTACTTGTACTTTCACTATTTCTAACAAGCTGCGAAAATGAAATAGGTTTTACAGAGCAAAACTCTTCAAGAGGAAGTTTTCAAATAACACCTCAAGAAGCTGCTCAAATTGCATCATGTAGTGCTATTAATTATAGTACTAGAAGTAAAAATGTAGAGGCAGGAAATGTTCTGCCTATAAGTTTTTCAGAGGTTGATTCTACTGCACAAGAGGCAAATCAACCACTTATGTATGTTGTAAATTACAAACAAGGAGGTTATGCTTTGGTTTCTGCAGATAAACGTGTTCAAGCACCTATATTAGCATTAATAGACAAAGGGTGTTTTAACATTAATGTAGCAAAAAATGATTCTTTGTTTTTATTTTTTGCAAGAAAAGCTGCAGACTATGTAAGAAAAGAAATTACAACATATCAAGATGAAAACGGATTTGATTCAATAGGTGTCTCTTCTATCGAAAAATATAAAAATGTTGTAGATACTTTAACTAAGACTTTATGGACTGATGGAGTACCGTTTAATAATTACTGTAAAGTAAGTGGTACGAAAAAACGAGCAAAAGCAGGATGTGCAGCTATAGCAACAGGACAGATCTTTGCTTATTATAAATATCCTGCAAAGTATAATGGTCATGATTATTTATGGAATGAAATTTTAAGTGGGGAAAAACAACCAACAACCGAGAAAGGAAAAACGGCTGTAGCATATCTCATCTCAGATATAGGACGCTTAGATAAAACTAGATATGGAGTAAGCAGTTCGGCTACAAATGTGACAAATGTAAAAAATGCCTTGAATACAATGGGGTATAATTATACATATGAACAAAATCCATTATCTTATGTTATTTATGTAAATGTTTTACGTTCTCATCCCGTTTTAATTAGTGCAACAGAGAAATCTAAAAAAACCGGACACATGTGGGTTATAGATGGCTATGCTGACGGAGTTTACTATATAGAATATTATAATTATAATACAGGAGAATCAGCAAGAAAAGAGAAAACTTTGCCTTTAGTGCATTGTAATTGGGGATGGGGAGGACAAGGTAATGGATATTATTTATTTAACGTCTTTGATATGCAATATTCAGATCCCCATAAGACACGTGCTACTTATAATTCTAATATATCTGCTTATGTTAATATTTCTCCAAAAAAATAAAATAAATATTATGCAAAGAGTGATTGTCACTCTTTGCATAATATCTATTCCTTTTTTTCAATCGTTTTCTAAAAGGTATTCAAAGACAAACTTAAAGATAGATATTCCTTCTGAGAATATTCATTTTAGAATGCAAGTATATAAAGGCAAAAACTATTTTATTTTACCGAAAGTAGCTTCACACTCTTTAAATAAATATATGGATAATGAAAGAATTTGGCAATGGGAGAAAACATATATTATTGGCAAAACAAATGTAATATTAGACAGTTTAAAAGTTGGAGACATCGTTGGAGATATATGTACTGGTTTTTATAAAATTCGTAAGAAAACTTCTTTTAGATTATTATATTTTATTCCACCACAAAAAATAGGATATGTCATATTACCTTATATGTATAACGAAAAAGCAAATAGACTTTATATTAAAAATATTAGCGATTATATAACTACACCAGATACAAAATACCTCTATTCTATAGATGATAATCACCTTATATGGATAGAAAATACACCATCTTATGAAAAAATACCAAATGAAGTATGTCGTTTGCAGATATATAATCATCCATCTCTAAGCGTAGAGAGAGAATTAAAGGAAGAATATCTTAAGGAATAATAGTCCTAATGGCATAAAATACATCCAACTAGCTTTGCAGAAAGGTAAAAATAAAATAAAGTTCGATAAAATTAAAATATAATCGAACTACAAAATAATCTCGAAATAACTGCTAAAAAGCTTGGTAGTTATTTCGATTTTTTGTATCTTTGCAATCAAAATTAAATAGAAATATAGACATGGCAAAAATCGGATATGCAAGGGTCTCCACAAAAGACCAGAATTTGGACTTACAATTGGCAGAATTAGAAAAAGCTGGTTGCGAGAAGGTGTATTCCGAGCACAAAAGCGGCGTAAAAGCCCGTTTAGAGCTAGCAGAAGCGATTAAGTACCTTCGAAAGGGAGATATACTAGTCGTGTACAAATTCGACCGTCTAGGACGTTCTTTAAGCGATTTACTAAACATCATTTCAGAGTTGCACGAAAAAGGTGTAGAGATTATGTCTCTCAAAGATAATATCGACACATCCAGTACTTCAGGAAAACTGATGATGCACATCTTCGCAAGTCTAGCAGAGTTCGAACGAGATTTAATAATAGAAAGAACACAAGCCGGAAGAAAAGCAGCGATGGCGAGAGGCAAGAAAATGGGAAGACCGAAGCTTAAGCGTAACAAAAGGGCTAGAGCAGCTGCTATGCTATATGCCAAAGGTATGGGAATAGACGATATACAAAGTCAACTAAATATAAAGTCCAAGTCAACGGTATATCGATATCTCCGCCTAGAAGGCATAGAGCCAAGCAGGAAGCCATATCTTTGTAAATCAAGCACAAACAAAGTATCAAACAAAGAACATATAGATGAGCTTAGCAAGCTCCGGTAGTGATATTTTTACAAATACACAAATAATTATGAAAGAAATAAACGACAGAAAATTGCCTGTAGGTATCCAGTCTTTTGAGGAAATTAGAAAGGATGGATATCTTTATGTTGACAAGACAGATATTATCTGGCATCTTGCCAATAGGGGAAAAAAGTATAATTACCTGAGCCGACCACGTCGCTTTGGCAAATCCGTTCTTGTCGATACGCTCGAAGCATACTTCCTGGGAAAGAAGGAACTCTTTGAGGGATTAAAGATTATGTCGCTGGAAACGGAATGGGTGAAGCGTCCTGTAATCAGACTTGACATGAGTCAGGCAGGAGCAGAACCCGAAAGTCTGAAAGGTTATCTGAACTATACCTTTCAAGAATACGAATCATTATATGGGATTGAAGCCAGGAATAACTTCCCATTAGCTACTCGTCTGATAGAAATTATAAAGACGGCTTACAATAAGACTGGACAGCAGGTGGTTATTCTCATTGATGAATACGACTCTCCATTGCAGCATTCATGGAAGACTCCGCAACATAAAGCATGTAGGGATATCTACAGAGAAGTGTTTTCTGTATTGAAAGCCCAGGATAAATACGAGAAGTTTGTTTTCATCACAGGTATAACCAAGTTTACGCAAATTTCTCTATTCTCTGTTCTCAATAATTTGAGCAACATCAGTTTCAATCCAGAGTATGCTGCTCTCTGCGGTATCACGAAAGAAGAACTTCTCCGTGATTTCACCCCGGAAGTCAAAAGATTGGCAGCAAAGAATGAGTGGACTTTCGATGAAGCTATTGCACAGTTAACGACTTTCTATGATGGTTATCATTTCAGTCATGAAAATATGGTTGATATATTCAATCCATTTAGTCTTATCAATGCCCTTTCTGATTCCAGTCTTAAGAATTACTGGGCTTCATCGGGAGCAACCACACTGCTTCCTAAGTTTGTGGATGATATAGAAATAAGATTGAAGGATTTCGAAAAATGCCCGATGGATAGTGATACCCTGGAGACTTCTGACGTGACAGGTGGTGGAGCAGAATTGTTCCTCTATCAGTCTGGTTACCTCACGATAAAAGGGTATGTAGCAGGTATTTATTTACTAGGAATTCCTAATAATGAAGTTCGCAAGGCTCTGTATAAGATCGTATTACCAGCCTTGACGCTGAAGTCAAATGCCCAAGTGATATCTACTCAGAATATGTTGCTGTATTCCCTGAAAATGGGCGATTTATCAGAAGCTATGAAATGTTTGAAAGCTCTTATTGCGGATGTGCCATACAGCAACAAAAAACTTGCAAGTATGGATATGGAAGAACGTTACCGTCTGATTCTAAGCACCATCTTCAATGCCATCGGCTGCAGGGTGGAAGTGGAAAAGATGATAGCTACTGGTAGAATAGATATGGTGGTGGAAACATCGACCTTCATTTATGTGTTGGAATTGAAGTTGAGCAACAATGGTGGTGTTGATGCTGCTGCAGAGCAAATTAAGGCTAAACAATATGCCGAACCGTTCAAAGCTGACAAGCGCAAGATAATAGCCCTTGCTGTAGAATTGGATGATTTAGGTAAAGGATTAGTTGATTGGAAGGAAGTTTAACTTGATATACTCTCACCTCTTAAGGAAGTGAGAGTATGCAATTCCATCAAAGCTGCGAAATATTTCTCTTGATCCACAACTTGAAGAATGGATCGTTAAAGGAAATTATATCACCATCTGCGTCTATAAAATCACGAGCAATCAATGCCTTCTTAACACTTTGAACATTTGCAGAACTTTCCAAATGATACTCATCCAGAACCTCTCGACGAGAAAGTCCGGTATTGATACCATTCGCCACCGCTATGAGGAAATTCTTTTGGTAAACCGTCATGGTTTCCATATCACGCTGATAGAACAGGCGATTTTGATCCAAAAGTTCATCGATAGCTTGTTCTATCATCTGATCAGTAACTTCCGGACTAGCCTTGTACCAGGTGAGCCAAGCCAGATGTTGGACGAGCGAAGATAGATTCTCCGAGACTTGGCAAATCTTAAGAGCCTGCTTCTCCTCTATATGCTTCCCTGTATTCTTGAACTTCTCGCAGATGAATGGAATCCACTCTGTTTCCGGTATTTTATCGAGAAACATGATGTCACCAAACTTGTAGAATGGACATTCTGTGGTGTGGAACAGCTTAGTCATCAGGTGCTTCTTGCTTCCAAACATGCAGTAGGTAGTCAGCTTCTGATGCTGCCACACAGTCCTCAGTTTCTTCTGGAAGGTAAGCGAGTCCTTGAAATCTGCTATCTGCTGAAACTCATCAAAGCACACTACTACTTTTATACCTTTCTTCTCTGCAATTTTCTCGGGTAACTGCAAGATTTCCCTTTCTGGGTTATCCTTTGGATCCCAGGCAAAAGACAGAGAAAAGTCGTTCATGGGATCTGTACCGAATGAGAACTTCGGCGTAATGTTGGAAAGAAAAGTCTTTCCCATCTGAATCCATTCGTCCCATTTGGAAGACGTTTGGCAAATGGTTTCCGTTGCCAACATCTTACAAAACTCATAGTCGGACTTGCATGAGAATACATCAACAAAGATGAACTTTATATCTTTCCGCTTTGACTGGCTTATCACTTTCTTGACAAGCGAAGTCTTTCCCCATCTTCTTGGAGAGATGAGGATGGTATTGATGCCATGCGTAAGGTTGGCTTCCAAACGTTTAGCATCTTCTATGCGGTCTGTGAAGCATTCATCTTCCACAGCCCTACCGAACTCAAATGGATTCTCTATCATAATCGTTTTCATTTTATTATTCAATATTGTATGCAAAGATAGTAAAAAACTTCTTAGTAAGAACCTTCTTAGTAAGAACTTTATTACTAATTAACTTCTTACTAATTACGCCAATGGTAACTTGCAAAATATTTGCAAGTTAAATATGTATAATATTAAAGAAATAACTTGCAATATATTTGCATATTAAGCACATTTTTAGTATCTTTGCGACAAAATTATAAACATAAATATAAAGAAAGGAGTTTGTATGAAAGCTCATGCAGAATTAAAGAACTTATTAAAAGGCAAGAAGATACAAGCATTTGTTAAAGACATGTGCTTGCATGCCTATCCCTGGACAGAACGCATTCCTGTAGAATATTTAGAATATAAGATATTCGAAGAGTTCCGTTTACGTGAATCAACAGGCGAAAAGACACGCATTGGACTCGACAAAAAGCTACAGGTAATTCCTGATGTTATACTATTCATTAAACCAGGTTATCGAGCTCTTAATCAAGGGCATTGTTTTACCATTGCTCTAGAAATAAAAGAGTTTAAAGACGACCTGATGCGTGATGAGAAACTATGGAAGTATGTTGGCTGGACAGACTTCTTCTTTATAGCCGTACCTGATGATCTCACTCAATATGCGTTTGAAAAAATAGTCGAGGTAAACAACGAACACCCAGAGACCCTATCGAAAATAGGTGTATTAGGTCTCGAAACAGGCGAACTATACTCTCATCCGCAACGCTCAGAAGTTAGTATTGAAAAGCAGAACCTGGTATTGCAGAATGCAGTCTATAACTACGCCTTCAAAGATGCAAAGACTATTTTCTTCACTCCCGAAGAACTACCAGCACAAGTAGCTTTAACAGGAAAAAATATGGTTGATGAAGATGCTAAAAACTCTGCGCAAAATAACTTGCAACAAAACTGCAAGTTAAAAAATAGCGATACAAAGCAGTATGACATACCGGGAAATAACTTGCAGAAAAATTGCACGTTAAAAGGAGAGAACAATAAGCAGTATTCAGATGAAGAAAAGGCTGCACGAAAAGCAGCCTTCCTGGCACGTCAGGAGTTTCGTGAGAAACGAGCTGTAGAACTAGCAGAAAAATCTACTGTACTCAATGAGGATATACGTCAACGCCTCATGGCACAACCGCCAAAAGCACAGGAAGTGTTCTGGAAAATACGTGAATCCAAGAACGGCAAGCAACTTCAAGATATAGTATCAGAACTTGACTATTCTCAAAGAACAGCCGCTTACGGACTTGCCAGTCTCACTTCTGCCGGATTGATCAAACGTGACGGAAGCCGTAAAACAGGAGCCTACACTGTCACTGACGTAGCTGCATGCAACACAACGTGTGCAACTTGCTCAATAGCTCTTCAATGCAAAGACTACAAACCAGTCTAACATTCCATTCCAAATCTGGCCGTGATAGTCTGTCAAGTAAAAATTGACAAAGCCAAAGAATACATATAGTATTTAATAAATACTAATATTCTTGTTTAATAATTACATATTATTATATTTAATAAACTACATGATACTTATTTAATAAATATAATAATACGTAATTATTAAAGTTTATTGTTAATCTTTACAAATATTCTTCATTATTAAATATAAATATAGTACATTTGCAACATAAATCTTTAAATATTAAACAGATATGGCTATACAAAAAAAAGGCAATGTGGATTTTTTGAAAGATGTAACACCAACTAGCTTGTCGTCTGACAGCAAAGATTCAGTCATTGTTACAGATACAAAAGACAACACATCTTCTTTAAAAGAAGAACTTCGCACAAAAAAGAAATCGCTAGATAATTGGGGAAGACCTCGCAAACAGCTCATAGAAGGAGTAAAAGAAGTCTCGCTTACTGTCCAGCTTCCTGAGACTTTGATTAAGGCATTACGTAAAGAAGGTAAAAAGCAAGGCAAATCTATGAAAGAATTGATAGGAACATCTCTTCTTTCAACTTACTCTAGCCTTTTACAATAACAAATAAAAAAGCAACCATGGCAATAAAAATAGCAGTTACAAACCACAAAGGTGGAGTTGGCAAGACTATGACAACATTCAATCTCGGTGCTGCACTTGCAGAACTTGGGGAGAAAGTACTTCTCATAGACAGCGATGGACAATGCAACCTCACCATGCAATCTGGAGCAAACGTAGAAGGAGCAAGTAATCTTTCCACATATCTCAATGATGATGATGTAGAAATCAAACCAGTATCAATCAACGAGAATCTTTGGATCATTCCTGGTTCTACCGCTCTCGATGAAGATGCTCATAATATAGAACTCAGCATAGAAGATGACATAAATGGCGCTACTCACTATTTGGCAGACATCCTTAAAAAGATAGAAAACAGTTACAACTATATTCTAATAGATTCTGCTCCTGGTTCTGGTGCCATCCTTGTAAACGTCATAGTTGCCGCCGACAAGCTCATAGTCCCTATTGCTGATAAATTCAGCATAACAGGAGCAAAGAAGCTCACCCAAATAATCAAGGCAAACCACAAGACCATAGAAGGAAAATACCTGCTTACTAAGCAAACAAAATTTGGAGTTTCAAAGCAAATTAGAGAAATGCTCACAACGCAATCTCCAGATGCTCTGTTTCATACTAGCATACGCCAATGTGAAGACTTGAACAAGTCTGCCGCACTGTCGCAAAGTATATTTGTCTTTTCTCCAAAATCCAATGGTGCAGAAGATTACATGTCTTTGGCAAAGGAGATTATAGGTAGCAAGAAAGATGAAGAAATGCCATTCTAAACAGAATCATTTTGTTTAATAAATACGAAATATATTATTTAATAAATACAATAAAAATTATTTATTAAAGCATAAAGATACTATTTAATAAAGAATATATAGAATAAAGCGAAAGTCTGCTAACCACAAAGTTAACAGACTTTCGCTTTACTAACAAAACATCAAATAGAAAGTATGCTTATCCTTTTCTATTTACGTTCTATATTGAGTTGAGTTTTACGTTCATCGTCAATAGTGCATTTACTTAACAACGCTCCTATCCTGTGCAGTCCTGCAACAATTATCTTTTGCTGCTTGTTCCGAGGAACCTTTAAGCCATTTGCATAATGGGATAGCAATGCACTATTGATTCCAGTCTCCCTACTAATCGCTGCGAGCGATACGTATGAAGAATATGCCTTCAACATGGCAGTTGCATCTTGGAACTTATATACAAATTCATATTCTTTGTTTTTGTACCATTCAGGAAGTTCTAATCCAAATTCTGTATATCCATCAAAACCAATTTTCAATTCAGCTTCACCCATATCTATAATATCATTAAAATCTTTGGTAACAATTTTCATTTCACCATATGATGTTTCGCTTGATACCAATCCTTCGAATGCTGAATTATTCCAAGCGACCTTAATAGTTATTTGCTTCATATTAGTCATTTTTGCAGCAAAGGTATAAAAAATAATACTCTTAGCGCACATATCTGCGTTAAAAGTATCCAAAAGAATACTTTTCAATAAAAACAGATATAAAAAACAGCAAAAAATAGCCTAGAAGTATTTTTTTTTAAATAAAAATCATCGCGCGCGATTATAAAGAAAAGCAAAATGACTGTAAATATTAATACTCTGCGGTTATTTTTATGCCTAAAAATAGTTGCAAAAAAGTTGCTGATTTTCAGAAAAAATACCTACCTTTGCAAGCGAGATGCAGAAATGCACTCTCAAAGTACAACAGCATAAGGCGTAACTGTTTCATCGGCACTCTGAACTTCGCAACTTCATCCGCCCGATAATCAACAGGGATGCCCCATAGGGTGAATTGTACACTTTCACGACCGAGTTCTCTTGGCCGTGAAAGTTATCGTATATACACAATTGGGGTGGACTGGGGTGAATCTTGCGGATGGCAATGCGAAGGCCTAGAGTGGAGATTTCAGCTTGGCTCCACCCCTTCATGCAAGCGTACACATCTTCAAAATAAACCATATATAGTCAGGAGCCAGACTAAGTTTTAAAGAAAAGAAATGAAAACGACATTGCTATCAATCGCAGTATTTTGCTGCATGGCATCAGCGCAAGCACAAAAAGTAACGGTTCCTGAACCAGAGTATAAAGGACAGGTAGCTGTCATTAACGCAGACAGCACCACAACGCTTCTCCAGAAGGAAACAGGAGAACACAAGGCAAAGTCTTCGGCTTTCGCCCTGGTTCCAATTCCAGGAGCTTCACTTCTTGACAGAACTAAAGCTTACCTCACAGTGAAGGGAGCGGAAAGCCCTAACAAGATTTCCTCCAAGAAGTTCTCCCTCATCATCCGTGTGAAGGACAACAGCGAGGAGCCAAAGAACGCCTTCGGCATCTTCAAGTTCGAAACCAAGAAGAAGGAACGCAGATTCAAGATGGCAGACATCGGCTTCGGCAGCGCATCGGCTACCACCAATTTCACCACCGTGGATTACGAGGCAAAGAAGTATGGATCTTCATCTTACCTCGTAACTCTCCATGACCTGCCAGCAGGAGAATATGGAGTGGTGGCTAACGGTTTTGACAGTATCGCCACATTCTCAGTGAAGTAGAAATCATTTTGTAGAACCAGTTAAAGTTTACAGATATGGGAACAGTATTTTTATGGTTATTCATGGCATGGCTCTTCAAGGGCTTCGGTAAGGCAATGACACATTCAGGCGGCAAGAAACGCAAGGAAAGCTGGGATGGACTCAGCTACGAACAGAAGGCATGGCTGCATGACAAACATAATGGGCGATAATGAGTAACAAATGTTTTCTGTTAGCAGGTGTCATTGCCATCATCGGTGCAATAGAAGTAATACGCAGATTCAGAAGGATGCAGGATGTAAAAGCTCCCATATTTCTTACTATGGGTTCTTGTGTATTGCTGCTTGTTGCAGGAATAATTCTTTCGTAAAATTATGGCATTAGAAATAAGAAGCACACCTGTGCTGACAGGTGAAGACGCTGAACGTTTTGTACGTGAGGCGGAAGAGAATGTGAGAAATCCACAAAGGAGAAAATTGCTTTTCTCTTTTGAGGATATTGACAGAATGATGGAACGTTCACGAAAATATCTAAAAGAGCATGTAGGAAAAGGACCTTTCGCAAAGTAAGTTTCTCTTTGAAAGGAACGAAAAGAATAACCGCTGTTGTTATGTGCTATTAAGTTAGTGTTAGTCTCTTCATTGAGACTGGACGTCCTCAGCGGAAGCCCGTTGTTGTTATGTGCGATTAAGTTCGTGTTTGCCTCATTACTGAGACTGGACGTGACAGACAGGCTGGAGCCGGAGGAATTTCCTCCGGCTCTTTTCATCTATGCCATCTACTTTTTTTCACCTTGTTCTGTGGTCTCATCATGTGCATAGCCATAAGCATACATCTACGTTTGAAGGCGAGCTCGTCTTCATCGTCTTTCTTTCCCCAGCCAGTTCCAGGACCACCACCTCCTCCATGAGACTCTGCTATAGCTGTAGCCTTATCAAGATAACCCAAGAACAGAGCTGTGGCTACAGTCGTAATTTCAGTAGCATTCTCTGCCATCTGCTCGAAGATAGAATCATCCAAAAGAACAGAATTGTATTTGTCAAGTATTCTTCTTTCGTCAGGAGACATATTTGCTGTCATTTCGTTGTATTTCTCCATTCTCTTCATAGCATCGAAAGCAGCGAGATTGTAACCAAACGCCTCCATTTCCTGCATGGCGTTCTTGTTATACTCTGGCTGTGCTGTTTGAAGTTTCGTCTTCACCTCCTGGTAGCGAGTTTCCGTTTTTGAGGTCTGCGCATTCAAACTGTCGAGCTTTGCCTGTGCCACACTAAGCTTGCTTTCCTTGTCAAGAATCTGAGCCTTGACATCTTCAAGGTTCTTAGTGATGGCATCCATTTTTCGGGCAGCTTCCTCAGCTGAGATCTTACCAGAATCACGGTCAGCCTTCAACTTCGCAATTTCCTTCTCCAGATCTTCCTTATAGGTTTCCAGATGCTCTATCATCGTACTCAATCCCTTGACTCTTGCAGAGGCATGTTTGATTTCCTTATTCAAAGAATCAATGGTCTGCTTCTGTTCTTTGATGGTTTCCTTGTTCTTCTCGATAGCATCATCAAGAACAATCTTAGTATCAAAAAGTCTTTTGTTTTGCTCCTTCAATTCCTTTCTTAAAGCTTCGTGATATTCTGCTGTTGAACGATGTTTTGCACCTGTTTCAGCTATTGGCTCCCCACGTTCCAACCCATACTTTGCATTGATTTCTGCAATGGCATTATGAAGTTCTGTTGTCCTTTTTTGATACTCAAACTTGGAATTATTCTCACCGACCATCACCTGCTTCCACGAAAATTTGTTCTGTTCAGTGATAGGAAGAACTGTACAATGTATATGTGGATTTGTTTCGTCTAAATGTACCACAAATGCAGCAATGTTTTTCTCTCCAAATCTATCACTCATGAATCGGTACATATCCTTAGCCCAGTTTTCTATTTCAGGCATTCTTCTGATGGAAGAATTGTCTGCGCCACGTTCCAAATTCACTTTTTGATTTCCAAAAGCCAGACGGTGCATTTGGTCTCTCGATCCTCCTAATATGAAGTTGGCAACTGTCCTTATTTTGGGTTCCAACCCTAATTTCTTATATTTCTTGTTAGGGTCTTCAATACCTCTTTTTTTCAAATTTTCTCTTATTCGTTTCGGAATAGATGTTCTTTTATCTACAGGAACGACCCGGCATCCTTGCGTGATTTCGAAATTTAGAAGGTCTCTTGTTGGGTCTATATTTAAAGACCGAGAACTTGTTTTCGCACCATGCAAAGAAACTCTCAAATGCTCATTGCTTTGAGAAAGGGTCATGCCTTTTCCTGGTCGAATGTCCATTACTTGTTTTGCCATAAATGTCTGTTTTTGAGTTAGGGGGCAGGGTTCTTAGGGAGTATTCCCTGAGCCTAATTTTAACAACGGCTTGCCGCACGTAAGTCGCTTCATAGAAGCTTGTTAAGCCCTCCAAAATCTTTTTGAGGGGGAATTAGGCTTCCCCCTAATGAAAAAACACCACTCTATCGGCGCAAGCGCACGATAAAATACTCTCTAATTATCCAAAGACTTTTCTTCAGAAGAAAGAGTTTAACTTCTTTCAGATGAAGAAGATTGTGAAGGAGCAGCCTGAAGCTGCAAAGAATCGTCCCAGAGACGTTCTGCCTCTATATCCGAGCAATCGATCCATTGCAACACGAATGGCTGCACCGAAACGAATTTTTCAGTGCCGACCTTTTGGATCTCCGCAACGCCCATACAGCAAAGCACACTGATGAAATTGGAAACAGTTGTGCGGTTCCATATCCATCCTTTTGTAAGCTTACTGTATTTGATCATCCCTTTAGTTCCACATGAAGTCTCAGAGAAATGGCAGTATAGCTGCACTACCGTTCTCCAAGAATTGAATATTTCAATCTTTGGAATATGCACTGCCTTTGTGAAGACAGTGATTAGAAGATTATTTCTCAAAGAAGAAATGAAAGACTTGTATAGATGCTCTTTTCTTTCACGAAAGCATCTCTGAATATAGATTGAGTTTTCATTTTTCAGTATGAGATTTCATCATTTAAAACTATGATGAAATATTATGCCTAAATCTTTTCAATTCTAAACCATAATTTGGCTATTCGTTAGATAAAAATAGCCAGAGCATAAACCCTGGCTATCCTTTTTACACACAATATTTCATCATTATTTTTTTCCAAGGCTAATACCTTCGTCTTTGCTCTCCCAATTTGTAACGCTCACACTAGTCTTTATTGCCTTGACTGCAATATCTACTGTGGAATAATCCTTTCCTAATCCATTAGAAAAATCCAATGTATAGACATAATGCTTGCCCATTTCCCAAGTAGTATCAATTGCTACATATGACCAGCCATTAAAAATGGTCTGGTTATCTTTTACGACAGTAATCTTTGCTGCAATAAAGTTACCACTGGCAGGATTTTCCTTATTTGCAGTAAGCTGTTGCGGAATGAGCATAAATGGCACATTTGCAGCATCAAGAGAAGAAGCCTCAGAAGTAAGCGTTACAGGAGCAGACCAAGTCGTTGTATAATCTTTTGTTGGAGCATTTGTAAAACCATACCATTCTCCAGGCTCACTACGATTCAACTGTGGAAACTTGAATGTAGCTTTTGATACAATCTTGCCAAGCTGCAGCCCGGTAATCTGAACCTTATAATCTGCATTGGCATTCTTGGCCTTAATACTAATCTCAGCAAGAGCATGCTTGAATACGAGATTCACAGGACTATCGGAATCATCTTTGTAATTACCTTTAGCAGAAGCATACACGAAGTCCTTCTGGCTTGCGGCCGTCTCATTAGGTATAAAATTTTCCAATGTTATACCACCACTAATAACCTTGAAAGTTCCTTCTGTTCCCGGGACATCAGGAGAATAAGCATAAAAATAGTGATTATTGTACACGTTCGTTGCAGGCCAGTAGAACTTACCTGCATCGGTAATCCACGTCTGACCATTGTCAGAAGAGGTATATTTCACATCTCGCATGATAGTATAATCATAGTCTGCATTAAAGGCACTCACCTTAAAACTACCTAAATTGGCAATAGTAGTCTCAACGGCACGTGTATTCATGCCATCCATGGATGCCGTGAAAGAAACCTCTTTCTGGGCTGCTGGTGTAGTTGTGTCCTGACCACCAGGTAAGTTAATTACATTAGTGATGTCCTGGTCGCATGAGCTGAGGAGCATAGCAACAAGACCACTCATAAACAATAAATTTTTCTTCATAATTTGTACTTTTAAATATTATAGAATACACCCACATTGTTGTGAATGGAAGTGCAAAGTAACTGCATTTTGAGCGAAAAACAACAAGAAAAAAAATATATATCCTATATTAACATTAATAATTTAATTCAACTCAAAAACGAGTATTTTTTACCATTTAAATGTTAAAAAACAACCCACCTTTTTTGTAAATTAGCAAGTAAAATCTTCCACACTACTACTCAAACTGAAACTTTTTGGGAAACTATACCCCAATTATTCTATATAACAGTTATATGGAATAATTTAAATTCTCATGCGCAGGCACATATTTAAAGCATATATATATATTTATGCATTATTTAGATGTTACGTAATTGAGTAAATACCAATAAGTTACAGAGCAAAATAGCCACCGATTGCGCCATAATAGCCACTTTTTGCGACAAGCTGTCAAATTGCAGAAAAATAGCTAAATAGTAACTAGAAATCCCCATAAAATGGGAAAATACGAACCTTTCATCCGACCATAATAGCCACCGATTGCGGTAAAAGTAAATAATATTTACACGCAAAAACTGCCTGTTTTTTGTACGTTGCCACAAAGTCAGCACACACTCATCAACGAGCAAGCGAATTGTCCCCACGAGCAGCAAGAATGAGGATGAGCCCCCTTGTGGGGCGACCCCTAAAAGTCAAAAACAACATAAAAGCATCCTTTTATGAGGGATAGGGCATTTTATTTCGCCTTAAACTCAGGCAAAAATGGCATTTTAGTACTTTTATATATTTTTTTTATATTACTTTTACTTACTTTCGCGCGCGCGTTAGTCAAATTATAACACACTGATTATCAGTAATATACGAGCAGAAACTGAAACTTTTTGGGAAGAAAACTGAAACTTTTTGGGAAGAAACTGAAACTTTTTGGGAAGAAACTGAAACTTTTTGGGAAGAAACTGCTTTCTCTACAAAAAAGGTAAAAATTTCAACCAAATCCACCATAATTTAACTTTTCTTATATATAATAACTTGCTATTATATATACTTTTACACCTATTACGCACATTATAAATATTTATTTACATTTTTATCTTTTCCTCCAAGCTCTATTGTTAAATAAGAAAAAATAAAACTGAAACTTTTTGTTTTATCGTTTCATTTTCGTATTTTTGCATCGTTTTTAAATATTACAAATATTTCGGGAAGATGAAAAAGAACAAAGGAAAAAAGTCATATGTCGTTCAGCAAGACAATCGCATTGCAAACGAAAAGGATTCTTTTAAGAGGTATGAGCGTAACGTTCTATACCAGGCTGTCCGTGCTTTACAGGAAAAATACCCCATAAAAAAATTAGATGATGGCACATCTATCCACGCATACAACACGAATGACATTAGAAGTGAGATTGTAACGCTAACAGAAACCCGGTTATTAGAATGCCTCGGCTCAAAGAATGCAGGAAAGAGGAACCATCTTCCAGAGTTAAAAGCGGCATTACAGGCTTTAGCCGAAAAACGTTGCGATATTCCAGAAAGTTTCAAGGGCAAAAATTGGGTATATGTAAACTGGATCAGTTCTGCCGAATATAACCCAACTACAAAGACTTTCGAAATTGAGTTTTCAAAAAAGATAATACCCTATTTACTCAATCTGTCAGGTAAGTTCACGCAATTCGATGTATATTCTTTATTTGAACTAAAGAACCCTTATACTCAACGTTTCTACATAAAATGCAAGGCTGAGAAACATGACAATTACTCTTTCTACATGACAGAAAAAGAGATTAGAGAAAATTTTCAGGTATATACAGAAAAAGACGGCAAGAAAAAGCCCAAATACCCTAATCACAGTCAATTTCGCACTGCTGTGATAGAGAAAGCCTACAAGGAGCTAAAAGAAAAGTACGAAGCAGGCTCTTGTGATTGCTACTTCGAATATACAGAAGCAGAATCATTTAGCGGAGAACGCTATCCTGACAGATGGTATTTTTCTATAGGCTTCAAAGGGCATCCGGCAAATGTTAATGCCTACAAAGAAAAGAAAACTACAGAGGAGCAACATAGCTATAATCCTGTACAGCTAAGCTTCCTCGATTCTCTTGAGTCACAGGGCAAACAGAACCAAGTAGAGTATTCATCAAATACAGAAAAGGCTAAGCAAAACGATTCCAACATTATGATGATAGACCTCACCCTGAAAAAATGGTTCTCTAACGACCCAAACTTCAGGGGAGAAATTGTTAATGCACTATCTAGAATGAGCGTTATTAAAGTTGAAGAAGTAAAAGATAAGATTCTTCGAATAACAACCAACCCAGAATATCGCAAATCTAGCCAAGATGGAACAGTTAAAGTTCTAAGAAGTGCATTATCAAAAGACGTTCTTAAAAAGAAATAGCGATGAATGAAGAAAAAAAGAAAAAATCAGCTGGAGTTTTAAAAGAAACTTTTAAACTTCCAACCGCAAACCAACTTCGGCAATATGTCAAAGAGAAGAAACATGTCTGGACGGATCTAGACAGGATAGTTGCACCTTCTGTTCTTTTGCTCAACGATGTGCAAACCTTGCACGCCTCAAACAATACACTTCAGAAGCTTTACGCCTCTAAAGAAGAAATTAATGCCGCAAAAGAAGCTGCTCGTAAGAGAATAGAATGCCTTGACGACATTCTTGTCAGGCTCAAACAGTCTTCTTTCGACTATAACGTTGCTCTAATGTCGCCACCATGGGACCAAGACGAAAACGGAGTTCCAACACTTGTTAAAGCAGAAATCAAACTAGCAGAAGATAGAAAAGACTTATTGTCTTTCATTCAATTAATAGACCAATACATGTATTAGTTATTAGGTACATCGATGCAAAGATTAAGTTCAATACTGCGTTAAATTAATATTTAATTGTCTGCAAATCGGATGAAAGATATTGCATACTGTAATACACAATTCAAACGCTTTGCCAAGTATTTTAATGGATTTGTAGAGAAGAAACAGAAATACTACATAGGCTTTGCGACAGAAACTTCAGAAAATGTATGGTGGTATGATGGAAGTAAGGTTATGTTCAGAAGCGAGTCAAGTAGCAAGTTTCTTCATGCGATGCAAGAAAATCCAGACATAAAGAAGAGTTAAGTAAAGAAGCTGCTATTGTCATAGCAGTAGTAAAAAACAACAAAGATTAATGACAGAAAAAGGGTATATACAAAGAAGAGACAATGACAATAGTTGGCCCATTTTAGCAACGCCTTCTATCTAAAAACACACTTAAAAGTATCCTATGACTACCTTTAAAGGTGTTTTGCGCATTTCTCACACCTAGGTAACAAAATAGCATACGGCTTATGGTGTAAATAGTGTTAAATATAGACTCATTGTGATCAACAAATAACTATTTTTAGTAACTTTGCATTTAAGAAAAGTATAAATAGTAAAACAATTTTTTAAGTTATGAAAAAATATTTATTTATTTTACTTGTACTTTCACTATTTCTAACAAGCTGCGAAAATGAAATAGGTTTTACAGAGCAAAACTCTTCAAGAGGAAGTTTTCAAATAACACCTCAAGAAGCTGCTCAAATTGCATCATGTAGTGCTATTAATTATAGTACTAGAAGTAAAAATGTAGAGGCAGGAAATGTTCTGCCTATAAGTTTTTCAGAGGTTGATTCTACTGCACAAGAGGCAAATCAACCACTTATGTATGTTGTAAATTACAAACAAGGAGGTTATGCTTTGGTTTCTGCAGATAAACGTGTTCAAGCACCTATATTAGCATTAATAGACAAAGGGTGTTTTAACATTAATGTAGCAAAAAATGATTCTTTGTTTTTATTTTTTGCAAGAAAAGCTGCAGACTATGTAAGAAAAGAAATTACAACATATCAAGATGAAAACGGATTTGATTCAATAGGTGTCTCTTCTATCGAAAAATATAAAAATGTTGTAGATACTTTAACTAAGACTTTATGGACTGATGGAGTACCGTTTAATAATTACTGTAAAGTAAGTGGTACGAAAAAACGAGCAAAAGCAGGATGTGCAGCTATAGCAACAGGACAGATCTTTGCTTATTATAAATATCCTGCAAAGTATAATGGTCATGATTATTTATGGAATGAAATTTTAAGTGGGGAAAAACAACCAACAACCGAGAAAGGAAAAACGGCTGTAGCATATCTCATCTCAGATATAGGACGCTTAGATAAAACTAGATATGGAGTAAGCAGTTCGGCTACAAATGTGACAAATGTAAAAAATGCCTTGAATACAATGGGGTATAATTATACATATGAACAAAATCCATTATCTTATGTTATTTATGTAAATGTTTTACGTTCTCATCCCGTTTTAATTAGTGCAACAGAGAAATCTAAAAAAACCGGACACATGTGGGTTATAGATGGCTATGCTGACGGAGTTTACTATATAGAATATTATAATTATAATACAGGAGAATCAGCAAGAAAAGAGAAAACTTTGCCTTTAGTGCATTGTAATTGGGGATGGGGAGGACAAGGTAATGGATATTATTTATTTAACGTCTTTGATATGCAATATTCAGATCCCCATAAGACACGTGCTACTTATAATTCTAATATATCTGCTTATGTTAATATTTCTCCAAAAAAATAAAATAAATATTATGCAAAGAGTGATTGTCACTCTTTGCATAATATCTATTCCTTTTTTTCAATCGTTTTCTAAAAGGTATTCAAAGACAAACTTAAAGATAGATATTCCTTCTGAGAATATTCATTTTAGAATGCAAGTATATAAAGGCAAAAACTATTTTATTTTACCGAAAGTAGCTTCACACTCTTTAAATAAATATATGGATAATGAAAGAATTTGGCAATGGGAGAAAACATATATTATTGGCAAAACAAATGTAATATTAGACAGTTTAAAAGTTGGAGACATCGTTGGAGATATATGTACTGGTTTTTATAAAATTCGTAAGAAAACTTCTTTTAGATTATTATATTTTATTCCACCACAAAAAATAGGATATGTCATATTACCTTATATGTATAACGAAAAAGCAAATAGACTTTATATTAAAAATATTAGCGATTATATAACTACACCAGATACAAAATACCTCTATTCTATAGATGATAATCACCTTATATGGATAGAAAATACACCATCTTATGAAAAAATACCAAATGAAGTATGTCGTTTGCAGATATATAATCATCCATCTCTAAGCGTAGAGAGAGAATTAAAGGAAGAATATCTTAAGGAATAATAGTCCTAATGGCATAAAATACATCCAACTAGCTTTGCAGAAAGGTAAAAATAAAATAAAGTTCGATAAAATTAAAATATAATCGAACTACAAAATAATCTCGAAATAACTGCTAAAAAGCTTGGTAGTTATTTCGATTTTTTGTATCTTTGCAATCAAAATTAAATAGAAATATAGACATGGCAAAAATCGGATATGCAAGGGTCTCCACAAAAGACCAGAATTTGGACTTACAATTGGCAGAATTAGAAAAAGCTGGTTGCGAGAAGGTGTATTCCGAGCACAAAAGCGGCGTAAAAGCCCGTTTAGAGCTAGCAGAAGCGATTAAGTACCTTCGAAAGGGAGATATACTAGTCGTGTACAAATTCGACCGTCTAGGACGTTCTTTAAGCGATTTACTAAACATCATTTCAGAGTTGCACGAAAAAGGTGTAGAGATTATGTCTCTCAAAGATAATATCGACACATCCAGTACTTCAGGAAAACTGATGATGCACATCTTCGCAAGTCTAGCAGAGTTCGAACGAGATTTAATAATAGAAAGAACACAAGCCGGAAGAAAAGCAGCGATGGCGAGAGGCAAGAAAATGGGAAGACCGAAGCTTAAGCGTAACAAAAGGGCTAGAGCAGCTGCTATGCTATATGCCAAAGGTATGGGAATAGACGATATACAAAGTCAACTAAATATAAAGTCCAAGTCAACGGTATATCGATATCTCCGCCTAGAAGGCATAGAGCCAAGCAGGAAGCCATATCTTTGTAAATCAAGCACAAACAAAGTATCAAACAAAGAACATATAGATGAGCTTAGCAAGCTCCGGTAGTGATATTTTTACAAATACACAAATAATTATGAAAGAAATAAACGACAGAAAATTGCCTGTAGGTATCCAGTCTTTTGAGGAAATTAGAAAGGATGGATATCTTTATGTTGACAAGACAGATATTATCTGGCATCTTGCCAATAGGGGAAAAAAGTATAATTACCTGAGCCGACCACGTCGCTTTGGCAAATCCGTTCTTGTCGATACGCTCGAAGCATACTTCCTGGGAAAGAAGGAACTCTTTGAGGGATTAAAGATTATGTCGCTGGAAACGGAATGGGTGAAGCGTCCTGTAATCAGACTTGACATGAGTCAGGCAGGAGCAGAACCCGAAAGTCTGAAAGGTTATCTGAACTATACCTTTCAAGAATACGAATCATTATATGGGATTGAAGCCAGGAATAACTTCCCATTAGCTACTCGTCTGATAGAAATTATAAAGACGGCTTACAATAAGACTGGACAGCAGGTGGTTATTCTCATTGATGAATACGACTCTCCATTGCAGCATTCATGGAAGACTCCGCAACATAAAGCATGTAGGGATATCTACAGAGAAGTGTTTTCTGTATTGAAAGCCCAGGATAAATACGAGAAGTTTGTTTTCATCACAGGTATAACCAAGTTTACGCAAATTTCTCTATTCTCTGTTCTCAATAATTTGAGCAACATCAGTTTCAATCCAGAGTATGCTGCTCTCTGCGGTATCACGAAAGAAGAACTTCTCCGTGATTTCACCCCGGAAGTCAAAAGATTGGCAGCAAAGAATGAGTGGACTTTCGATGAAGCTATTGCACAGTTAACGACTTTCTATGATGGTTATCATTTCAGTCATGAAAATATGGTTGATATATTCAATCCATTTAGTCTTATCAATGCCCTTTCTGATTCCAGTCTTAAGAATTACTGGGCTTCATCGGGAGCAACCACACTGCTTCCTAAGTTTGTGGATGATATAGAAATAAGATTGAAGGATTTCGAAAAATGCCCGATGGATAGTGATACCCTGGAGACTTCTGACGTGACAGGTGGTGGAGCAGAATTGTTCCTCTATCAGTCTGGTTACCTCACGATAAAAGGGTATGTAGCAGGTATTTATTTACTAGGAATTCCTAATAATGAAGTTCGCAAGGCTCTGTATAAGATCGTATTACCAGCCTTGACGCTGAAGTCAAATGCCCAAGTGATATCTACTCAGAATATGTTGCTGTATTCCCTGAAAATGGGCGATTTATCAGAAGCTATGAAATGTTTGAAAGCTCTTATTGCGGATGTGCCATACAGCAACAAAAAACTTGCAAGTATGGATATGGAAGAACGTTACCGTCTGATTCTAAGCACCATCTTCAATGCCATCGGCTGCAGGGTGGAAGTGGAAAAGATGATAGCTACTGGTAGAATAGATATGGTGGTGGAAACATCGACCTTCATTTATGTGTTGGAATTGAAGTTGAGCAACAATGGTGGTGTTGATGCTGCTGCAGAGCAAATTAAGGCTAAACAATATGCCGAACCGTTCAAAGCTGACAAGCGCAAGATAATAGCCCTTGCTGTAGAATTGGATGATTTAGGTAAAGGATTAGTTGATTGGAAGGAAGTTTAACTTGATATACTCTCACCTCTTAAGGAAGTGAGAGTATGCAATTCCATCAAAGCTGCGAAATATTTCTCTTGATCCACAACTTGAAGAATGGATCGTTAAAGGAAATTATATCACCATCTGCGTCTATAAAATCACGAGCAATCAATGCCTTCTTAACACTTTGAACATTTGCAGAACTTTCCAAATGATACTCATCCAGAACCTCTCGACGAGAAAGTCCGGTATTGATACCATTCGCCACCGCTATGAGGAAATTCTTTTGGTAAACCGTCATGGTTTCCATATCACGCTGATAGAACAGGCGATTTTGATCCAAAAGTTCATCGATAGCTTGTTCTATCATCTGATCAGTAACTTCCGGACTAGCCTTGTACCAGGTGAGCCAAGCCAGATGTTGGACGAGCGAAGATAGATTCTCCGAGACTTGGCAAATCTTAAGAGCCTGCTTCTCCTCTATATGCTTCCCTGTATTCTTGAACTTCTCGCAGATGAATGGAATCCACTCTGTTTCCGGTATTTTATCGAGAAACATGATGTCACCAAACTTGTAGAATGGACATTCTGTGGTGTGGAACAGCTTAGTCATCAGGTGCTTCTTGCTTCCAAACATGCAGTAGGTAGTCAGCTTCTGATGCTGCCACACAGTCCTCAGTTTCTTCTGGAAGGTAAGCGAGTCCTTGAAATCTGCTATCTGCTGAAACTCATCAAAGCACACTACTACTTTTATACCTTTCTTCTCTGCAATTTTCTCGGGTAACTGCAAGATTTCCCTTTCTGGGTTATCCTTTGGATCCCAGGCAAAAGACAGAGAAAAGTCGTTCATGGGATCTGTACCGAATGAGAACTTCGGCGTAATGTTGGAAAGAAAAGTCTTTCCCATCTGAATCCATTCGTCCCATTTGGAAGACGTTTGGCAAATGGTTTCCGTTGCCAACATCTTACAAAACTCATAGTCGGACTTACATGAGAACACATCAACAAAGATGAACTTTACATCTTTCCGTTTTGATTCACTTATCACTTTCTTGACAAGCGAGGTCTTACCCCATCTTCTAGGAGAGATAATGATAGTATTGATGCCATGCGTAAGATTGGCTTCCAAACGTTTAGCATCTTCTATACGGTCAGTGAAACACTCATCTTCCACAGCCCTACCGAACTCAAATGGATTCTCTATCATAATCGTTTTCTTTTTTTTGCAAAGATAGTAATAATCTTTTTAGTAAGCATCTTTTTAGTAAGAACTTTATTACTAATTAACTATTTACTAATTATACAACTGAGGCTAAGATTTTTCTCAATTCCTGCTCATACTGTACTGCATCCTCAAAGCAGATGGCCTGCATTCCGAATTTTCGTGCAGCTTCTACATTTTCCATTCTGTCGTCTGCAAAAAGGCATTCTTCTGGCAGTAGAGAATACTTCTGGCAAAGGCGCTCGTAAATCGCCTGGTCTGGCTTGATGATCTTTTCCTCAGACGAAATGACCTGCCCTTCCAATAGTTGGAAAATCGGATATTGCGCCATTGTCTCGTGACACTTGGTACACCAGTTGGAAAGACCATAAAGGTGGTAACCTTCTGACTTCAATTGAGCCAGCAGGTCTCGCATCCCCTCCTTTTCGCCACGCACAAATTCATTGAAGCGCTGGGCTACCACCGCAATCTCGTTCTTATATTGCGGCATGATCTGCTGCATTTTGCAGAAGGTGTCCTCAAAAGAGTCTCCCCGATCCATATTCTCATTCCACTTACCGTCTATCAGAAGATGATAGAATTCTTCTGCCTGTTCGTGGGTCTTGAATATCTGGTCAAGCGTTTCAAAGTATTCGTAATCTACGAGCACTTTGCCGAAATCAAAAATCAAATTCTTTATCATAATCAATCTTGAATAAAAAAAAGGGCGATTTCTTACCCAAATCCCTGTTTCCGAAAGAGATTTGGGTAAAGAACCGCCTTCTTATTTCAGTATAACTTCATCTTTTCTCACTTCATATTCCAAACCTGGAACCAAGTTTTTCAAGACATTCATGGCACCCGAAAGGGTTTCACCACGGTTGAAATGAACTGTAACCTTCGTGTTCTTATAACGCTGCGAACGGAAGGAGAATTTTACTCCGTATGCATCGCCCATTATCTGAGCAGCTTCTGCGAGAGTTACGTCATTGAGATCTATCTGCTTGTTTCTCCAGCCCAGACCATTATTCCCCTTGGAAACCTGGCGGAGATTTACCGACTTGGTCTTTACATTATAAACCAGCTGGTCGTCTGGATTCATACTATATACTTTGTCCTCACCTACAATTCTGAGTTCTATCTTACCCGTTTTGAGCGTAGTAGTAACTTCCTCGTCGGTAGTATAAGAAGAAACCGAGAATGAAGTACCCAAATCAGTAATCTCAAAGTGAGGAGTGCTGACATGGAACGGATGTTTGTCATCATGCTTGATGTCGAAGAAAGCCTCACCTGCCAAGAATACCTTACGCTCCTTGCCTTCAAAAGAAGCAGGATAAAGGAGCACAGAACCCTGACTGAGCTTCACCTTCGTTCCATCAGCCAAAGCCAATGTTTTAGATTCACCTTTTATAGTATGTTCCTGCATCATCGCTATAGCCTGTGATGCTTTCAGATCATTACGCATCTGAACATAGATCTTGCCGAAGACGACAAGCATAACCAGCGGAATGACAAGAGCAGCCACTCTTTGCCAAGTGAAGATTTGGACCGTTTTACCCTTACTACTATCAATGTCTTTCCTGAAAAGCCGTTTATAAGCAGTTGAGATTTCCTCTTCGTCCATATATGCAGAGTCTGCCTTATCCCACAAAGAACGCAAGGCCTCATCTTCCTCCTTCTCATCTTTCGAATCTGATAATCTCTGTAAGACCCTTTCCTTTATTTCGTCTGATACGACATGCTCTGAATAATAATCTATGATATCCTTAATCTTTGTTGCCATATTTTTACCTGTAATTTCTTTTTAAGACGTTTTTCAAAGATGTTACACCCAATGCAATTGCAATAAAATCATCAAATATAAGGCTTTTTTGATTTCTTTAAGAGCTAAATTGAGATGATTTTCTACGGTTTTCTTCTGCAACCCCAACTGTTGGGCTATCTCTTCGTTCTTGAGATGCTGCTCCCGGCTCATGCGGTAGATGATCTGTCGTTGCTGGGGCATGTTCTCCACAATCATGTCGATAAGCAGTTGGGTATCCTTGGCCACGACTTCCTCATGCGGCGAGGCGATGTTGGCACATTGGTCGGGCAAGGAATCGATGTCTATCGGAATCACTCGCTTGGTGGAAATATAATTGATAACGGTATATTTCGCCAATATAAACAGGTAAGAATCGAAGTCTTTGATTTCCGCGAATTTCTGGCGCTTCCTCCAGATTTTCTCAAAGATAATCTGACAAACGTCGTCGGCATCATCCATGTTTTTCAGCAACATGGAGACGAAGCGATGCACTTTAGGATAAAACTTTCGGAACATGATGCCGTAAGCTTTTTCATCGCCCTGAGACATGAGTAATATTACTTCTTTTTCGATTTCCATTTAAACAGGTTTTCTTCGTTTTTTTGTAATGCACGGCATGATATTGGAGGGCATTACATGAATTATGCAATTGCAAAGATAATACAAATAAACGAATTCTCCATCGTTTTTGATAAGAAAATTGCGTTACAATTGAAAAATGGCATAATAACAAGAGATTTGACAGGGGAAAATTTTAAACAAAAAATGACTTTGACTGGATACAGCAACAGGAATTTTGTTATCATCTCATAAAAAACATATAAATTGCCTTAAAATCAAGGAAAATGGAATCACGTATCGAGATTTTTACTATATTTGCAAATAGTTTTTTCGGAAACTAACCTAAAATCAGAGTGAATTGATAATCCAGTAATAACAACTTAAAATTAGAGATTATGAAAAAATTATTTTTAATGGCAGTTATCATGCTGTCTTCAGTAAGTATTTTTGCTCAGAGCAGAGTGGGTACTACAACTATCCAGCCTAAGATCGGTTTGAACGTATCTTCCGTAGGTGATGGAGACTGGAAAGCTGGTTGCGTATTCGGTGCAGAATTGCAGCACCAGTTTAATGCAAAAGCTGCCATCGCAGGTGGACTTCTCTATTCCTTCCAAGGAACTAAACATGATGAATATTCTTGGAATCCAGGATATTTGAACATTCCTATCACGCTCAACTATTATGTTGCCCGCAACTTCGCACTCAAGGCAGGTATTCAGCCTGCATTCATGGTTGCCAAGGACGAGGCTAAGGATGTCAACACCTTCGACTTTGCAATTCCTGTGGGAATGTCTTACGAGTTCAACAACTTCGTACTGGATGCTCGCTACAACATCGGTGTCACAAAGGTTCCAAAGCATGGCGACGGCTACACCAACGTACTCCAGCTGACCATTGGTTATAAATTCAAGCTGTAAGATATAGAATACTCTTATACATAAACTTTTATACTCATAAATCCCAAGCCGGCTTTTCTACTGACTTGGGATTTGCTTTTCCGGAAATCCGTGATTATCCGTGATGTAATCTTAATCGATATCTTCTATACTTTTCTATATTTTTGCTTTTTATCTTTAGGAAAATTAGGTATAGTCATCTCCAGAATTCCCGCATCCACCAAATTAGCTATATATTTCTTACGATTCTTAGACTGATTTGATATTCCTATGAAATCCATGATTTCTTGAGCTGTGCGAGGGATAGAACAAAAATCCACGACTTTTTTCTGACGCTGAGATAATAGTACACTACTCTTGATGGTTACTTCATCATCATGATGGTTACTTTTGATGGTTACTTCATCGTCATGATGGTTACTTTTGATAGTTACTTCATCATCGTGATGGTTACTTCTCCTAAAAATGACAACAAATTCATGGATCTTAGGCTCATTATAAAACTCAACATCACCATCATAACGAATAGCTCGTAGTATGCCACTTCCGATACCCGTATAAGGTAACAAATAAATAGCATTATCAAACAGTAAGCTATTTCTTGGAAACGAAATGCCACGTTTAATATCATCCACGGTCAACCCATGAGTCAATTCCCCAGGACTATGAATTTCAACCCTATTATCAAATATCAAAACACGAATAGGTGCTTGCCATGTCAGCGAGCGATGCACCAGGGAGTTAACAACAATTTCAGACAGAGATTCAATAGGAATTTCCAGCTCCCCTAAACTATTAAATTCAGAAGACACTTGAATTCGTTTTAAATTACGATTCAAAAAAGTCATAACCATATCATACTGATGCTTTATGTTGCCTTCCATATCAACATGATTAACTTTATCTCGAAATTCTGTACCAGAAATCTCGTTTCCCCAAAAGTTTACACATTTGATGGTCAAGGCAGGGAAATAACGTTGCGGAGACTTTCCAAAAAGCAACAAAGCTGCCAATGTTAAGTTTCCGTTAGGCAAAACGAGACCTATATTTTTCAACAAGCACTCCACATCAAGCCCCGAGCCAATATAACCAACTAATTCGTTAATGGACATCAAGTTTGCTTTATCCGCACTTATTCCTTGGGTTTTACATGCCGTTTCAAAACGACGGAGCAAAAAAGCCTTTAATGTAGCAGCATCTAAATCATCAACTGAAGTATTTTCAATCTCTTGTGCATCTGGGCGATATACGATGTGGCTCGTCATCATATCTGCCAATTCAGAATTATCAAAAACCTTTCGTTTGTCAGAACCATTCTTCACCCAAATAATGCCCTTATTATCTCTATATGGCTTATTTTTTCCTTCAGGTACTGTCACAATCAGAATTACTTGACCATCAACGTCAATAGTTTCTGTTTGAACTAAAATAGAAGGTTTCACATTTTCTGAAGCCGTATTGCTCACCAACGTTGTCAATTTCTGCAACTCTTCAAAAGAAAGTCCATTGAGTTCACCTGTTTTATCATTAACCCCAATCAACAACTGTCCTCCCTGGCTATTGCTAAAGGCGGTTAGTTCACACCCCAACTTATAAGCATCATCTATACGTTCCTTAAACTGTACAGTAGATGTTTCACCCATTCGTATGATATGTAATAATTCGTCAGCCTTCATATTTTTCGATTTTGGGACAAAGATAGTGATATTATTCGTATTCTCCAAACTAATGACTGGAAAAATACAAAAAATCGTGAACCTCTTTTTTGGTAAAGATGTCGTTACTCGGAGAGAACCAGGCGAAGCCCGAGGAAGCCGTTACAGTAGCCTGGCGCGTCGTAGATACGGACCGACGAACGGCAGCCCCTCGCATTGTAGCTCCAGCATCCACCACGGCTCACACGGTCCGACCCACTAACAGCACCTGCAGGATTTGTTTGAGAGGAACCCGAATATGCACCATACCAATCCTGACACCATTCAATCACGTTACCTGTCATATCATAGATGCCCAACTCATTAGCTTGCTTCGTGCCTACAGGATGCGTCTTGCTGCCACTATTTCCACCATACCAAGCAACATCTGAGATATTAGAGCTTCCACTGTACTGATAGCTTCGACTCTTCTTGCCACCACGAGCGGCATACTCCCATTCTGCCTCGGTTGGCAAGCGGAACTTTCTGCCTGTCAAGCTATTCAACTTGGAAATGAACTCCTGGCAATCGTTCCAACTTACAGTTTCTACTGGAAGGTTATCACCCTTGAAGTAAGATTGATTACTGCCCATCACCGCTTCCCATAAAGCCTGGGGAACCTCGTACATACCCATATAATAATCATTGGTCAAAGTCACTTGATGCAATGGCTTCTCCTCATCATAAGGGTCTTTCATCTCAGAGGTTGCTCCCATCATGAACGTTCCAGCCTCAACCTTCACCATATCAATACTGATACCATCTTTCACAGGAATAGTAATGACATCATCAGATATTGTATTAGAAGGAACCGCTGGTACCTGAACTGGCGAAACAGAAACGGTTGAAGCGGTCGTAGATACATCTGCTGGATTCGAAGACATACCCATTTGATTCAGCACCAACACATAAGTTCTATTTTTCTCGACACTCTCTACGCCATAATCAGCAAACTTTATCATCAAAGGAAGATAATTTTTGGCTGTCACTTGCATTTGGCGTGAACCATGAGTCAGATAGACCCATGTTTCATAATCTTCTTTCAGCAAAGGCAATATCACATTTCCCTTTACATTCAAGATGTCACCCACAAACTGCACCTTGACTAAGGCACAAGGCTCGTCGTTCAAGTCCTTGCGTGGCTGAGTCTGGGCACTAATGTCAGAAGCGGCAAGAGAGAAAGACTCTACTGCGAGTTTCTGAGCAGATGCACCAAAACTTAGTAACAAGCTGAGTATAAGAAATAATATACGTTTCATTTTTTCTTTGTTTTTGTGCTCTTTCCATACATGGTATTCCAAGTAGCCCTAGTTATTGCACGATTTATAGAATTAGGTTTGGCTACACCTATCATTTGTTTAGCAGCAACATTTCCAAGTTGTGCCGCTCTCTTATATAAATCTTGAGACTTTTCATAATCGTACTTTTTTCCACCAATACCATACATATAATAACTTGCCAAAGCATTTAATGCCTGTGGTTCGTTAGCATCACAAGCTTTTTCCAGCCAATAGAGATGTCTTTCCATATTGCGTTCTACTCCACCTTTTGCCTGTTGTAAAAGAATCGAAGCCAACAACATGGAAGAGGAATTGCCTTGTTCCGCTCCTTTCTCTGCCCATTTTAAAGCCTGCAAATATTTTTCACGGTCATTATAACCTTGCGCAATTTTATAACACGTTATTCCATCTGGCAAGTTGTTAGTACCTAACAGTTCTATTGGATAGCTTACATATAGTTCATAAGTTCTTTTTGCAATAGGCTTTCCTGATTTATAATTGGCAAAATTAGCCTTCATTTTTGGATAATTTTCATACTCTATCTCAATATAGTCTGCTCCATCAGAAACATAAATCCAATATTCATTGGTTTTAAATAACGCTTTTCCAACGATTTTCCCACCAAATTTTACATTATCAAAAGGGAATTTTACCTTTACTAACGCACATGAATGTCCGTTTTTATCCTTTCGCTCATTTACAGAAGCCGACAAATCAGTATTCACTAATTCCATACCTTGCACATTAAGTATGTCATCGTTTGCCTTTGAACTATTCGTGTCATCACTATTTCCAATTTTTGATGCTTCTGAAACGTGCCCATTTTTTTCTGCCTTTTCATACCAAGCCGATGCCTCTTCTTTATTTTTCTTCACACCTTTACCATGACTATAGCATTCAGCCACCTTATATTGTCCCTTTACATACCCTAATTTGGCACTTTGCAGATAATATCCAAATGCTTTTTGATAGTCTCTATCAACTGGCCAACCAGGAATTTTTATAATCGAAGGAGTTTTCTGCCCCCATACAATACAAGAATACATATCGCCAAGACCATATAAAGCTTTTGGGTGATTTAATGCCGAAGCCTTCTTCAACAAATCCAAATAATCATTATATTTGTTGCTATTCATACTAGCCACTGCTTGTTGATAAAGTTTTTCTGCTTCTTCACTAATATTCCAATTTTCTTCACTAAATGTAGGCAAAGCCTCTGTAACTTCAGGTATTTCTAACACAACCTGATAGCATTTACCCCCTTGCAAAGAAATCTCAAAATTACTAAAGTTAATCATCAAAGAGTTTGCTCCCTTACGTTTCACATTCAAGTATTTTGTACCCTTCGTTAAGAATATTCGATAAGCATCTCCAATATAGGATACATTAGAAATAATGTTACCTTCAAAAGACACTTCTCCTTTTGGCATCTTCAGCAACACCAATGCACAGAAATCATCATTGAAATCTCTTGGGTAAGAAACATCAGTTAGTTTATAAGGCTTGATTTCCTTTACTTTCAAATCTTGGGCCGACACATTCTGAAGCATCACAACCACAAATAATAGAATTATTATAGATCTCATAGCTAAAAATTTAATATCAAAACATTTAAATTTATCAGTGAACAGAGAGAGCCAGGCGAAGCCCGAGGTCATTGCCACGGTAAAACGGAGTGATGCTGCCACGGTACGACAAACGGCAGCCCCGCGCAAAGTCGTACCAGCTACCACCACGGACCACACAGCCCGACCCACTATCGGCACCCGTAGGATTCATCTGAGAAGAACTCGAATAAGAACCATACCAATCCGAACACCATTCATATACATTTCCACTCATATCATAGATACCCAACTCATTAGCTTGCTTCGTACCTACAGGATGAGGCTTGCTGCCACTATTTCCATCATACCAAGCAACATCAGAGATGTTTGAGTTTCCACTGTACTGATACCCCCTACTCTTCTTGCCACCATGAGCAGCATACTCCCATTCTGCCTCAGTAGGCAAGCGGAACTTTCTGCCTGTCAAGCTATTCAACTTGGAAATGAACTCCTGACAATCGTTCCAACTCACCATTTCTACAGGAAGATTATCACCCTTGTATTCAGAAGGATTACTACCCATCACCGCTTCCCATAAAGCCTGGGGAACCTCGTACATACCCATATAATAATCATTGGTCAAAGTCACTTGATGCAATGGCTTCTCGTTATCATAAGGGCCTTTCATCTCAGAGGTTGCTCCCATCATGAACGTTCCAGCCTCCACTTTCACCATCTCAATACTGATACCATTCTTCACTGGGATGGAAATCGTATTGCTACCAGAAGACATAGATGATGAGGCTGACGAATATCCCAAGGTATTCGATGAGGATGAGGCTACGGCATTGGATGCCAGTATTCCTGTTATGCTCG
>ERZ1026854.323-NODE-323-length-34414-cov-7.042929_pt1 | contig 34414 bp, 64 predicted proteins | sample MGYA00380157_ERZ1026854 | MGnify/ENA primary metagenome ERZ1026854 (study PRJEB33269, sample SAMEA4719793) | human gut metagenome | biome: human-associated habitat; feature: organic feature; material: feces | place: Cameroon | collected 2013-10 ... | reverse complement strand
CTCGGCGGCGGTGTTCATCTCGTGGACGGCTTCCACGTCGGCGGCGGTGGGGTGGCCCTTGGGCAGGGTGGCCAGCTCGGCGGCGTTGCGGTCAAGCTGCGCTTGCCGCCGGTCGATCTCGGCGCGGATGGCGTCCGCGCTGCGCCAATGGTAGCGGCCGGGGGTCTTGGCGTCCTGTTCCGCCTGCTCCAGCTTGGCGATATATTCCGGCTCGCCGCGCATGGCGGCCTTCAGGGCGGCGGCGCGGGCGTAGGGGTACAGAGGATGGGCCGGGGGCAGTGTGGCGCGGTCGGTGTCGAAATAATCCGTGTAGGGGTCGGAGTCGTTGCGGACGTCGAACAGGTCGCCGGGGAGATCGTCATAATCGCGGGCGCTGATGGAAACGCTGGGGCCGGTCTGGCGGGTGGAATTGTCCAGGGAGTAGAAGCAGCGGATCAACTTATTTTCGCCGTTGATCTTGATACCGCTGTAGAAAAACTTGATGGAAGTAGTCATTTTGATGTCCTCCTAAAAAGTGAAATTTTGTGGGGATGTTGGGGGCGTCAGGCGTTCTTTTTACGCATGGCGCAGATCAATGCGTACAATGTTTCTTTTTCCTCGCGGGTCAGACTGTCGACCAGCTGGCGGGCCTGCTTTTCGCTCATGATGTGTACCTCCTGTATTGTCATGTTGTTTTTGCTGTTTTCATGGTAATATTATAACACTTGTTAAGTGTGTTGCATATTGGCAAAACCGCCAAAGATACACTTAATAATTGTATAAATTTTACACTTGACAAGTGTTGCGCCGCCGTGCTATAATGCGGACAGTGGAAAGGAGGCTTTTTTATGCCGGTTTCGGAAGCCCAGAAAAGGAGCAACCAGAAATGGGACGCGAAAAATTTGGATCGCGTTTCTCTCGCCATGCCGAAGGGCAGAAAGGCGGAAATTCAGGCCCACACAGCGCCCAGAAAAGAAAGCGTCAACGCCTTTATCAACCGCGCCATAGTGGCCCAGATGGAGCGCGACAACGCAGAGGACTAAAAAAAGAGACGCGGAAGCGTCTCTTTTTTGTCAGCGGCGGCCATCGATGCGATCCACCAGGGCCAGCACCAGGCGGGCCAGAGTGGCCGCGCCGGTGAGGGTGACGAGGTAATAAACGGCGGTCAGCATGTGGCGGCCTCCTTCCGGGTCAGGGCGTCGGCGATGTTGTCCCAAAAGAAGCGGTAGCCGGTGCCGACCTGCTCGAAGATCACGGACGGCGCGAAGGTGGAAAACGGGGCGAAAATATCGCCGCGGCAGGTGTACGGGCTGCGCTCGGTGTTCCAGTCGATGCCCAGGGCGGAATTTTCGCGGCAGACCGTGAACACGTCGCCAAAGTGGCGGGTCACGATCTCCCGGCCCGCGGTGTCGTACATATGGACGCGGACGCGGTCGCCCTCGGCCAGGGCGGCGGGACGGTAGCCCGCGATCTGGTACGTTGACGGGATGGCGAAGAACATATTTTTATGCGTCTCGCTGTAGGTGGCCCGGAACAGATCCCCGGTGGTGGCAACTGCGATATATGCGCCGCCGGTGTGGATGTCCTCAAATTGGAGCAGATTTGACATGGTGTAAACCTCCTGAATTTTTCGTCGTGGTTGATTTGTGAGTCCTATTATACACGGTTTAACCCTATATTTCAACCGTCAAAACGACGAAAAGCATTGTCATTATATACAAAAAAACAGCAGCGGCGATTTTTCGCCGTTGCTGTTTTTTTCGGTGCCTGCACCGCCTGCCGGTGCAGGTGGTGCAGGCGCTTACAGAATGTCAAAATCCGCAAACGCTGTGACGCGGTTCCACTCGTTGGAATTTTCTTCCACGGCGTCAAGGTCGATCCCCTCGGCCTGGAAGATGTAGACGGGGCGCAGCGTCACCGGTTGCGGGTGCTCCTGGTCCACCTCGTAGCGGTTCAAGACGCGAAAGGCCCGGGTATAGGCTTCCCCATTCCACCCCGCGGCGCAGTAGAGGACGCCGCCCAGGTCGTAAATGGGCATCCGTTCGCCCTGCTGGGCGTTCCACCAATAATCAACGGGCTTGATCTCCTGCATGGTCAATTCTCCTTTCAATTTTTCCTCCGGTCACGTCTCCGCCTGCAGTCTCGGTCTCGCCCAGGCTGTCCAGGACAAAAGACTTGATTTCGGCGTTGACGGTGGTACCCTTGGCGGCGCAATGGGCCTTGTAGCGCTCCGCCGTCTCTCGATCCACCTTGCAGCCGATTACGGTACGGTTAGCATAATCCCATTTGTTGTTTGCCCGCCGTTGGGCGTCGGTGCGGGTGGTGCTGGTCTTAGGTCTTGGCATATGTTCCGCCCCCTCACCTGCGCCCGGTCTCGCGGTCGGTCTGCTCTGACAGTTCCGCCGCCCAGTCCACCGGGAATGTCTCACTATAGACCGGACTTACTGCCACCACTGGGGCGGCGATCCTGCGGCGCTCGCCGCCCGTCGTCGAGGCCGGAACATAGAGACTCACGCCTGACGCTACCGCCGCGGCAAATGCGGCCTCGTTACTGCCCGCCTCGCGGGTGCTGGCTGGTGTGTTGATCTCCGCAAACACCGTTCCGCCCATGCCGTCGCGCGGGTCTGCGTTGTCGATGTGCAGGCCGTAAAGCGTCACGTTGCCCACCTTGTACGGCCCCGCGGTCACGCCCTCCGGCAGCTCGATTTTGACCAACTGGCGCGGCTCCCAAAGCTCGTTCAGGGTCTGCCACCCCTCCGGGGCGGTGTGCCGCGGCCCCTCCGGCCTGGTGCTGCTGCTGGAGACGGCCGCAAATCCATCGCGGTCAAAAAATGGCATGTGTTCCGTTGCCTCTGGCGTAGGGCGCTGCGCCGCGAAAATGCTCAAAAGTATAATGTGCGTCATGTTCTGCCTCCTCTGATCCGCCGCGCGGCGTCTCCTGTGTCCTCCCAGATATTCACGGAGTACCCCGCCGCCGTCAGCGTCTCGGCCAATGCCTGGGCCTCCTCCAACGTGTTGCGCCACGCCGTCAACGGCTGGGCCTTGGCGTAGATGATCCTGTAACGCATTGCTGTAACCTCCCGTTTTTTCGTTGTCCTCATTATACACCCGCTGCCGCCGCTTGTCAACGGTTAAACCGTATGCAAAACCGCCAAAAAATCCGGTTAAACCTTGTATATTTTGCCGCTTGTTTATGCGGTTAAACCGTGTATAATAGCACTCACAAATCAACCACGACCGGCAGCCGCGCCCGGAAATACGCCAGATGCGCAGAAACGCCACAGGAAGCCGCAGAAGGGCGGTTAAGTGCCGAGGGAGTACAGGGACACCGACCCCCAAAGAAAAACGGCAGCAGCAGCCGTTAAAATGGCAAAGAGACGGCAGAGACCACCGCCAGACCCTTACGCGTGCGCGCGCGTTTCTTCCGCGCCCGGTTGTGTTCGGTACAAGTAAAGACCATAAAGAAGCAGCCAAGACAGAGCCACCCGCTCCAATGTCGAGCGCTCCAAGCTCAGATCGTCAGCAGCTCAGCCGTGCAGACCAGCACCCAGCAGGGCACCACAGCGCAGACCATCCAAGCCAAGAGGACAGCCAAGACCAGGGGAGGGGAGAGGAGTCACCCGGCGCGGCATGTTCTGCAGGCCGAGACGGCCAGCGGCGGCGGCTCCCGCTCCGTCATCCCGTCAGCGGCCAGGCGTCCGGAGAGGTGGAAGGGCAGCGAAGCAGGGCGGCGGCGCTCAAATGACGGACATCTTGCAGGCGGTGGGGCGGTTCGTTTCAATAATGGTTCGTTATTGTAACGAGGCGGGCCAGCGGTGAGGGGCAATCTTGCAGCGGCGACAGCGTGGCGGCGGCTCCATGCCCCGGCGGCGGGGTGGTTTGCAATTCCGAAGGCCGGAACCTGGGCGGCCCCGTCCGCAACTCTTCTCTCCCCTCCAATGTTCCCATACCCAATCCCAAACCCGCCTTTGGAACCAATTCCTAAGTTAGTACCAAGATGGACGCAAGTTACACGCAAGTTAGACGCAAGGTTGCGGGTGGGGGTGGTTTAGAAACGGAAGGCAAAAAACCGTTTGAGCAAAAGGGAAAGTCCCAAAAATAAAAAATCGGCGGGCGCAGAGCGCCATGTAGGTGGACGGGGTGCGACGTGGTGGCGACAAGTTACCAGCAAGTTGGCGGGTGAGATGTGGAGCAGAGGTGAGGTTGAGGTGAGGGACGTCCAGAACAGAATATTTTCAAGGAAAAGTACTTGACATGGTTAGCAGAATCATATAAAGGGCATGTTTCGACGCGGATGAAAGGGCGGTGGTGGCTGAGATGCTGTTGGTGGAGATCGCGGAGCAGTACGCAGAGAGTGCGATGCTCATTGACCGGCGGATCAAGGAGATGGAAGCTGCCAACGCAGACGGGACGGGATTTACGGATTCCAGTACGTTGAACAAGCTCAAGCAGGTGCGCAGGGATCTGCGCCATGCGGAGCGGGCGTGCCGGATGTACTACGAGAGGGGGTATTGGCTGGATGAAGAATTCAGAGCCTACCGGGCTACAAAATACATACCAGGACGTCCTTATGTCGCTCCAAAGGTACAAAGAGGAAAACGGGAAGGACAATCAAGAAGTCCTGTTGCGCTTAAAGAAAAAGCTCCCACTTGCGCTGTCGAAGTTGACCGACGCACAGCGGACCTACTTATTGGAGCGCTATTCGGATGGATTGACGGTGACTGAGATCGCGGCGCGGCATGGTGTAGATAAGTCCGTGGCAAGCAGGACAATCAGCAGAGCAAAGGCCAATCTCCGCGATTATCTTCAATTCTGCTTTTGAAGGGGGACGGGACATGGATGCAGGCTTTTGGATATTTAACGTGTTGTTTTTGGCGCCGTGGCTATACGCGTTATTTCAGTGCATCGAAATCCTTGTGGACAACAGCGTTCAGGAGCCGCAAAGGAGGGAGAATGTATTGAACGAATACTATGCTTGCGGGCATTGCGGAGAGCGGTTTTTTGAGCGGCTTTCTTACTGCCCGTACTGTGGTCACGACGAATTCGTCGCATGGCCGCTGGTGCCAAATGAAGCTTACCAATCGCTTGCGCCTTTTGCGTCCCACACCCCACAAGGCGGTGACGGGGGTGCAGGCACCGGACACCCGGGAAATGGTGGTTCGGGGTCTTTTTCTCCGTTCTATGGTCCAAAGCAATCCTGCCGATGCACCGAACACTGCCTTGAGCTTTCCTGTGGCCACGGGAGAATGAGGTTTGTCAAGTGCTATGTGTGCGGAAGCGATTGGCTGATACCGGCTGTAAAGTCGAATCCCTTGAAAGATATAAAAATTAAACCAATACCGACAAAGGTCGTGCGGTGGTAAAGGAGGAGCTGAATGTGGGAGAAGCATTGACGATTGTACGCGCCATATTGACGACGCTGGCGGTGTTTGGCCTTGGCTTTCTGATGTGCGCACTTACGCAAGCGGAATGCCATCCGCCAAAAAATGATGTACCGGATGCCGACGAAACTGGAAAAGAAATGAAAATTCCACTGGTTGTTCCAGAGGCTTTAGGTGATCGCGTGATTGGCGTTGTTACAAAAGAAAGAAAATTTTACTATGAATGCCTTATCACCAAGAGCTGGGCTAGTGAGGAACGGGGGCCTGACGGTGAGTTACACACCGTAGTTTTGAAGGAGAGATATTGAACATGAAGGCAGTGAGATTTCCCACCTACAACATATCGCCGGGAGACTCCATAGAGATCGTGAAGTACCACCTGGATGACCCCAACATTGCTGAGCAGTCCAAGGCACTAGCCATTGAGAACATCACAAACATGGAAACGCACAACAGCATCAGCAAGACCGACTTGGTCAACTGCCTGCGCTGGATCTATCAGCGCTTTGATTTGGGGGCGTCCTTGTGAAGAAACATGGGAGGAAAAAGAAATGTTTAAGAGAAGCGTAGACAATCCGAAGATCACCTATCTGTGCCTGCCTGGTGTCCGGTTCATCTTCTACGAGAGCCACTACATCGGCTGGTATAGACCGTAAGGAGGGATGTCATGGATAGTTTACAGGCGAGCCGCATCAACGGCGGCAACAGCGCCCAGGGGCGGCGGACAAGCGACCTTTATCCCACGCCGCCGGAGGTGACGGTGGCGCTGATGGAGTTCCTGAACCTGCCGAAGCGGACGATGATCTGGGAGCCGGCAGCAGGTGAAGGCGATATGGTCAACGCCATCAAGGGCTGCGGCTATGACCATGTGTGCGGCACCGATATCTCCATGGGGCTGGATTTCTTGGATACAGTGGATTCGCCGGAGCGGAACATGAGCTTCGACTGGATCATCACCAATCCGCCGTTCAAGCTGGCGGAGCAGTTCATCCGAAAGGCGGCAGAACTCAGACGGCCCTTCGCGTTCCTGCTGAAATCGCAGTATTGGCACGCTGCCAGCCGCGCCAAACTGTTTGAGGAGTTACCGCCCAGCTACATACTGCCCCTGACGTGGCGACCGGACTTCTTTTTCAAGGATGACCACGGCGGCAGTCCCCTGATGGATGTTATGTGGTGCGTGTGGCTGACGCCGCAGATGAAGGGTGTGCAGACGGTGTACAGACCGTTGGAAAAACCGAAGAAGGAGGAAAAGAAGTCATGAGTAAAGCCGTACTTATCAGCATCCGCCCAAAGTGGTGCGGGAAGATCGCCAGCGGTGAAAAGACCATCGAGGTGAGAAAGAACCGGCCAAAGCTGGCCCCGCCCTTCAAGTGCTATATCTACTGCACACGGGAAAAGCACCTCGCATTTATGCAGAACCAGACAGGCACAAACCTGATATCCTGCCTGGATGCGGAGACGGCAATCCCGGTCGGCGGCTTCATGGGGAACGGAAAAATCATCGGCGAGTTTATCTGCGACCGCATCTACGAGTTGGAAACGCGCTCACCCGGCGGCAGCTACTACGTCAAGGGAGAAAACCAACCGACGACCAACGCCGTGGCGCGGCAGTCGTGCCTTACCCTTAGAGATATGCACGAATATCTGAAAGCGGCAAAGGGCTACGGTTGGCATATCTCCGACTTGGTGATCTATGACATGCCGAAGGCGCTGGAATCGTTCACCGGACTGCGTGACACGAAGTTTGGAGCCGCACCATATGAGATCAAGAGGGCACCGCAAAGCTGGTGCTATGTGGAGGAAAAGTCATGAGTGAAAGACTGACTCAGCGGGACAGTGATGGGCAGGCTTGGGTGAATTGCAAGATGTGCGAGGCCGCATGGATGAAGAAACACGGAGAGAAAATGCCGGATTGCACCGCGCTGTATTGCCGCAACCGCCTGAAAGACCGTTTGGCGGAATATGAGGACACTGGGCTGACACCGGAGCAGACCGAAGAACTGGCACATGACACCACTGGGCCGCTGCACCGAAAAATCGGCGAATGGATAGAGGCCGAAGCTGCGGGGCGAAGCGAGGATTTCGGAAGAGTTCTTCCGTACACAATCGACCTGATTTCTTTCGTGGACAACGGCTGCGGATATTCGGCAAATTGCAACCACAACGGAGAACTGCTGGACGGCATTGATTTTGAAGATGGCGACATTGGCAAAATGGTATTTCTTACCCGTGAGGAAGCGGAGAAGGCACTGGAGGAAGTTTGAAATGGAATACGAATTTCATGTAGGCGATTATGTTGAGCGAGAGGTAGCAGATGGCACGAACCTCAAGACGCTTGTTGGATATGTAAACTTCTATCAGCCAACATTAGAGAGCTGTGGGGTGGTTCATTGTTTTGGATTTACATGGAGCAACGGGACAAAAGATGGCGGTTCTTATACCGAATGTCAGTTTCCCATGTTCTTTGACCGTATCGGCAAATATGACTTTGCAGAGATGAGATATCCGGACACCTCCGCAAAGCCTGAACAGTCGAAAAAAATTGAGCGGATGAAGGAAGTGGAAGAAGAAAACATTTGGAATGAGCGTAGTGGTGGATGGCTATATGCTCAGCAGAAAAAGATCAACGAGCTGGTGGACGCGGTGAATGAACTGCGGAAGGCCAAGTAGTCATGGCAGAACAGATCGCATTGAATACGGACTGCATGGCGTATATGCGGACGCTGCCGGACAAGGCGTTTGATCTCGCCATTGCAGATCCGCCGTATTTCTCTGGCCCAGAGCGGCGTGGGTACTACGGATGCAAAGTAAGTCCCATCGGCGTCAAAAGGGATTATCCCATTTCGCCAAAGTGGGATGTTCCGACTGCTGAATTTTTCGGGGAACTGGAGCGTGTGGCAAAGAAATACATTGTATGGGGCTGCAACTACTTCGACTATGTGTTTGCGCCGGGGCGTATTGTGTGGGACAAGTGTAATGGTGACAGTTCATTTTCCGACTGTGAGATCGCCGCTACCAACTGCCACGACAGTGTGAGGCTATTTCGATACATGTGGTGCGGCATGATGCAGGGTAAAAGCATCAAAGACGGTGGCACCCAACAGGGCAACAAGGCGCTGAATGAAAAGCGTATTCATCCAACTCAGAAGCCTGTGGCGCTGTATGAATGGCTGATCCAGAAATACGCAAAGCCGGGGTGGAAACTGCTGGACACGCACCTTGGCAGCGGCAGCAGCCGTATTGCTGCCCACGATCTGGGCTTTGACTTCGTGGGCTGTGAGATCGAGCCGACATACTTCCAGCTGCAGGAAGAACGTTTTGAGGAACACGCCGCCCAGATGAACCTGTTTTTGGAGGATGACTGCCGGCAGATCGAGCTGGCGCTATGAGAGAGGAGACGGGAGAGAACGATGAATGTATGTACGAAGTGTGGAAAGGAATATCAGCCGAACTATGTAACGGGAGAGCTGTGCCTCGATTGTTGGAAAGAGGAGTACAGAAAAAATCGCATCAAGGACAGCGGTGAGCGCACCACATTCAGCACCGGTGCCGTGCGGGATATGCACGCAGGGAAGGGAAGAATGGACCTCCTCCCGTGGGCGGCCATCATCGAGGTAAGCAAGCACTGTGAGAACGGCGCAAAGAAGTATGGTGAACATAATGTTTCGCTTGGCATTCCCACGCATAGTTTGCTGGACAGCGCCATGCGCCACGCGGCCAAGTACCTTGACGGCCAGGATGACGAAGATCATCTGCTGGCGGCGGCGTGGAACCTGCTGTGGGCCGTCGAGATGCGCTGTAAGAATCCAGAGTGCGTCGATACACCTTGGTCAAAGGAACGGCAGGGAGGAGCTGACACATGAACAGCTTCCGCAAAAAGCCAAGGGGCGAGCTGGAACTATGCCCCAAGTGCGGCATGGACAGCGGCGAACGGAAATGCTCTGTGAACCTCCCGGAAAAGTATTACGTCAGGTGCTACTCCTGCGGCTTCATCGTGTCGGGCAACACGCAGAGCAGCGCCACAAACCGATGGAACACCCTTGCGCGGGAGAAACGGGAGAGAGGTATGCGGAAATGAGATATACATGCTGCGTCGGCTGCAAGTGGCACGACGAGTTTACATGGGCCTGCTTCAACGGAGACAGCGAATACTGCGCCGATTTCGTGAATGACGGATGCCCGCTTTACGAGGTGAAGAAAGATGATGACGAGACGAAATAGAGAAGTGTGCAGCGCAATGGAGCGGAACATTGCACTGGCCGGAGAGTTTGGGCTTTGCCCGGAACCGTTCGTTGTGCTGCTGGACGAATATAGGCGCGTGGCGATTCAAAACGCTATTCACATCCTGACAGAAGTTCTTCTGGCCGTGGCGCTGGCCATTGTGCTGTGCCTGTTGATCTCCTGGAGCACAGAGGAAGCCACGCCTGCCGCTACACCGGATGAGCCTCTTATCCAGTCCGCAGACACGGGAGAGTCTGAACCGGTGGCATGGGAAGATCCTGACGAGGAAGAAAAGACACGGGAGGCCATCAAGGCCAAGAGCAACGTGATCGAGGATTGCATCATCACCGGCTACTGCGCGGACTGTACACCTTATGCCCACATGAACCGGGACGAGGAGGGCCGTGTGCTGACCGCCAGCGGCCAGTGGGTATGGATCGGCAGCTGTGTGGCGACGGACCCAAGTGTTATCCCCACCGGCTCCACGGTGATCATCGGGGATAAGGCATATATTGCACTGGATGCTGGGGTGAAAGGAAACCACGTTGACATCCTGATGCACCACGACGATGCAGCCGTGGCAGGTGTACGGAGAGAGACTGTCTGGTGGTGTGAGGAATAAAGAAACCGGCCCTCTGTGGGGCCGGTTTTCGTATGCAAATCCATATGCAAAAGTGTGCGTTTTGAGAGATGCTAGGTGCCTGAAAAGTTACGGATTTGCGTCAGCTATGCACACACAAAAATGCCAACAAACCCGCATGAATACAAGAAAAACCCGCAACCACTAGGGTTGCGGGCTTCCTGCCATAATGGCACGCCGTGAGGGATTCGAACCCGCAAGATATCGGGCAAAACACCTGTAATCATGCGGTTTTGAAAATCCGTATGCTTGAGCATATGCAAAATTGCGTTTTTTGCCCAGTTCCGGAGTTATTCTTCGCTGCCTTTTTTCTTGGCCTTCTTTTGCGGCTTTTCTTTGTAGAACTTCTCCATTTTGTTTTCGGCGTTAAGGCGATCCTGCTTTGCAAGGTGAAGATATATTTTGTGGACGGTATTGTGATCGCGCCAGCCGCCGATCTCCTGAACCTCCAGCTCAGATAGCCCCAGATGAAATCCGAGCGAGGCGTATGAATGGCGTAACCCGTGGGTACCAATCTCTGGAAGCTTTGCAGCGGCGCATACCCGGTTGATGGATTGCGTGAGGGAATTGGGTGTGGAGAGAACAGGAGAAAGCCCAGCGTCTTTTTGCTGTTTGAGAACTTCTTTCAGCCGGGGGATCATGATTCGGATGGTGCGGGCAGAGGATGCATTCTTAGTCTCTATCTTCTTGATGTAGACATTGTCCTTGTTCTGAACCATAGCACCACGAACGTGGATACGTCCATTTTTAAGGTCGATGTCATCCCAGGAAAGGCCGAATATCTCAGAGCGGCGTAAACTGTGAAGGGCAAGGAGGGCACCGGATTCGCAGCGTTTGCCTTTCAAAGCATCCACAAAGGTCAGAATCTGGTCGTAAGTGAGCCATTCTTTTTCCGGCTGACGCTTTTGGGGAAGACGTACCTTCGGGGGCGTCACATTGTTTTCTGTCATGATCTCCCTGACAAGGCCCCAGGAGTTATAGACAGTTTTAGGAGAATACGCTTTGTTCGCCGCGTCAATGGCCTCCTGCCACCCTGTTGTATCTTCCAGAGGTTGGTCGATCTTTTCCGGGAAACGATGGCGGCATATGATATCATAGCCGCGAATGGTGGCAGGGGAGAGGGCGTTTTCGTTGGTAGACATGAACGCCTCGATGGCCTTGCGGAGCGTGAGGGCGTTTTTGGGGATGCGCTTGTGTTCTTCAATATAACCGGCGCGGATGGCCTTTGCGTTGGTGAGGCATTTCTCTCTGGAATCTTCTGTAACAGGGACAAACTCAGGACGCAGGTAAATGTGCCATTTTCCGGAGGGGAGCTGCTTCGGATCCGGAACCTTGATGACGCCATCGGCTTTTTTCTCTTTGATCTGCTTTTTTCCGCACCAGGGACAGAAAGGTGCGTTGGCAGGAACTTCCCGGCTGCAGCTCTTACATTTTATTGACTTTTCCATGGTTTTGTGCTACCCTAAATGGGCAATCTCCTTTCATTGATGTCGTGGTTGATTTTGGTGACTGGATTGCAGGCCGCTCCGCAAGGGGCGGCCTTTTTTCGTTTTGACGGAGAAATAACAAGAATCTTGGTAAAAATGCATATTGAAAACAAGATTCTTGTATGATACAATTCATATCACGGGTGAAACAAGAGTTCTATCACATGCGTTTTGTTTCAGCTGCCGTTTCACGCAGGGCTTTGTAGCCCATGATGCCGCAGCCGCCGATGGCGACCGCCACCAAAAGAATGATGATCCAGGCAACGGCGCTGATGTCACCCGGGCGGATAAGGCCGATGTTGGGATGGCGGAGGTCAAAGATCAGATAGGCAATCAGAAAAACAGAGAGAACAGCAGAAAACAGAGTGGTAAAAAGCGACCAGCGCTTATAAAACCGCTCGCGCTTCTTACATTCTTCCAGCTGTTCGAGATAGATATCGTTCACCTGATTCAGGCGGGCAATGTCACCGGTGTTGGTGGCCTCGTTCACTTCCAGATCGTGAACACGCTGCTGCAGGGCGGCAGAAGGATTCTTCTGCGAAGCGTGACCAAAAGCGGCGTCAACATGGAGACCGACACAATAAGAGACGGCAACGGCGTCATAAAGCTTGGGATCACGCTCGCCGGACTGCATCTTACAGACGGCGGAATAGGGAACACCGGAACGCTCGGCCAGTTCTTCGTTGGTAAGGCCGGCACGCATCCTGGCGGCTTTGAGAACGGAGGGGAACTGGACGATGTAGTCCCCCAAGTCTTGCATAACTGACATGATGACCTCCCTGACAACAGAAATCCCGATATGGACAGCCCTACCCATATTTGGGTAGGCCCATTTTCCTGCTTTTGGGGAGAGATTCCCCAAATCAAGACAGGATTCCCCGTTTTGCGGGTAGACGGGGCATGGCGCTTCTGCTACCATGAAGGTGTAGCAGATACGTCGTGTTTACAGTGATCTGCTATCTCCCCGCTGCCGCTGGCACCGGCGGCGGGGAGTACATAAGAAACAGCTGGAAAGGAGAACGAGAGGATGAGCGAGGAGCAGGCGCGGGAATTCATTTCCCAGATGACACAGGAAGAAAAGACTATGCTTTACGAGCTGATATTAGGGCTGCGGCAAAGCCCTGTACCTGCGCAAGCTCAGTAGGCGTGAGAGAACAGAGTAATTTAACAAGAGCACCGTCGAGTTCGCTTTCTGATGTGGGAGCGGACTCTTTTTTTATATCCTCACACAAAAGGTAACTGGGGTCTACTTCAAGAATTTCGGCCATGCGAAGTATATTTTCTATTTTAGGAACTCGCCCCCTTCGCCACTGCGCTACGGCAGAGGAAGAAACGGGAACCAGGGCATAAAATTCGCCTTTTGACATCTTTTTTTCTTTGAGAAGGCACTCAATACGATAGAGCATTGTCGAAGTGTCCATAAAACATCTCCTTTGTTTGTGCAAATCATAGAAAGCGGCCTTGAGCGCAAAGTTAGTCTTGACTTAGCAATGCGAAGTGATATACTTAGTAATGCGAAGTGAAAACGAGCAAACAAAACCACACCCCGGCAAAATCTTGCAGGAGATTTTATAAATGCTTTCTTGTTCAACTGCATTTTATAATACGATTGCGAGAATGTCAAGCGAAACTAAGCAAAATGCTAAGTAAATTAAGTAAGGAGAGTGAGAATTTGCGAGTAAATGGATTCAAACTGTGTCGTGTCCGCGCGGGGATGACGCAGGACGAGGCTGCGGAACTGCTTGGCGTATCTCGCGTTACCGTTTATTCCTGGGAGCGCGGAACGTATAAGCCCAGTGCCGATATGCTACTGAAAATCTCGGAGGTATACCGATGCACCATCGACGAGCTTCTGAAGGGGGAGGAACGAAAGTGAACGAGCTGCAGGTGTTCAAGAGTGCGGAGTTCGGAACCGTGCGAACCATTGAGCGAAACGGCGAGCCGTGGTTCGTCGGAAAGGACGTGGCCGCAGCACTGGGATACAAAGACCCAACAAAAGCTGCGCGAGAGCGTGTAGACGAAGAAGATAGGGGGGTAGCTAAAATAGACACCCCTTCCGGTGAGCAGGAAATGACAGTCATCAACGAAAGCGGCTTATACTCGCTGGTGCTTTCCAGCAAGTTACCCTCCGCCAAGAAGTTCAAGCGCTGGGTCACCTCCGAGGTGCTTCCCAGTATCCGCAAGACAGGCGCTTACGCCGTACCGAAAGATTACCCCTCCGCACTCCGCGCTCTGGCAGATGCAGAGGAACAGAAAATGAAACTGCTGGCCGAGAACCAGCGTCAGGCACAGGCCATTGCCGACTTTGAGCCGATCCGCCAGTATGTGGACACCATCCTTGCAAGCCCGTCGGCACTGGCTACGTCTCAGGTGGCGGCAGATTACAACTTAAGCGCCAAGGCGCTCAACAAGATCCTGTTCGAGGCCGGTATCCAGCACAATGTCAATGGACAGTGGATTCTCTACAAGCGGTACATGGGAAGAGGCTACACAAGGAGCCGGACGATCCCCATCGTGAGAAGCGACGGAAGCCACGATGCAAAGATACTGACACAGTGGACACAGAAGGGACGGCTACTGATCCATGAGATCCTGACCGCCAGAGGTATCACCGCAGTGATGGACAGAGGGGAGGGGCAGTTGTGCCTAGAGTAAGACCGCTACTGGGCACGAACCCAGTGGATCAGAAACTGCGAAGGATGCTGCGGGGCGGCATGGGCGCAGAGAAGGTCACACAGGAGAATCTGGCAGCCGCCATGAAGATTTCCCGCTCCACGCTGACCCGCAAGCTGGACACGCCTACCGAGTTCACGGTGCTGGAACTGGACAGGGCCTGCAAGAAACTGCACATCCCCATGGAGGAACTGTGCGAGTGCCTGATGGAGAAGAAATGAGGGTGCAGACCATGAGCAAGACCAGAAACGAGCGCCGGCGTGACCGGAAGTGGAAGTGGCTGCTGGGCATCAGTGCCATGGCGGCGCTGGGCTTCATCGGAGGCGTGAGCAGCGGCGGCCCGCTATGGCTGCTGATCTTCGTGGTGATCGCCTTGGTGGGCATATGGACAAGCTGTAAAGCCCTTGGGCTATATAAGTGAACTATAAACTTGAGGGAGGTATATTGAATGGAAGATCGCGTGGAGGATATGTGCCCGCAAGACGAAGTGCAACAGAAAATAATAGAATTGGCAGAGCGTATGCAGGCACTTGAAGATAGCATATCGAAAAAGAGACGAGACACAAAGCCGCGAAAGATTCCCCGAACGATTTGTGACGACGAGAACCTAAGAGAACTGAAACTCGAAGTTGAAAAGTGCAGCGCCGTAATTCAGAACGTATTGGACGGGAAACTCTCACTGACATCTGCCTGCGCGGAGTACGGCATTGATTATCGAATGTTCAGGAACATGGTATCCCTTTGCAGCAAATCGCAGTTGTCATCTGGGAAATATCCGACACCGATCAACATTGATGAACCTGAATTTTCTACATGGGACGAACGACTGTATTCTGACATCCTTGGACTTCCTCTTTGCTCAAAAGAACTTGCTGAAGCTATGCCACAGGATGCGGAGGAAACACTAAGGTATGCGCTGGAAATGAATATGACCCCGCGAGAGCAGCGTGTCATCAAAGAATCGTATGAGAACGGTAAAACGCTTGATACGGTTGGCGATGAGCTTGGTGTGACAAGATCGCGTGTCCAGCAAATACGGGCAAAAGCCCTCCAAAAACTTAGATACCGTATAGGTCACGCACTTCCACATGGCCTTGAAGCCGCGCAGAAGGCGACAGAAATGTGGGAGAAGGAAAAGGAGAATGTCATTCTTGCGCTGTCGGAACAGTGCAAGGATCTTGATGAAGATTATAGAAAGGCAAACTCTGAACTCCTGATGAGAACAGGACGTATACCCTTGGAGGAGATGGATTTCTCTGTGCGGGCATATAACGTGCTCAAGAGAAGCGGAGTTGAATCGCTTGCAGACATTCTCTGCATACCAACCGAGGAGAATCTTCTAAGCCGCAGAAATTGCGGCAAAGAAACTGCGAAAGAAATAATCTCCCGTGTTCATCAGATTGGATATGCAATGTGCTGGGAGAGATGAAGCCTTAGTTGGCTTTATGAATAAAAATCAAAAAAATTACTTGAAGGAGAAACAAAACTATGAAAGAGATCAACGTGAGACTGACCTTTACGGAACCTGTTCTGGGCACCTGCCCCGGCGATCCTGACATTTACACCACCTTTGTTGCCAGTAAGTCTCCGGACGCTGCCACGATGGAGGACGAGGTGGCTGCCATCGGCGTGGACGGCGTGGTGGAGAAGAGCAAGACCATTTTCCCGAAGCTGGACGATGGTACGCCGTTCTTCTACGACTACCAGATCAAGGGATTTTTCAAGGACACCTGTGGCGGCTTGCGAAAGGTTAAGGGCACCAAGTCCAGCGGCATCAAGGCGTTCAAAAAAGAAGTTGATAAGCTGATTTTTGTGGAACCGCGCACTATCCCCATTCTGTTTGAGGGCGAGATGGGCGAGTGCTGCCGTCCCCTTCGGGCACAGACCATGCAGGGTGAGCGCGTCAGTCTGGCACTTTCTGAGCAGATTCCTACGGGCGCAACCTGCGACTTCACCATTATCTGCCTGTGCGACGATCACGAGAAGGCCGTGCGGGAATGGCTGGATTACGGCCGTTTCTCCGGCATCGGCCAGTGGCGCAACAGTGGTAAGGGTCGGTTCCGTTGGGAAGAAGTCGTTTTGAAGCAAGGGTGAAGCAGTGGTCAGCAGAGATATGCTGTGATATGCAACGGAAGCGCATAGACAAGACAAGCGAGGAATTGCAATGGAACTGCGTCGCCCTGCCACGCATTGAAAGACAAAGGCTCTGGAGAGCGAAGAATTGATTAGCACCTCGGCGCAACGGCAGGGGACTGCAAGGAAACGCGCGGAACCGCAATGGTACCGAGAGGAGGGGAACCGCATCGACCCGCGATGGCATTGAGAAACTAGGAGCAGCTATGAATTGCAATGGTAGCGCCGCGCAGAGATTCGCTGAGCAGCGCAGAGAAAAGCAACGGCGTAGTCTTGCATGGAACAGCAAAGGATCCGCAGAGTGCGGAGTAGACTTGCATAGGAGCAGCTTAGATCGGCAGGGAAGCGCAGCGGAGTGGCGACGGGAAGAAGTGCAATGCAAGGTTTAGCAAAAGTAAGGCAAAGCGCGGATTAGATATGCATCGGAATAGCTGGGGTGTGCGAGGTAGCGATCCGCAATGGTATAGCGAAGAAGTGAGAGGCGTAGCAAAGGAATCGCGTCGCGTTGCTTGGACTGGCAAGGAAAAGGGAGAAAACATGGCATCCATAAATCTTACGGCAGACCAGGTATTCGCCATCAACGCGGCACTGGCGAAGGGGCAGCGGGTAGAGCTGATCCCCCTGAAGGACAGGCTGAAAATCGTGGTGGTGAAACGGGACGAGCTGAAAACCAAATAGCGTACCCCGCCTAAGTCAGTTGGCGGGAAGGGCGGAGCGTCGTCGAGTGGTTCGGAAATTCCAAACTGCTTGGCGGCGCTTTTTTTGTTGACGAAAGGAGTGGAAAGCAACGGAACGACTGCGCTTTGAAAGCCGGGAGGAATGGCTTGGTGGCCGAAACCGGCAAGGGATTGGTGCCTCGGAAGCCGCGGCGGTGGTGGGAATGTCCCCCTGGATGTCACCGCTGGAACTGTGGCGGCTGAAAGTGGGGAAGGACACCCCAAAAGACTTGAGCGGCAGCGCGGCGGTGAGCCGCGGTGTGCGGATGGAACCGGCGCTGCGGGACCTGTATGAGGCCATGCACCCGGATTACACCGTGGAATACCACGCATTTGACATGATGTACCAAAAAGAGCGGCCATGGCTTTTCGCCACGCTGGACGGCGAGATCACCGACGAGCAGGGGCGGAAGGGGATTTTGGAGATCAAGACCAGCTCCCCAAACGGCAAGGCAGGATGGGCCAAGTGGGACGGGAAAATCCCGGAAAACTACTTCTGCCAAGTTCTGCACCAGATGCTGGCGACCGGCTACGAGTTCGTAGACCTGATGGCGGGGCTGGAAAACATGGAGGGTGACCTTTCCATCCGCACCTATCGCTTCGAGCGGGAGGAACAAGCGGAAAACATGGCATGGCTGCTGGAAAAGGAGATCACCTTCTACCAAAACCACATACTGACGGGGACACCCCCCGCAGCAATATTAAGACTCTGAAAGGAGAAAGAACATAAAACTGAAACTGGTGATGAGCGACGCGGAGACGGGCGAGGTGCTGCAGGAGGCAACCGACCTGAAATTCGCCATGATGTGCTTCGCAACGGAAGCGGAGGACGGGTTGGACTTTGAGAGCAGGATAACGACCAATAAGCTTTCTGCCTATGGCTACGCCAAGTGTCTGGAACAGGTGCAGTTCGCCGTAATGAAGGCCGTGAGAGAAGCTCCGAAGGCTGTGCAGGACACCGTAGATGAACTGACAACGAAAAATCTGATGAAAACGGTAAGCGAGGCAATCCGAAAGCAGACCAAGGGTGCTGTGCAGGATGGTGTCAAGGACGAAAAGGAGGGAGCCGCTGAATGAATGTGCGGGTAACGCTCACCGACCTGGACACGGGCAAGGTCGTGGACACGGCAGAGGGCAACTACATCATTCTTGGCGTTGCCAAAGACGACGATAGCGGCGCAGACGCTCACGTTTGCTGGCGCGGAGATATCAGTTTTCTCGGCGCGGCGACGCTGATCGACTTGGTGCTGCGTTCGCTGGTCGATCTGGTGGAGGAAACGCCTGACCTAAAACGCGCCATGGGCGTGGTTCCCGCGCTGCGGGAGAGAAATAACAAGGAGGAAAACGAAAAATGATCTGCAAGGTGAAGTATTTCAAGCCCCAGTCGGGCGGTTACGCCGGTGCTGCCTATACCTTCCGCACCAATCTGCCCTTTTTGAAGGTGGGCGACAAGGTGCTGGCTCCCGCGGGCAACGAGGAGCCGAAGCGAGCCATCGTGGTGGAGGTCAACTGCCCGGAGAGCGCCATCAAGCCGGAGTGGGCCGACCGTGTAAAGTGGATCACCCAGTATGACGAGGAGGAACGACAGGCATGAACGACCTCGTGGGGGCGAGGTTTGGCCGGTGGACGGTTATAGGCGTTGCTGAACCGAGAAAGTCGAAAAAGCACTATTTGTGCAGATGCGATTGCGGGACAGAACGCGAAGTATACATCAGTTCGCTTAAAAGTGGTGCTTCACAGTCTTGCGGGTGCCTGTTTCGAGAGTTGTCCGCGAAAAGGAGAACTGCCGATTTGAAAGGGCGCGTTTTTGGGCGGCTGCATCCGGTTGAAGTGGTCGGCAAAAACAGGTGGGGCGATCATATTTGGCGCTGTACCTGCGATTGCGGAAGGGAGTGCTTTTCCGTAGCGCACGATCTTCTTTCTGGGCATACGAAATCGTGCGGCTGCCTGAATTTAGAACGCGTACAAGAAATGGGCTGTGGGAACCGCATACACGGAGGACACGGAAGTAGGCTTTACCCGATTTGGACTTCAATGCTGGCGAGATGCTATCACTCAAACAACAAGAGTTTCCACAACTACGGCGGAAGGGGCATCAGAGTGTGCGTAGAGTGGGCCAGAAGTTATGAGACGTTTCGGGACTGGGCCATGGCAACGGGCTACGACGAGACCGCACCGTTTGGGCAATGCACCATCGACCGGATTGATGTCAACGGTGACTATTGCCCAGAAAACTGCCGCTGGGTAGACATGAAAACGCAGGCGGCCAACAAACGAACATCCAAGAAATACAAGGAGGAGGAAACCACCATATGACCGGAGAACTTATGGAGTTCTGCATCACAAGCGATTTGCAAGAAGTGCGGAGGCAGGTTATTACGACCAACTATCCTACCGTAAAAAAATGGGCGGAAAGTGTTGTGGAACAGTACGAGAACATCGTGGTGACGCCTGACACGATTTCGGCGGCAAAAGCCGACAGAGCGAGACTTCGCAAGGCACAAAGCGGGGTAAGCGATGTGCGAAAAGAGATGCGGGCCGCAGCGCTGTCAACTTGTGCCGCAGAGGAAAGCAACTGCAAGGACTTGGAGGCAGTGTTTGAGCGAGGTGTACAAGCCCTAGATGTACAGATCAAGGCCATGGAGAACGCGGTGAAGGAGGAGAAGCGGCTGCGGCTGATGGACTACTTCGCCAAGACCGTGGGCGACATGGCGGAGTGGATCAGCTTTGACGACTGCTTCAACCCCAAGTGGCTGAACGCCACCTATGCCGAAAGCACGGCCCAGGCAGACATGTGCGCCGCCATTGACCGGTGCCGCGCAGACCTGAACGCCATCCGGGCGCTGGGCAGCGAGTTTGAGACGGAACTGCTGGCGGAATACCGAACGTCGCGGAACATCGGCACGGTGCTGATGAAGAACAGCGCCCTGACGAATCTGAAAGCCGAGGAGAACGAGCGCAGGCGCCGGGAGGCGGAAGCGGCGGCAGCAGCCCAGAAGGAAAAGGAGCAGCACTTAAAACTGTACGCCATGCCGCCTGAAATGTGTGGGCAGCAGGCGGAGGCCGGTTCCGTCAACGAACTGGTGGACGAGGACGGTCAGGAGCTTGCCGATGCCCCCAGCGTGGCGGATGTGATCCGCGCCACGGAGCGGGAAGCCTTTGAACACGCCGTGACGGAGGATGACATGATCTGCACGGTGGACTTCCGGGTATATGGCACGGTGCGCCAGCTGGACGGCCTGAAGAAGTACATGGAGACAAACGGCATCCGCTTTGGGCGTGTGCCGCAGGAGTAAGGAGGAAGCATGAAAGCACAGAATCAGACAGGATTCACCCCGGCGACGCGGGAGAAGAAAACAACCTTCAGCATGGCAATCACGGCGCCCAACGCCCAGCAGATGATCACACGGGCGCTGAAGGACGACCGGATGGCGGCGCGGTTCACCAGTACGCTGATCGGCGCGGTGAGCGCCAGCGATGCCCTCAAGAAGTGCGACCCCGGCACCATCATTGCCGCCGGCCTTCGCGGCGAGGGCATGGGCCTGATCTACGGTCACGGCTACTACATCGTGCCCTATGACACGGTGGCCCAGTTCAGCATGGGCTACAAGGGATACTGCCAGCTGGCAATGTCCACCGGCTACTACGCCGACATCGACTGCATCGAGGTGCGTGAGGGCGAGCTGGAAGGACGCAGCCGCCGCACCGGCAAGCCCACCATCAATCTGGCCAAGTACGACACCGACGAGGAGCGGGAGAGCCACAAGATCATCGGATACTACGCCTATTACGAGCTGAAAGACGGTGCCTTCCGCTATGAGTATTGGAGCATGGACAAGCTGCTGCGTCATGCAGACCGGTATTCGCCCGCCTTTAAGCTGGAAAAGTACAACGCCATGATCGCGGGCGAACTGAGCGCAGACGAGCAGAAGAAACTGCTGCGTGGTACGCCCTGGTACGACGTGGGCGGCGGTCAGGACAAAATGTGCCGCAAGACCATGCTGCGGCAGCTGCTGAACAGCGGCTATGCGCCCTTGAGCAACGAGGTGCGCAGCTACTTCAACGAGGACAGCGACGACGGCGTGATCCCCGATATGCCGATGGGCGGACAGGAACCGGTGGTTCCCACCACAGGTTATGTGGTGGACGAGAGCACTGGCGAGGTACATACGAAAACCACCGAGTCCGTCCCTGTGGAGCCGCCTGTGGCCGCCGTAATGCAGGAGCAGGGTAAGGACACCACCAAGGGCAGAAAACGCGCAGAGCGGCCCACAGAGGCCGAAACGGAGGCAAGAGACTATTCTGCCGGATTCTTCGGAGAGGGTGAGCTGTAATGCCGCTGTTCGTCAGAAAATGCGTAGACGCGGAGGGCAAGGCTGACGGGAGCCAGTACATGATCTGTACTGGTTCCGTCAGCCGGGATGCCCGGACAAGCGAGACACCCCAGAAGCACACGCCGAAGGTGGAATTCGGCGTGGCATACGACAGCAAGATGTTCATGAACGTGCTGGCGATGGGCGACAGGGCGGCCACAAGGCTGGCCGCCTGCCTCGAAAAAGGCGACAACGTGATCGCTGTGGGCACCTGGCGGCAGCGCCCGTACACCACAAAGGACGGCGAGAAGAAAGTATGGAGCGAACTGCGGGCCGACCATGTGATCCCGCTGGGCGCACTGGAAGCTCTGCTGGAGATCCCCGTGGACATGCTGTACCGCCTGATCGCCATGCTGCCGCAGTTGGAGGCCATGAGCAAGGGGCAGACGCCTGCGGCGCAGAGCGCGGTAGCCGGAGCGCCCCAGGCGGCGGAGATACCCGGCGGATTCCGCGAGATGGCGGACGACGGAGAGCCGCTGCCCTGGGATGAGGAAGGCGGAGAAGAGGATGATGACTTCGAGCTGAACATCTGAGGAGGCGGTTGAATGGCGGAAGAAAAACGGTATTTCTGGCTGCGGCTGTACGATGATTTCTTTACCTCGAAGCGGATCAAAAAACTGCGGAAGATCGCCGGTGGAGACACCTACGTCATCATCTACCTGAAAATGCAGCTTGTAGCCATGAAGCACGACGGCACGCTGAAATGGTCAGGGCTTGAGGAAAACATTGCCGACGAGCTGGCCCTGGAGCTGGACGAAGATCCCGCCAATGTGGAGGTCACGCTGCAATATCTGATCTCCTGCGGGCTGGCGGAGGCATCCAATGATCTGACGGAGGTTTTCCTGCCCTTCTCGGTGAAGAATGTGGGCAGCGAGGGCGCTGCGGCACAGCGTATGCGGGAGTACCGGGCAAGGAAAAACAGTGCTTTGCCGGAACACGGCTGTAACGATGTTACAACACCGTGCGAAATCGGTTACGGAGAGTCAGAGATAGAGTCAGAGATAGAGATAGAATATCCCCCCTATATCCCCCCACGGGGGGACAAGGAGAAAAAAAGCCGCCCCGTGATGGAGCCGAAACCGGAGGAACGCTTCAACGGCGACCTGTTGGATGCGGTGAATGAATGGCTGGACTACAAATGGGAGCGGAACCGGAAGGAGTTTTACAAGCCAAGGGGCTATCAGAACCTGATCTCGCAGCTTGGCAACAAGGCCAAGGAGGTTGGCGACGGCGCCGTGGCACGGCAGATACGGTACAGCATGTCCAACAACTATCAGGGTATCCTGTTTGACAAGCTGGACAAAGGGAAGAGGGCTCCAGAGACTGTCTATCCCCCGGAGAGCAAGGCATACCGGGCGGCCCGCTACTTCGCCGAGCAGAAGGTGCAGGACAATCCCGGATGGGCACAGCCAACGGAGGGTGACCTGCAGTGCTGGGCGGACAGCGTGGAGCGGCTGCATCAGGAGAACAAGGTGGACTGGAAAACCATGGCGGAGGTGATGGACTACTCGCTGGACAGCGAATGGTGGAGCCGGAAGGTGCAGTCGGCCTTTGACTTCAAGAAGCATTTCAACAGCATCTTCGCCGACATGGTGCGGGATCAGGGAGCCGTGAAGGAGTGAGAGAAACGTGGAGATCGGAGTGATCGGAGGAAATGGAGAGAACCCGAACCTGACGCTGCCGTGGCAGGCGTCCTATTCCGCGGAGGCGGAACAGGCGGTGCTGGGTTCCATGCTGATCGACGCACGCTGCGTAAAGGATGTGCTGAAATGCCTGGAAGAGGACGACTTCTACATACGGACGAACCAGGATGTCTTTCGGGTGATCCGGCGGATGCACACGGAGGCCAAGCCCATTGACGGCGTGACCGTGGCGGCGGAGATGGAGCGGGACGGCGTTTATACCGAAAATACGCGGAAGTATCTGGCCCAGCTGATGGAGATCACGCCCACCAGCGCCAACGTGATGGAATACGCCAGCATCGTGCGGAAGAAGGCGGAGAAAACCCGCTTTACCAAAGCAGTGATGGAGGCGCTGGGCGACGAGGAAGATCCACAGGCTGCCGTGACGGCCATCTGTCACCAGAAGATGAAGGCGCGGCGGGGCGGACGGCTGAAAACCATGTCGGAAGCCATGCAGGACGCCATGGACAGCGCTTCGGGCCGGAAGGACAACCGCATTGACACGGGATTTCCCCTGCTGGACACCACGCTGAAAGGCATGTGGCCGGGGCAGCTGATCCTGGTGGGCGCAAGGCCGGGCTGCGGAAAGAGCGCCATGTGCATGACGCTGGCGGAAACGGCGGCAAAAAAAGGTAACACGGTTCTCTACGTCACGGCAGAGATGCTGGCCGGAGAGGTGGGCGAACGTCTGCTGGCGAAAAACGTGGAGGGCCTGACCATGGATCAGATGATCGACGGTGTGCCGGAGAGCGACGAAACGCTGTGGATGCACATTGCGTATGAGGCCAGCATGGAGGCCAAACTGCCCATCTTCTTTTACGACGGCCCCAACGTGACGGTGAGCCGTATCCGGGAGCTGGCGCTGAGCATTGAGAACCTGAAAATGATCGTGGTGGACTATCTGGGCCTGATGGTCGGGGAAAAGAAGTCGGAAAACCGCAATCTTGAGCTGGGCGGTATCAGCCGGGAGCTGAAACTGCTGGCCTCGGAGTTGGAGATCCCCATCCTGGCGGCGGCGCAGTTGAGCCGCACCGTGAACGAGACGGACAAGCCCAGGCTGTCCTCCCTGCGCGACAGCGGAGAGCTGGAGCAGAACGCCGTGAAGGTGCTGTTTCTCTGGAAAACAGATCCGGCGGACATGAGCCAGGTGGGATGCAGTGTTGCCAAGAACCGGCGGGGCCGCACGGGAGATGTGAACTTCTATTTCGACGGACGGAAGATGGAGTTCATGGAACTGAGCTACCGCAAGGAAGAGGACAACGACGGCGGAGGAGGCTATGGCAAAAAGAGACGGAACGGGGCAAGCAGGTCTATCGGGTTGGACGACGACTGAGAGACATGACTTCCACGGATACGAAGAGGAAAAGAAAAAACTGCGGACGCAGGGTCTTTCGCCAGAGGAGTACCAACGGCGGGTGAGGGAACTGGCGGAACGCATGGGACTGTAAGGAGGTGGCGGACGTGGGCTATTCTGTGGCGGATCTGGCCAGGCTGGGGCCAAAGGCCCAGCAGCAGGCCATGGCGCAAATCATGGCACGGGAGGCGGAGAAAACCAAGGCCCCCGAAGAAGAAAAAAAGAAAGGCAACAAGTATCACGCGGAAAAGGAGAGCCGGGGCAGCCTGACCTTTATGAGCAAGAAGGAGGCCCGCCGCTATGACGAGCTGATGCTGATGAAGAACGCAGACATGATCCGTGACCTGAAATTGCAGGTGCGGTTCTGCCTGATCGAGGGATTTACCACGCCGGAGGGCAAGCGGCAGAAGGGCGAATTCTATGTGGCGGATTTCGTGTATGAACGCAAGACCACGCCGGACTGCAACGGTGACGTGCACTGGCTGAAAGTGGTGGAGGACGCGAAGGGATACCGGACGGCGGTATATCGGAACAAGGCAAAACTGTTCCGCGAGAGGTTCGGTTTTGCGATTACGGAGGTGTAAAAGATGGGCGGAAGCGCAAAGGCGATGTACCTGAGAATGGCCAGCGGCGCGGTGCTGCCGTGGCTGTCTGCCGATGTGGGCGCAAAGAGAAGCCCCAGCCGGGCGGACGGAAGCAATCAGTTTACCCAGTCAGACGGCTATCACATCGGTATGGCGACGGCGGCAGAGGTGGAGCAGTGCATGAACTGCCCGTATCCGGAGTGCCGCAACTGCCAGGCCCACCAGAGAGCGAAGCGGCGGAAGCTGGCCGCTGGTGAGCTGGCCGAAAGCCTGACGCTGCGCCGGTGCGGAAAAACACAAAAATGAGATGGGAAAAGGAGATACCTATGGGCAAGCAACATCTATCCCGCGATGAGCGGCTGATCATGCAAGGCCGCTTGAAAGGCACGCAGGAGTGCATGGACATGGTGGCGATGGTGCTGATGGACAAGTGCGGCTGGCACATCCAGGAGCAGACCGAGGACAGCCGGGACACGCACAGTATCGCATATCTATACGAGTGCCTGACGCAGATCGCGCAGGAGATCAACGAGGGCCGTATCCGTCGGCGGCATATCAAGGATATGCTCAAGGAGGAATACGGCGTGGTGTTTGGGGAGTGAGAACGTGATCTACACCAATGACCCGATAGCGCCGGAGAGGGCGAAAGGGCTGCTGGCGCTGCCGCTGGAAGATAAGATCGTCATCTCGTGGGAGAAAATCGACCAGTGGTACACCGCATGGGGCGGGCAGTGCTACGTCAGTTTCTCCGGCGGTAAGGACAGCACCGTTCTGGCGTATCTGGCGGCGCGGTATCTGGCAAGCTTCCGGACGCCGCCGTGGCCGCTGAACCTGGTGTTTGTGAACACAGGCCTTGAATATCCGGAGATCCAGAAGTTTGTCAACGAGTATGCCGAATGGCTGCGGAAGGAGTTCCCGAACGTCACCGTAAATCTTGTACGCCTGCGGCCCAAAATGAACATCACGCAGGTGGTGAACAAGTATGGGTACAGTATTGTAAGCAAAGAGGTTGCCAACTGCGTGTGGGAGGCGAAAAGAAATCCGCGTGGAACACGCGCAATCCGCCTGCGGGGCGAGATGCTGGACAAAGACGGAAATAAAAGCGCCTGGAACTGCGACAACTGGGCTTTTCTACTGGATGCGCCGTTTCTGATCTCCTCGGAGTGCTGCCGGGTCATGAAGAAAAGCACCGCACATGCCTATGAGAGCAAAGCCCATGAAAAGCCTATGGTGGCGACGATGGCCACCGAAGGACGGCAGAGGATGCAGAAGTGGATGGCTACCGGCTGCAACGCCTTTGAGGGCAAGCGGCCTATGGGCAAGCCTATGAGTTTCTGGACGGAACAGGACGTACTTCACTTCCTTGCGGAACGCCAGATACCCTATTGCAGCGTATACGGCGACATCGTAGCCAGCGACGGCGAGAACGACTACGACACCACGCTGGTGGAGTGCCCGCTGCATTGCACGGGGTGCCAAAGAACCGGGTGCATGTTCTGCGGGTTCGGGGCTCACCTTGAAAAAGGCGCCAACCGATTTCAGCGTATGAAAGAAACGCACCCAAAACATTACCGTTTTTGCATCGAGGGGGGGCAATTCGACACTTTAGACGGATTGTGGAAGCCCACGAAGGACGGCTTGGGTTATGCAAGGGTGCTGGACTACATTGGAGTACGATATTGAGAGGAGTGAGAGCATGACACGAGAAGAGATCGTGACAGCGCTGCGGATTTGCTCAAGTCCGAAAACAACGTGCACCGGATGCCCGCTGGATGGCCCAGATGATGGCCTAAATGTTGGCACAGTCTGCTTTGACCTTGTGCCCGCACAGGCCGCTGACTTGATCGAGAACCAGCAGCGGGAGATAGAAGAGCTGCGAAAGATCAAAGATGGTTTGTGGCTTAATCTGGCGACCCATAGAAACGGGAAACGGGAAACGGGATGTCGAGGACGCCAGCCCCTACGAAACGGTTGCAGATGGACCGGACGGGGACGAAATCTGCCGGGAGGCGCTGGAAACCTTCGGCCCGGAATCACAGGTGATGATAGCCATCGAGGAAATGAGCGAACTGACAAAGGAACTTTGCAAAAACGGCAGAGGGCAGGAGAACACCACCCACATTGCAGAGAAGATCGCCGACGTGGAGATCATGCTTCAGCAAATGGTGATGCTGTTCGATTGCGCGGGACAGGTGGACAAGTTCCGCCGGTACAAGCTGGAGCGGCTGGCGGAGATGATCAAGGAGAAGAAACATGATTGACAGAATGATGGAAAAATGTGGCTACGAAAAGACCAATGAAAACGGGCACGGTGTGTACTACGAGAAGCATGAACCGCAGGGATACATTCATGTTGTTTGCGTTATTAAAAAATCCAGCGGTAAACACCTTATGCAGTCGTATGATGCTCAAACGTTTAAGGCTAACAACGATTATATCAACAGCACCGCGGGCGTGGAAATTCCTGTTTTGCTGTTGATGTGGCTGAAAGCGAAGCAGATGGAGCGGAAGTACCAGTGGAATAAGGCACTGAAAGGAGCGAAAAATGAACGCGGTTAGGTTTATTGAGGAACGGAACCGGATGTGCAAGGCATACTGTGGTTGCTCCAAATGCCCCGCATATTCCAACGGCTCATGCAAGTTTAGCATTACCCGTGGATGTGAAGCAGACAAGCAGGTCGAAATCGTGAAGGAATGGTCTGCCGCACATCCCCGCAAGACACGGCAGAGCGTGTTTTTGGAGCAGTGGCCGAACTGCACAAAAGATGCGACCGGAGTTATAAACCTTTGCCCAAGATATTTTGACACCGGCTATATTTGCAGTGGCACAGGAATGGACTGCGCTAAATGCCGCAGTAAGTTCTGGGGAAAGGTGGTGGGGTGATGGCACAGATCACGAAGGAACAGTATCGGGAACTGCTGCATGATGAACTTTATGACTATGAAGAATTCATGTGCAAGCTGGAAAAATACACGGGCATTGAGGCAAGAGCGCGTAGCGCCTACCAGTTCTATGACGCCGCTGGGGACTACATCGGTGACAGCGAGGATGACTTGGATGCGCTGCTGGAAGCGGCGTATGTGGAGGTGAAATGACGTGGCAATCAGCAAGGCGAAGCGTGAGGCCGTGTATCGCAAGTACGACGGACATTGCGCCTATTGCGGGAGAGAAATCGCCTACAGAGACATGCAAGTCGACCATTTTAAGCCGCTTCGGGCGTGGAACGGCGAGGATGCCGGAACAGACGACATCGACAATCTTATGCCAGCCTGCCGGATGTGCAACCACTACAAACGGGCAAACCCTTTGTCGCTGTTCCGGCGGTTTATTGAAGAAATCCCCCGCAAGCTGCGAGGAAACTACATCTACAAAGTAGGCGTAGCGTATGGCGAGGTGGTGGAGAATGAACATCCCGTCAAGTTCTATTTTGAAAAACAGGAGGAACAGCATGTCCATTAGAACATATCGTAAGAAGCCGGTGGAAATTCAGGCGATCCGGTTTCTGGGCTGGAACTGGAAAGAGTGTCTTGCATTTATGGGTGAGCAGCCGGTTTCGTACAGTGAGACATATATCGACATCATGACCCTTGAGGGCACGATGCGGTGCGGGAAGGGCGACTACATCATCCGGGGCGTGAACGGGGAGTTCTACCCCTGCAAGGCGGATATCTTCAAGAAAACGTATGAGGCGGTGGAGTGATGAGCAGTAAACGAACTATCATGGAATTAGCCAACGATGTTATCCGATACTTGAAAGCCTGCAGCGATGAAGAATTCGTCTGTGGCGTTTTGGAGCGTATCAATGACGGCGTGGAGTTCGGCGAGGATGAGGTCAGAGAGGTGGAGTGATGGGAGAGCATAAGTACAATCCCACTGCCATTGCGGCCAAAAATGGGGAACTGCCACCGAAAAAGCAAATTGAAGTGGTTGGGGAAAAACTGGCTGATTATGCGCTGGTGCATAAATGCCTTCGTTTACAAGCGGCTATTGAGCGCGAGATAAGTGAGGAGCTGCGATGGTGGATTATATTGAGCGGGAAGCGCTGAAAAACGCCTATCTTGCCCAACACGACGGAGAACCGGGCGGCGCTTATCAACTGATCTGTGAAGCTCCCGCTGTTGATGTGGAGCAGGTGACACGGTGCAAGGACTGCAAGTTCAACAGTGGGGCAAAAAAGTGCCTGAATCCCAACAGTTTTATTGCTGTGCCGGCGGATGACGATTATTGCAGCTATGGAGAGAAAAGAGCATGAATAAGCTGAGAAAGTGGATGATCCGCAAGCTGGGCGGATGTCTGGGGATCGATGAACTGGAAAGGCTCAAGGCACCGAGGTATATTCCCATTTTGATGAAGCCCGTGACCATGGCGGCGACGGCGACGGTGACGGCCACACGGCTGATAGAGGATGACGGGATGGCGTTCGACTCATTCAGGCTGGAAGCCGCGAAGGAGGGCGCCAGAATGGATCTTGTGCGGGAGGCGGAACGGCTGGGCGCATTCGTGGAGAGCGTGGAGCAGTATGCTGGAAAAAACTATGTGAAGATAGAACTGACGGTGATGGTGCCGCAGGGCAGAGAGGTGAGGGAAGAATGTACCGGTATGCGCTGATGATCGAATTTGAGGCGGAGGAACACCTGGGGCGGCAGAGACCGGAGGTGAATATCGCGCTGTGTGAAGGGGTGAAGAGAGCGTTTGGGTTGAAGGACGCTGTGTTTACCCACATGAGCATGGTCAGGAAGCCGGCAACAGAAAGGCGTTGGCCGTCGTGGGCGGAAAGGAGTGCGGAATGAAAACGGAGGTGCTGTTTGGGCTGATGGCCGGGGTGTGCGCGGCGGTGGTGGCTGTGCTGTGTTTCCGGTTCCGGGTGTATGAGACCACGGTGGGAACCGTATGCTGCGGCGTGATCGCCTTTATCGGACTGGTGTGCCTCCACCTGGCGACGGACGGGAGAAAGGGGAAGCGGAAGTGAAAAGGCGGGTGAAAAGCGACCTGACGCGGCCCCACAAGCTGCCGCCCCACCCCTGCGCCAAGTGCCCAAGGTGCACGATACCCAGCATGACGGGGTGCGGCGCGTGGCTGATGTGGTACCGGAAGGTGTGGCCCATTGTGACGGGAAGGAGGGCGCGGGATGGACGGATTCCCTGAACGGCTGCGGAAGCTGCGGGAAGGAAAACGGATGAAACGGTGCGTGCTGGCGGAATTATGCGGGCTGAGCAAGCACCAGATACGCCGGTATGAGGAGGGGACGGCGGAGCCGAGGGCGTCCTCCCTGATCGCCATGGCGGAGCATTTCGGCGTGACGGTGGATTACCTGCTGGGGAGAGAGGAAACAGAAAAATTTTACAAAAGGGACTTATAAGTACCTCAGACGTTTCAATAATTGCGAAAATGATACTTGTAGGAGTGCAACACTCCGCAGGTATCATTTTTTTGCGAAAGGAACGGTCAGATGGCGGAGATGGAACCGATGACGGCGGAAAAGCAGCAGGCGTATTTCAACCTGCTGGAGACAGAGGTGGGGGAGAGCCTTGCTTACTTCTACTGCTGCATCAAGTTTGACAAGCCATTTGACATGAAGGCCATCCCCGCGAAAAGCGCCGCAGAGAAGTGGACAAGCTACTGCGAGAAGCTGGAGAAGAAGGGCTTGGCCCGGACGAAGGGCGGCGGCGAATACGGCTTTCTGGATGGGCTGACGGACATCAACCGGATCTTCGGGGCGAGCCTTGAAAAGGGCGAGTTCAGCAAGGCCGTTGACCTGGAAAAGAGCGCAAGAGACGGCAGAAACGGCACGAAGCGGCAGATGGCCGACTGGGGCGAGGGCAGCGGCAAAATGCCCTACACCAGCGAGGACTACAACGAGTTCGACCGCATTTATAACGCGCTGTGCGCCGACTTCGGCGGCGAGGACAACGTGAGCGCCAAGCAGCAGCTGATCCTCCGTAACGTTGCAAAATGGACGAAGCAGATGAACGACGCGGCGGAGCTGGGCCAGATCGACAAGGCCAAGAAGCTTTCCAGCATGATCCAGGAGAACCTGGCGTCGGAAAACCTGCGAAAGAAGGACACCAAGCCGGTGGAGGATCTGCGGCTGGACGGCATTGTGGACCGGTTGGAAAAGGCTGGGCTGATGAAAAACGGCAAGCGGTGCACGCCGGATGAGGCGTTTCGCCTGATCTTCGGCAGGCCGTGCCAATACGCTTACACAGCGGATGCGGCGGAAAAAATGCTGCTGGCGATCATCAATCAGGCGCGGATCAACGACGGCCTTTCGGAACTGACAGAACTGCCGCAGGACGTGCAACTGGCGGATGACGAGTTGGGAGAGTTCGCCGAGGAACCTAACGAGGCGGAGCAGGAAGCCTACGAAAAAATGGGCCTGCTGCGGAAGCACAAAAAGTGATTAAAAACCGGGACAGCGGAGTAGCTACCGTTTTCCTCCCCATACGAGGGATTACCGGCTTTTAATGGAAAGTCTGTATGGGAGACGAATATGGAAAGAAAATACTTTGTTTACCGGCATGTTACGCCGGACGGATTGATCTATGTGGGGGCGACATCCTTCAAAAAGCCGGAAAAACGGTGGGGGAACGGCAGGTGCTACCAAGCCAACAAGCGGTTTACAGACGCGGTAAACCGATTCGGATGGAGCAACATCAAGCACGAGATACTGGCGAAGGGGCTTCCAAAAGAAGAAGCTCACGCTTTGGAGCGGCAGCTGATCCGAGAGTGGGACACCACAAACCCGGAAAAAGGCTACAACATTCTGGAAGGTGACCTTTCCACCAAAATCTACTGCGTGGAACTGGATAGGACATTTCCGTCGCTTCATGACGCGGCACGGGAAATGCACATAAAGCGAGATTCTTTGAAAAGCGCCTGTTTAGGGAAAACGGCGACGGCTGGCGGCTATCACTGGTGCTACGAGAAGGATAAGGGCACATACGAAATAGACACCAGCCGCAGAGGAGCGCGGAAGCGAATGGCGGTTGTCAACATTGATACCGGGAAAGTGTACGAATCGGCCCGTGCTGCATTTGAGGACACGGGCGTGTGTGCAAGTCAGATTTGGGCGGTTTGCGCGAAAAAGCCAAGTCGAAAAAAGGCGGGAGGTTTCCGCTGAGCATATGCAAGCGAGGTGATCTGAAACAATGGCGCGACGGACAGGGAAGGCTTATGTGACCGGCCTGGGCTGGGTGACGAAGAAGCCCACACAGGAGCGGAACTACGAAAACATGGCGGATGCATGGTGGGCCTTTATCATCTGGACGGCGCGTTGGTAGCAGGTACCCCGACAAACTGGCGGACATTCTGCGGAGCGATGACAGCGATTTCAAGACGTTGGAGATCATACAGAGGATCATGCTGAGAGCCTACGCCCGGTATACGGACGTGGCAATTACCGGAACGCGAGGCATGACCAAGACGTACACCAAGATGATCTCCGAGATGCTGAACGGGATCGCATGGCCGGGAACACAGGTGCTGTATACCGGCCCGTCGCTGAAACAGCTGGCCTCTATCGGCGGAAAGACCTTCCATGCCATTGAGCATGACTACGCGGCACTTGCCAAGCACTGGCGGGTGACGGCGGAGAGCAAGGACGATTTCAAGATAGAGACCGATTACGGAAGTGCCTTTTACATCGGAGAGAAGCGCGGCGACAACATCCACGCGGCCACGGCGGAGGAGTTCGCGCAGGAGGAGAACCCTCCCTTCGATTTTGACGAATACACCACCATCGTGCTGCCGGCTGTGCGCCTGCGGCACAATGTGAACGGAGATCCGGACCCCAACTTTGTGGCATACAAGAACCATTCTATCACCAGCGCGGGACGGAAGCAGAACCACGCCTATCAGGTCCGGTGCGAGGTGATGAAGGAAATGGCGCGGGGCGAGAGCGCATTTACCATGGATGTGCCGTGGCAATGCGTGGTATTGCAGCAGATGCGGCCCTATTCCTGGGCGCAGAAGCTGAAAACGAAGCTGACGCCGGAACGGTGGATGCGTGAGATGGAGAGCCGGTATACCGGCGCGGACAGCAACCCCATTGTGCGGGACGAGGTGCTGACCGAGAGCCGCAAGCTGATGGTGGCGGAGAACCGGCACTGCGGCTATGACGTGGGGAACAGGCTGGACCCCAAGGACGTGATCTACATCGTGGGATACGACGTATCCTACGCGGACGACAAGAAAAACGCCAAGTGCGCCTGCGTGGTGCTGAAATGCACGAGGCAGACGGATTGGCTGAAACGGGACAGATACCTCAAGCAGCTGGTGTATGTGGACGTGTGGAACCCGCCGGTGAAAAGCATGATGCAGGCCCAGCGGGTAAAGGACGTGTGGAGCCGGTTCTGCTATGACGGAGGGGCGGCCACATACCTTGCCATAGATGCATGGCAGTACGGCACCAGCGTGGTGGAAAACCTGATGATGGATCTGGGAGACGGGCTGGCGCCGCTGTGCGTGCGGAACCACGCCAGCTTCACGGAACTGGAGCAGGACAACGCGATACCGTGCCTCTACCCCATCAAGGCGGGCGGCGCGGGCGTGACGGACCCGGACGCGGAGATGGTGCAGTACGCCGAACTCCAGTTTGAAAACCGGAATGTGGAGCTGCTGTGCGGCAACGTAAACGAGGGCGTGGAAGCCTATAAGAAATACCACCGGATCAAGGATGACTACATGGACGCGCAGATCGCGGAGCCGTACCTGAAAACGCGGGAACTGGCGGGGCAGATACAGAACCTGAAAAAGGTGCCCAGCGGCAAGACCATGCGGGAGGAACGGATCTCCAAGCACATCCAGCGCGATATCTGGTCGGCACTGAAATACGCGCTGCGGGTGGCGCAGATCCTGGAACGGGAGGAGCTGGCACAGGCGGTGCGGCACAAGAGCGACTGGGACAAGGAACTGGAACGCTACGGCAGCGGAACAGGCAGCGGAAGGACACCCCGGATGGGCGGCAAACACGGACGCACCGTGACGGCACGCCGGGGAGGAAGGATACACTGATAAATGGCGGCATACAAACTCTACGCGGCGCAGGTGAGCCGGGAGACGGCGGAAAAGCTGGATCGGGAGCGGTTTTACCGGATGACGGCGGACTACGTTCTGTTGTACCGGCAGGCGAAGCCCCGGAACATCCCCTGCGTGGAGGTGAAGGGTGCAGACCTGCGGCGGCTGACAGACG
>ERZ1026854.321-NODE-321-length-34437-cov-6.638910_pt1 | contig 34437 bp, 30 predicted proteins | sample MGYA00380157_ERZ1026854 | MGnify/ENA primary metagenome ERZ1026854 (study PRJEB33269, sample SAMEA4719793) | human gut metagenome | biome: human-associated habitat; feature: organic feature; material: feces | place: Cameroon | collected 2013-10 ... | reverse complement strand
TAAGAAATGGCAAGAATTAAAGGCGGATTAAACGCAAAGAAAAGACATAACCGTACATTAAAACTGGCAAAGGGCTACAGAGGAGCTCGTTCCAAACAGTATAGAGTAGCAAAACAGTCTGTAATGAGAGCACTTGCAAGCTCCTATGCAGGACGTAAACAGAAAAAACGTCAGTTCAGACAGCTTTGGATCGCTCGTATCAACGCTGCTGCAAGAATGAATGGACTTTCCTACAGCAAAATGATGCATGGTCTGAAAGTTGCAAACATCGACATCAACAGAAAGATGCTTGCTGAACTTGCAGTAAACGATGCAGAAGGATTTGCAGCACTTGCAGAAATCGCTAAAAAAGCTGTAGCATAAGTTATAATAAGATTATGGAGACCGTGGTTTTAATGAGAAACTGCGGTCTTTTTTTGAATCAAATGTCCGCTAGAGGGCAACAAGAGTTCATGACAAAAATACAAAATATTAAATAAATCTAAAATTTCTGCTTGCAATCGTAGAAACTGAATGCTATAATCAAGTACATTAAAGCTTTAGCAAATGAAAGTAAAGCGAGCTGAAGTATAAGATAGGAGGATCTTATTATGAAAAATATGAAGAAAGTACTTGCAGTAACAGCGGCAGTAGCTATGACAGCAGCAATGATGCCAACAGCAGTATTTGCAGACGACGCGGAGACATTTAAGATTGGTGTCATTGGACCAATGACAGGAGATTATGCACAGTATGGTCTTGGTGTATATCATGCAGCACAGCTTGCAGCTGAAGAAGTAAATGCAAACGGTGGATTCAACGGATATAATGTTGAAGTCCTTGCAGCAGGTGATGACCAGGGAGATCCTGAAAAAGCAGTCAATGCATACAATGACCTTCTTGACAAAGGTATGCAGATGCTTTGTGGTACTGTAACATCCGGTGCATGTATCGCAGTTGGTGCTGAAGCAGCAGAGAGCACATTCCTCTTTACACCATCCGGTACAGCAGTTGACTGTATCACATCTGGAAGCAATGAATTCCGTATGTGCTTCACAGACCCGGCACAGGGAACAAAATCTGCAGAGTTCATCGGATCACATGGCCTGGCTACAAAAGTAGCAGTTCTCTATGATTCTTCCGCAGATTACAACTCAGGTGTCAATGATGCATTTGTTGCAGCAGCAGAAGAAAACGGACTTGAGGTTGTAGCTGACGAAGCTTACACAGCAGACAGTAATACAGACTTCTCTGTACAGCTTAAAAAGATCAAAGACAGTGGAGCAGAGCTCCTGTTCCTTCCTAACTACTATTCAGACAATGCTCTGATTCTTCAGCAGGCACATGACGCCGGAATGGATGATATGAAGAAATTCGGTGTAGACGGTATGGACGGTATCCTTGGAGTAGAAAACTTTGATACTTCTCTTGCAGAAGGCGTTATGCTTCTGACACCATTCTCAGCTACATCTGATGATGAAAAATCCAAAGCATTTGTAGATGCTTATGAAGCAGCAAACAAAGACGAAGTTCCGAACCAGTTCGCAGCAGATACATATGATGTAATCTATGCTATGCAGCTTGCAGCAAACGATGCAGGAATCACACCAGATATGTCCAACGAAGATATCAGCGCAGCATTGTCTGCATCCATGCTGAACATCGAGCTTGATGGTCTGACAGGTAAAGCTAAATGGACAGAAGATGGTGAATGTGACAAAGAGCCAAAAGCTTTTGAGATCAAAGACGGCGCTTACGTAGAAATGAAGTAAAGAAACAGACACTGAAATTCAGAGGACGGGGGACGGTTTCCTGTTATCACAGGGCCGTCCCCTTTCTTGCGCTAATATGACATATTATTAAAGAGGTGCACTATGAGTTTTTTATCATATTTAAAAGATGGAATAAGCCTGGGCAGCATCTATGCGATCATCGCACTTGGATATACGATGGTGTATGGTATCGCCAAAATGCTTAATTTTGCCCATGGTGACGTTATCATGGTAGGTGCGTATGTAATACTTACCGCTGTTACAAGAGGAGGAATGTCTCCGATTCTGGCCGTAGGGCTTTCAGTAATATTCTGTACAGTTCTTGGTGTTGTGATCGAGAAGGTTGCATACAGCCCGCTTCGTAAAGCATCCTCCAACCTGGCTGTACTGATTACTGCGATCGGTGTCAGTTATCTGTTGCAGAACCTTGCACTGTTGATTTTTGGTGCAGATGCAAAGAGTTTCGTAACGGTTGTAGATGTACCATCCGTTACACTGTTTAATGGTGAACTTACGATCAAAGGCATTACAATTGTAACAATTCTGACATGTATCGTGATCATGGTAGGACTTACTCTTTTTGTTAAAAAGACAAAACCTGGCCGTGCAATGCTGGCAGTCTCAGAAGACCGTGATGCAGCACAGCTTATGGGAGTTAATGTCAATGCAACGATTTCCCTTACATTTGCAATCGGTTCAGGACTTGCTGCGATCGCAGGTCTTCTGCTCTGTCAGACGTATCCGACTCTGACACCATATACAGGTGCCATGCCTGGTATCAAAGCTTTCGTAGCAGCTGTATTTGGTGGTATCGGATCTATTCCGGGAGCAATGGTAGGCGGTATTCTTCTTGGTGTGATTGAGATTTTTGGTAAAGCATACATATCTTCACAGGTCGCAGATGCAATATGTTTTGCTGTTCTGATCGTGGTACTTCTTGTAAAACCGACCGGATTGTTCGGCAAGAACATCCAGGAGAAAGTATAAGAGGTGGACGATATGAAGAATATGAATAAAACAACCAAAAACAATCTGATCAACTATGGACTGGTCTTAGTCCTGTTTGTCATTGTTGAAATAATGTCAGCTACCGGAAATCTTTCAAACCTTCTGATGGGACTCATGGTTCCGCTGTGCGTTTATACGATCGCATCAATTTCACTGAATCTGGTTGTAGGTTTTTCCGGAGAACTCAGTCTTGGCCATGCCGGTTTTATGTGTGTTGGAGCATATTCCAGTGCTCTGTTTTCACACGTTGCCAGTGATATTCCGCAGGTTCCTAGATTTATTCTTGCAATTCTGGTCGGTGCAGCAGTGGCTGCTGTATTCGGTGTTATTATCGGTATTCCGGTACTCAGACTCCGTGGTGATTATCTGGCTATTGTAACACTGGCTTTTGGTGAGATCATCAAAAACCTGATCAATATCCTCTATGTTGGAATCGATGACAGTGGACTTCACGTAGCTACAAGTTCCGCAGCTCTTAAGCTTGGAACAGGTGGTAAACAGATCCTGAAAGGAGCACTCGGTATTTCAGGAACAGGTGCACTTTATAAAGATGTAAAGCATTATTTCTTCCCGATAGGAATCGTGCTTGTTCTTCTGACATTATTTATCGTACAGAATCTGGTAAATTCCAGAAGCGGACGTGCGATCACAGCAACAAGAGATAACCGTATTGCAGCAGAATCTGTAGGTATTGATGTAACAAAATTCAAGCTTCTTGCATTTACAGTTTCAGCAGCTCTTGCCGGTGTGGCAGGTGTGCTTTATGCTCATAACCTTTCCATGCTGAAAGTTTCAGGTTTTGACTACAATATGTCTATTCTGATCCTTGTATATGTTGTGCTTGGAGGAATCGGAAATCTTCGTGGATCTATTATTGCGACAGTTATTCTGTATGCACTTCCGGAACTGCTCCGAGGATTTGCAAATTATCGTATGCTGATCTATGCGATCGTACTAATCGTCATGATGCTCTTTAACTGGGCTCCGGCAGCAAGAAACTGGAGAGCACGTGTGATTGAAAAATTTAAAGGTACAGCAAAGAAAAAGGAGGCAGCTTAACTATGGCAATGTTAGAGGTAAATCATCTGGCTATTCAGTTCGGCGGTCTTCGCGCAGTTGACGGTTTCAATGTATCTATTGAAAAGGGACAGCTGTATGGTCTGATCGGACCGAACGGTGCAGGAAAAACAACAATTTTTAACCTTCTTACAGGTGTGTACAAACCGACAGAGGGTATTATCAAACTGGACGGACAGGATATCACAGGAAAGAGCACGATAGAGATCAACAAAGCAGGTATTGCAAGAACTTTCCAGAACATTCGTCTGTTTAAAGAAATGACGGTTCTTGACAATGTTAAAGTAGGACTGCACAATCATCATTCCTATTCCACACTGACCGGAATCCTGAGACTTCCGAAGTATCACAAAGTTGAGAAAGAAATGAATGAAAAAGCAATGGAGATCCTGAAAGTATTTGATCTTGACAAGGAAGCTCAGACACTTGCAGGAAATCTTCCATATGGTAAGCAGCGTAAACTTGAGATTGCCAGAGCACTGGCAACAGATCCGAAGCTCCTTCTTCTTGACGAGCCGGCAGCAGGCATGAATCCTAACGAAACACAGGAACTGATGGATACAATTCGTTTTGTACAGAAACATTTTGATATGACCACTCTTCTGATCGAACATGATATGAAGCTGGTTGGCGGTATCTGTGAAGAACTGACTGTACTGAACTTCGGACAGGTGCTTGCACAGGGTGAGACATCTGCAGTCCTGAAGGATCCGGCAGTTATCACTGCATATCTGGGAGAATAGGAGGAAAATCAAATGTCAATGTTGGAAGTAAAAGATCTCCAGGTTTATTATGGTGTCATCCAGGCATTAAAAGGGATTTCCTTTCACGTAGAAAAGGGAGAGGTTATTGCCCTGATCGGTGCTAATGGTGCAGGTAAGACAACTACCCTGCAGACTCTGACCGGAATCATTCCTGCAAAAGCAGGAAGCATTGTTTTTGAAGGAAAAGACCTGACAAAGACACCGGCACATAAGATCGTTGAGATGGGAATGGCTCACGTTCCGGAAGGAAGACGTGTGTTTGCGGATATGTCCGTATACGAAAACCTTCTGATGGGAGCTTATACAAGAAAAGATAAAAATGAGATCGCGCAGAGCCTTGAGATGGTATACAAAAGATTCCCACGTCTGAAAGAACGTACAGGACAGCGTGCCGGTACACTTTCCGGTGGTGAACAGCAGATGCTTGCCATGGGACGTGCGCTGATGAGCAAGCCAAGAATCATCCTTATGGATGAGCCGTCTATGGGTCTGTCACCGATCTTTGTAAATGAAATCTTTGATATTATCAAAGAAGTAAGTGAAAGTGGAACAACGGTTCTGCTTGTTGAGCAGAATGCGAAGAAAGCACTTTCTATCGCAGACAGAGCATACGTTCTCGAAACAGGAAGTATCACTCTGGAAGGAAAAGCAGATGATCTGCTTCATGATGAATCCGTCCAGAAAGCATATCTGGGCGAGTAGGGAGGAAATCAGTATGGATCATGTAGTGATCACAATTGCAAGACAATATGGAAGCGGCGGACGTACCGTTGGAAAGATGCTGGCAGAACGTCTGGGAATTTCTTTTTATGATAAGCAGATCATTCATATGGCATCTGATGAGAGTGGAATTGACGTAAATCTCTTCGGAAAAGTCGAAGCGGGAGATAAGATCAAATCCTCTCTGTTTGGAAATAAGAACAGCATTTATAAAGGTGATCTGGTCCGTCCGGGAAATAAAGATTTTATTTCTGACGAAAATCTTTTTAATTACCAGGCAAAAGTTGTCAATGATCTGGCCGAAAAAGAATCCTATGTGATCGTTGGACGCTGCGTTAATTATGTGTTCAAGGACAGACCAAATACTTTGCGTGTATTTATTCATGCACCATGGGAATTTCGTGTGGAACAGGCTTCTCAGAAAATCTCCGGTTCAAGAGAAGATGTAGAAAAATTCCTTCTCAAAGATGACAAACGTAAGCAGGACTATTACCGCAAATTTACAGGCGGCATATGGAACGATGCAACGAATTATGATCTCTGTCTGAACAGTGGTAAACTGGGATTTGAGAAATGTGTAGATGCAATCGAAGCACAGCTCAAGATCATGCTGTCTGAATAAAATCTGTGTAGCAGCAGATCATAAAATATAGAGCACTGAGGATCTTTTGAACAGGTCATCAGTGCTTTTTTCATATAGGTTCTCATATATTGAATGGAGTGAAATTTTGGGATCCGTGACTGGTTGATGAAAAAAAAGAAAGCAGGATGTATTCTTCTGATTATTTTGTTAATGGTTATTTCGATATGGATTAATGAAACAGGCACGAAGACCTGTCAGGTGTCAGCCAGAGGAATTGCTGAGATGATCGCGGGTCAGGGGATGCTGCACCTGGTAGAAAAATCAGTGGATCCCCCTCGGGCGGCACTGACTTTTGATGATGGTCCCGGCGGCAGTTATACCTCGCGTTTGTTGGATGGATTAAAAGAGCGTAATGTGAAGGCTTCTTTTTTTCTGCTGGGTGAGAAAATCGAACAGTATCCGGAGCTGACAGAACGTATGCAAAAAGAAGGACATCTGATAGGAAATCATACGTATCATCACGTGCAGCTGGATAAAATAGGAGAAATAAAGGCCAGAGAAGAAATTTTGAAAACCAATAATCTGATTTATGAAACTACAGGAATCTATCCACAGTATATGCGTCCTCCATTTGGAGCATGGAAAAAGGATCTGGAACTGTGCGTGGAAATGCTGCCGGTATTCTGGACGATTGATACTCTTGACTGGAAAGTAAAAAATGCGGAGAAAATAGTGGATATGGTGCAAAATGAGATAGAGGATGGTGCAATCATACTGATGCATGATGAATATGATACATCTGTTGAAGCGGCACTTGAGATTATTGATAAACTCAGAACAATGGGGTATGAACTGGTGACGGTAGATCAGCTCATCATGCCATGAAAAAGACGAGAGCAAAACAGCTGTTTGGTTTTGATTGCTTTTTCGAAGGAAGTTCGTTATACTGTTAATTATAGAAGTGTGAATTTTACACAAATAGAAACAAAGGAGTTTTGCATATGGGACATTTTTTCAGTATGGACAATAAGTTTTTTACATTTATGGGAAGGGTAGCAGATTTGTGTATTCTGAATATTATATGTCTGATCTGCTGTATTCCGATCGTTACGGCAGGTGCTTCGATAACTGCCATGTATTATGTAACACTGAAGATGGTCAGAAATGAAGAAGCTTATATTGTCAGGAGCTTTTTTAAATCCTTCAAAGAAAATTTTAAACAGGCAACCATCATTAATCTGATACTTATCGTTGTCGGTGTGATTCTTTATCTGGATATGCATGTTGCAAAGGCAATGCCCGGAAGTGCAGGACAGATCTTTCATGTGATCTTTGCAGCATTTGCGATAGTGTATTTTGTACTGACATTGTATGTATACCCGGTTCTTGCCAGATTTTATAATTCCACCGGAAATACGATCAAAAATGCATTGCTGATGTCGATCCGGCATCTTCCGTATACGGTTGTGATGGTGCTGATTGAACTTTGTCCTCTTCTGCTTTTATTTGTGAGATCTTTTCGCCTACAGTCCACGCTGTTTATTCTGTTTTTAATCGTGGGGTTTGGATTGATCGCATATTGCAATTCATTTTTTCTGGCAAAGATATTCGATAATTACATGCCGGAAAATGGAAATGCAGAGCAGGAAAGTGAAGGAAGAGAAGTATGAGTGCAAGTGCAGATATACACCGGAAGAACTGGAATGGAAAACCGTATCATTCACTGGACTACATGCTCCGGGAGACATTTGGCGAAAAAGTATACAAAGTAACGCTGAATGGGGGAATGTCCTGTCCGAACCGTGATGGAAAGCTCGGAAGCAGAGGGTGTATTTTCTGCAGTGCCGGCGGAAGCGGAGATTTTGCTGCAGATGCAGCACTTTCAGTAACTGAGCAGATTGACAGTCAGATAGAACTGCTTTCTGCAAAGCGTCCTATCCACAAATACATTGCATATTTTCAGGCATATACCAATACATATGCACCGGTAGAATATTTGCATAAGATTTTCACAGAAGCGATCCGACATCCTTCTGTTGTTGCACTGTCGATTGGAACCAGACCGGATTGTCTGGGAGAAGAGGTGCTTGAACTTCTGAATGAACTGAATCAGATCAAACCGGTATGGGTGGAGCTTGGACTTCAGACAATTCATGAAAAGACGGCTGCTTATATTCGGAGAGGCTATCCACTTTCCTGTTTCGAGGAAGCGGTAAGAAATCTGCGTAAGCTGGGCATCCAGGTAATCGTTCATACAATTTTGGGGCTGCCGGGAGAATCCGTGCAGGATATCCTCGAAACAATGAAGTATCTGAATGCAAGGGATATACAGGGAATTAAACTGCAGTTATTGCATGTATTAAAGGGAACGGATCTGGCAGAGGATTATCTGGCCGGAAAATTCCAGGTTTATGAACGAGAGGAATATCTGCAGTTACTGATAGAGTGTCTGGAACATCTGGATCCATCAATTGTCATTCACAGAATGACAGGGGATGGACCGGAAAAACTGCTCATTGCCCCGTTATGGGCCAGCAGGAAGCGAGAAGTGTTGAATATTCTGCATCATGAAATGAAAATTCGAAACAGCTGGCAGGGAAAACAGTTGAATGAAAGTGCAGAAGGCCTTACTTGTGTGAGAAAGAGGTGATTGAAATGGCAGAACCATTTACAACATATAAACTGATTGTCTTATATATGGCGAAACATTCAAAGGAGACACTGACGAATTCTCAGATTTCAGAATTTATACTGGACAGAGATTATACGGATTATTTCCAGCTTCAGAAGGTACTTTCGGAACTGGTAGAGACAGAGCTTCTGAGTAAGCGTACAATTTCCAACAGTTCATATTATGAAATTACAGAAGAGGGAAGAAAAACACTTTCTTATTTTGAAAAAGAATTGTCGCAGGAAATAAAGAATGAAGTAAAAGAGTATTTACAGACGCATGGAGGGCAGGTGCAGGAACGTATTCTGACACCGGCTGATTATTATATAACACCTCAGGGAAACTATGCAGTGCGCTGCCAGATCATCGAGAAAGATTCCACAGTGCTGGATCTGACACTGGCAGCACCAGGGTTGGAAGCGGCACAGGCAATGTGCCACAGCTGGACAAAGAAATATCAGGATATATACGGAATGCTGATGGGGGAATTGATTTAGATCAATTCCTCCATTTTGTTTTTTTGCAGATATTCACGGATGTTTTTTTCGTATCCGAGCTCTCCTGGTTCATAAAAACGTTCATTCTGAATTTCAGAAGGAAGATATTGCTGTTTTACATAATGACCCGGGTAATCATGAGCATATTTGTAACCGATTCCTTTTCCAAGCTTTTCGTGACCACCATAATGTGCATCCTGCAGATGTACAGGAACCGTTGTTTCCGTATTTTTTACGGAAGCCATGGCATCAAAGATTGCATTTACCGCAGAGTTGCTTTTGGGTGCACAGGCCATATAGGTAACTGCCTGAGAAAGGATGATCTGTGATTCCGGCATTCCGACGCGCTCAACAGCCTGAGCAGCTGCGACTGCCACCTGTAATGCCTGTGGATCTGCATTTCCGATATCTTCGGAAGCGAGAATCATAATACGACGTGCAATGAACTTGACATCTTCACCGGCATAGAGCATTTTTGCCAGATAATAGACAGCGGCATCCGGATCAGAGCCTCGCATGCTTTTGATGAAAGCAGAGATGATGTCATAGTGGTTGTCACCTTTTTTATCGTATTTGATGACGCGTTTCTGGATACATTCAGAGGCAACTGCAAGTGTCAGATGTATATATCCATCTTCGCTTTTGGGGGTGGTGAGAATACCAAGTTCCACGGCATTCAGAGCACTGCGGGCATCACCGCCGGCCATATCAGCCAGAAATGCAAGTGCATCCTCATCGATGACAGCACCGTAATTGCCCATTCCTTTATCACAGTCATTGACAGCCCGCAGGATGAGTGTACGGATGTTTTCGTTACTGAGAGGTTTCAGTTCGAAGATGATGGAGCGGGAAAGTAAAGCACCGTTGACTTCAAAATAAGGATTTTCTGTAGTGGCGCCAATGAGGATGATCGTACCGTCTTCAACAAACGGAAGAAGATAATCCTGCTGCCCTTTATTGAAACGATGGATCTCATCGATGAACAGAATCGTTTTCTTTCCATACATACCAAGACGATCCTGTGCTTCTTTTATTACTTCTTCCATGTCTTTCTTGCCGGCTACCGTGGCATTGATCTGCGTAAAATTTGCACTGGTAGTATTGGCAATAACTTTGGCGAGAGTAGTCTTGCCGGTTCCGGGCGGACCATAAAAGATGACAGAAGTCAGTTTATCAGCTTTGATCGCACGATACAGTAATTTATCGTGGCCTACGATATGCTCCTGTCCGACTACTTCGTCCAGGGTTGTCGGCCGAAGCCGGGATGCCAGTGGAGATTCCCGATCAAGTGTCTTTGATTTTGCATATTCAAATAAATCCATAACAGATACTCCATTTCTGTATAATAAACGTATGTTTGTTTGTAGCTATTATAGTTTATAATGAAGAATATTTCAATAACAGTATGTCTTCATTAAAATAAACCTTGCTTTTCGCGTGTTAAAGTGTTAAAATACCATGTGTATGAAACAAAAACATATAATGATGTAACTAAAGGAGCAGGGCTATGGGTAAAAAAATCAGAACGGAAGAGGTTGATCATCTATTTGAAGCAATCCTTTGTCTGAAAAATAAGGAAGAGTGTTATACATTTTTTGAAGATGTATGCACGATCAATGAACTTCTTTCTCTGTCACAGCGCTTTGAAGTTGCCAAAATGCTGACAGACAAACGCACATATCTGGATATTTCCGAAAAGACAGGTGCGTCTACAGCTACGATCAGTCGTGTAAATCGTTCACTTAATTACGGAAATGATGGATACGAGATGGTTTTTTCCAGAATGAAGGAAAAAGAGGCAGCAGAAAATACAGAAGAATAAACAAAAAAGGAACAGGCTTCGGAGAATCCGAAGTGCTGTTCCTTTTTTGTTTTAGAGGAAATTATTCGTAATGTTCCGATAAAACAAAAACGCTGTGCGAGAATGCATCTGTATATCAGGGCTGCTGTGAGGTCATGTATTTATAAACATCAGCAGAGATTTTTGAGATGGTTTCCTGCGCACTGGAATTGTTCTGGATATTGTTTGAAAGAACACACAGTACATAGGGATGACCTTTGGCAAAGATGATGGAAATGTCATTTTCTACAACTCCAAGATTTCCGGGATCAGAGAGTTCGCCGGTTTTATTTGCAGTTGTCACATTATCCGGAACGCAGGCAGGAATTTTTGAAGTTCTGGTCTGAGCCTGTAAGAGAGCCAGCATATCTGCAGAGGCATCTGCATTTACAAGTGTTCCGTTATAGATTTCGGAGAGCAGGCGGCAGCAGTCAGAAGCACTTGTATAATTATCATCTGTCGGAGCTGTGGCAAGAAATTCACGACCAAGATGAGTGGAAGTGTAATTTCGTTCCTGACAGAAGGTATTTAAAACGGCAGCACCCGTCTGAAAATCTCCACCACCAAGTCTGCGGACCAGTTCATTTGCAGCATCGTTGTCGCTGACGGTGATCATACTGTTGAGAAGTGATTTTAATGTGTTGTCATAATCAGCTGAAACAGAGGTTCCTTCATTTGGATATACCAGTTTGTCAAAAACAGCAGCCATAATAAAAGCTTTGATGACACTTGCAGATTTCATGGGCTGTTCGGCATGAATTGTACTGTAATTTTGTGTATTCAGATCCATGGCTGCGATTGCCCAGCTTTCACCGTTAGCTTCAAGAGGAATCGTATAGTTCTTCTCAAGTGCATCGGTTAGTTCGGCAAGATGTTCTCCGGCTGCCATGACATCAGGCTCAATGGTGTTGAAATATGCATCGATTCCGTCTGCAATACCCCTGGCCATGGTTTCGTGATTAGCAGAATCGGTGATATAGAGGTCATCTTTTTGATTGCTCATAAAGCCCATTTCCAGTACAGCGACCGGAATGGTGCTCCAGTTAGTTCCGGTCAGATTATCGGCCGAGATAACACCTTTGTTCGCAAGGCCGGTTGCATTGCAGTAACTGTCAATGACGCAGGAGGCAAGAGTGTTGCTTTTTTCAATAATATCTTTATCCAGATACGTATTGGAGCTGGTTGGTGCCATAGTCAGTGCGCCGGCAGCGGAAGGACTGTTATCACTGTTGGCATGGATACGAATGGTAATATCTGCATTTGCAGAGGTGGCAAATTCAGCCCGTTCTTTGTTGCTGATCGCTTTGTCGTTGTCTTCACGCGTCATGACGACTTTATATCCGCGGGAAGCAAGTTCCTTCTGAAGAACAAGAGAGACTTCCAGATTTACCTGATATTCCGGAACTTTGGAATAATTTCCGGTGGTACCGGTAGTTGCTTTGTTTTTAGTCTGCGAAGAACCGGGAGCCATCGGCTCCTGTGCACTCATGTCTACCCAGCTTCCCTGATGACCCGGATCAATGCAGACGATAAACTGTCTGGTCGAAGAGGAAGGGACGGCAGTGGAATTGGGGGCTGACCAGTCCATGCCGGATGAGGAATCCGAAGAACTGACAGTTCCCTCTGAACCATCAGAAAAATTGTCTGTTTCATCTGAACCGGATGAAGATGGTGCCTTAATGGTAGCCTGTCCTTTTTCACTTTCATAACCGGTATCTGAAGATGCCCGGGCAGTGCCCGGAAACAGTAAAAGCAGAGAGCCGGCAAGAAGAACAGAAAGTATTTTGCGCATAAATATATAGCCTCCTTAGAAAGTTTATTTTACAGAAAGTTGCTTCCTATATGATAAACTATAATAAAAAAAATGACAAGAACGGTTTAAGTGTCAGACTAGTGTTCAGAAAGTTACTGTTTACTGTGAACGGAATAAACAGGGCTTCTGGATGAAAGAAAAGGAGGGAAACAATATGAAGAAAAAAATTTCTGCAATGCATAAGGCTGGATTCCTGAAACGAATCCTTACACTGCTCATAGCGCTTGTACTTGTTCTGCCAATGACGGTACAGACCAGCTGGGCAGCAGGTACATCCTATACAGTGACCGTTGCGGAGGGGTATCTGGCACTCCGTAATGCCAAGGCATATGATGACAGGAATGAGATCGGAAAGCTGTATACCGGAGATACTGTAGAAGTGACTGATTCAAGCGGAAGTACATACTGGTATGTATATTCTTCCAAATTAAAAAAATCCGGCTATGTAAATCGTAAATATCTGGCAAATTCTTCCAGCGAGCGTACAGTAAGTGTTAAGAGTGGATATCTGGCACTTCGAAAAGCAAAAGCCTACAAATCTTCAAATGAAGTTGGCGAGCTTTATACCGGAGATAAAGTTCAGATCGCAGATGCAAGTGACAGTACTTACTGGCTGGTATATGCACCGGGACTTGGTAAAGGCGGATATGTCAACAAAGATTATCTGGTAAAAAATACTTCAGCATCTTCGACGATTACAAAGACTGTTAAGGTTAAGAGTGGATACCTGGCACTTCGAAATGCAAAAGCGTATGATGATTCGAATGAGATAGGACAGCTGTACACAGGCGATACTGTTGAGGTTAAGGATTCAAGTGGAGACACATACTGGTATGTATATTCTTCCAAACTTGGAAAGAGTGGCTATGTAAATAAAAATTACCTGCAGTGATGCAGGTAATTTTTTGAACATTAATACACCAGGTCTATTTTTTTTTGTTGTGTTTTCCTTCGGGTTCAGCAGATGCACGCATATCATCGATGATCTGTTCGATCAGCATCTTCTTGACATATACATCAAAGCTTAACAGACAGATGAAAGAAAACAGTTTCAGGAAATCCCTGTCTTCGTCCGGGGCATCTGCAAAGGTGTCCTGGGCGATTTCATATCGTTCCAAAAGCTCTTTCTGAAGGGCTTCAATCTGTCCTTTTTCCATACTGAATACTTCATTATAGATAGCAGTAAGATCCATTTCATCGTCGGCTTTGAAATATTTATCAGTCAGCGGCCCGAGCAGAGTCTGGATATCATTGATCGATAAGATACTTTTGAAATAGTAGATAAAGATCAATACCAGAAGATGCTCTTTGGAATAGCGCTTCTTCTCAGGTGAAGGGAGCAGATTGTTTTTTGCATAATTGTTGATCATGGTTTTGGTGAGGATCTTGTCATCGGTATAGCGTTTGGAATGAGCAAGCTGAGCTTCCATAAAAGTGGTGACCTGATCCATATAAAGATCTATATTGGGAATATCCTCTGGTTTTACATAACCGATTCGGGATACACGTTCCAGAATATTTCTGATCATAGATTCTGTATTAATTGACATAAATTCATCTCCTTTGCCCAAATGGGGGCGGAATGGTATTTGAAATACCTGTACGCTTTATTATATAGTTTTAAATACTACTTGTAAATGGTTTTTATAAATGATTTTAAAATTCCTTTACCATGAAGTGGGTTTCATGTATAATAAGCAGATAACATGAAAACATCAGTTCGACATATATAACAGAAAGAAACAGGAGAAATTTGATGAATACAATCTATGATACATTAAATGACAGACAAAAAGAGGCTGTTTTTCATACCGAAGGTCCGCTTCTGATCCTCGCAGGAGCAGGCTCAGGAAAAACGAGAGTACTGACACACAGGATCGCATATCTGATTTCTGAAAAAGGAATCAATCCCTGGAATATTCTTGCAATCACATTTACCAATAAAGCTGCACATGAGATGAGAGAACGTGTGGATAAGATTGCCGGAAATGACGGCGGAAGTGTATGGGTATCCACTTTTCATTCTACATGTGTACGAATCCTGAGACGCCACATTGACCGTCTGGGATACGATAATAATTTTACAATTTATGATGCGGATGATCAGAAGACACTGATCAAAGAAATCTGCCGCAAGATGAACATTGATACCAAGAAAGTAAAAGAACGTGCACTTCTGGCACAGATTTCTCATGCAAAGGATGAACTTATGAATCCGGATGAGATGGAAATGAATGCAGGAGCAGATTTTAATCAAAAAAGAACAGCGCAGGTTTATCGCGAATATCAGGCAGCACTTCGCAGAAACAATGCGCTGGATTTTGATGATCTGATCTGCAAAACAGTCGAGTTGTTTCAGAATTGTGGTGATGTGCTGCAGTCCTATCAGGAACGTTTTCGCTATATTATGGTGGATGAATATCAGGATACGAATACGGCACAGTTCAAATTTGTGAGCCTTCTGGCATCAAGATACGAGAATCTCTGTGTGGTCGGTGATGATGATCAGTCTATTTATAAATTCCGTGGTGCCAATATTGGTAATATTCTTGGATTTGAAAGAGTATTTCCGAATGCGAAAGTCATTCGTCTGGAGCAGAATTACCGTTCAACACAGAATATTCTGAACGCGGCAAATGGTGTGATCTCCAATAATACTGAGCGAAAAGAAAAAACTCTCTGGACAGAGAACCCGGAGGGAGAAAAGATCCATTTCAGACAGTTTATGAATGGATATGAAGAGGCTGAATTTGTAATTGGAGACATCGAAAAACGTCACAGAGAGGGAACAGCAGAGTACCATAACTGTGCCGTGCTTTATCGAACCAATGCACAGTCCCGCCTTTTTGAAGAGAAATGTCTGCTTGCAAATATTCCATATAAGATTGTGGGCGGAGTAAACTTTTATGCACGAAAAGAAATCAAGGATCTTCTGTGCTATCTGAAAACAATAGATAATGCGGCAGATGATCTTGCAGTGAGACGAATCCTGAATGTTCCGAAACGTGGAATCGGGGCAACAACGGTGGGCAGGATCCAGGACTATGCAGATATGATGAACATCAGCTTTTATGATGCACTTCGTGTGGCGGAAGAGGTACCGGCTATTGGGCGCAGTCTGTCAAAGGTAGATGGATTTGTCACATTTATTCAGTCACTGAAAAGTAAGGCACAGGCTTACTCAGTTTCTGAATTGTTGGAAGAGGTCATAGATCTGACCGGATATGTGGATGAACTGAGAGCAGAAGATACAGAGGAATCCAGAGCCAGAATTGAGAATATCGATGAGCTGATCTCCAAGACAGTCTCTTATGAAGAAACTATGAAAGCAGAGAACAGGGAGGCAACCTTGTCAGGATTTCTGGAAGAGATCGCATTGATCGCAGATATTGATTCCGTAGATGAAAATCAGGATTATGTGGTGCTGATGACACTTCATAGTGCCAAGGGACTGGAATTTCCATATGTTTACCTTGCAGGAATGGAAGATGGAATGTTTCCGAGCAGTATGTGTATTTTTTCTGCTGATCAGTCAGATATGGAAGAAGAACGTCGACTTTGTTATGTGGGAATAACCAGGGCAATGAAAGAACTGACAATGACAAGTGCTCAGCAGCGTATGGTACGTGGCGAAATACAATATAACCGTGTTTCCAGATTTATACGGGAGATACCGAGAGAACTGGTGGATCTTGGACATACTGTACAGGAGCATAAGCCTAAGGTTCCGGAAACAAAATCTCCATTGAACAGTTATCTTCAGATGAAGAAAAATTTCCATACACAGGCATTTCAGCCACAGAATTTCAAAGTCACAAAAGCAGACTCACTGGATTACAGTGTGGGAGATACCGTTCGTCATATTAAATTTGGCGTTGGAATTGTAAAGAATATTGTAGAAGGCGGCAGAGATTATGAGGTAACCGTGGATTTTGACAAGGTTGGCGTCAAAAAGATGTTTGCTGCCTTTGCGAAGCTGAAGAAAATCTAACTTTTTTCTTAAGAATTCTTAATGTTTTTGTACTTTGGTTGCTTCGTTCTATAAGTAATGCTATACTGTTTACCAGAGAAAAACGAAGGGAGTACAGAATGAAAAGAATTTTAAAGACTGTCACCAGAATACTTCCGGCATATGGGATTTTTCCGCTTGTTTTTTCTTTTGTATTTAATTGTCTCGTTTATTCCGGTTCCAGAATGATAGCAGGAAAATGGTATCATCACAACATAGAAACAGCTGTGGATAAGGCAATTCCTTTTATTCCACAGTTTCTTCTGATCTATTTTGGCTGTTATCTGTTCTGGGCTGTCAATTACATTCTGATTGCAAGGCAGGATCGACACAGTGTGTATAAGTTTTTTACAGGAGATTTTTTATCAAGATGTATCTGCCTTGGTTTCTTTCTTTTGTATCCAACAACGAATACGCGACCAGTGATCACAGATGGTGGATTATGGAATCAGCTTGCTTTGTGGCTGTATTCGGTTGATGCGGCAGATAATCTGTTTCCGTCAATCCATTGTCTTGTCAGCTGGTTCTGTTATCTTGGTATCCGCGGCAGAAAAGAGATTCCGGTATGGTATCAGAGAGCATCTATGGTGTTTTCAGTGTTGGTGTTTGTCGCTACACTGGTGACAAAGCAGCATGTGATCGCAGATGTGTTTGGAGGAATTCTTCTTGCAGAGGGGTGTTTCTTTATTGGCAGAAAAACTAATCTGTATAAGATTTATGAAAGATTGGGGTTTTGGATTGAGAAGAAAATTTTAAGAGCAGCAGAAGGGTGAACTGCCTATGAAAAAAAATAAAAAAATAGTCTTTAATGGGGTATTTCTGGTCGTTGTATTTGCATTTACGATCTATGGAGTATTTCATGGAGAAGATCTTGGCGCCATGATGGATGCCATACGGGATGCAGATATGCGCTGGCTTATACCGGGACTTGCACTGGTAGCCTTTTTTATATGGGGAGAATCTATCATTATCTGGTATATGATGCGCTCATATGGAATAAAACTCAAAAAGAAAACCTGTTTTCTTTTTTCGTCAGTAGGATTCTTTTTCAGCTGTATCACACCGTCGGCGAGCGGAGGACAGCCGATGCAGGCCTATTATATGAAGAAGAAAAATATTTCAATTCCGGTATCAGCAGTTATTCTGATGATCATTACGATCACTTACAAATTTGTACTGGTTGCAATTGGTGTCGGAATTGCTCTGTTCGGCAGGGGATTTCTGCATCAGTATCTGGAGGATATTCTTCCGGTCTTTTATCTTGGACTTGGACTGAATATTTTTTGTGTGACATTTATGACAATTCTGGTATTTCATCCGTTGCTTGCAAGAACATTTCTGGTAAAGGGACTTGGGATTCTGGAGCATTTCCGTATTTTCAGACATAAGAGTGAAAGACTGAAAAAACTGGAAGATTCCATGGATACATACAGAGATACTGCAAATTACCTGAAAACACATCCAAGGGTAATCGTTAATGTGATTGCGATCACGTTTGTGCAGAGAATGGCTATGTTTGCAGTAACATGGTTTGTATACAGATCATTTTCATTGTCGGAAAAAGGTTTCTGGACGATATTATTTCTTCAGGCAGTTATTTCTGTTTCCGTAGATATGCTTCCGCTTCCTGGCGGGATGGGAATCAGTGAAACTCTGTTTCTGACTATTTTTGAGCCGGTGTTTGGCGCATTGCTCCTGCCGGGAATGGTTCTCAGCAGAGGACTTGGATATTATGGGGAACTTTTGATCAGTGCACTTTTTACGGTTGTGGCACAGCTTACGATCGGACAGGAGCATGGTAAGCAAAATGAGGGGAGTTACAAATGATTGGATTTTATGATTATACAGTAGTTGTTACATATATCAGCCTGGTTTCTTCGATTCTGGGCATGTTCTGTGCGATTGACGGGAAGCTTCCGCTGGCAGTTTTCTGTCTGGCTTTTTCAGGATTGTGTGATATGTTTGATGGAAAGATAGCCAGAACCAAGAAAAACAGGACAGATGATGAGAAATCTTTTGGTATTCAGATTGATTCGCTCTGTGATATTGTATGTTTTGGAATCTTTCCGGTTATTCTGGGATACAAACTGGGAATGTGCAAGTCTTACAGTATTCTGATTCTTATGTTTTATGGACTTGCAGGCCTGATTCGTCTTGCATATTTTAATGTAATGGAAGCAAAACGTCAGAGTGAAACCTCTGAAAACCGTAAATATTATCAGGGACTTCCGATTACATCCATGGCAGTTATTATGCCGCTTCTGTTTGTAGTATCAGTATTTTTTCCGGGATTCCATTATTTTGTGGGACTGCTGCATGCAGCCATGCTGATCGTTGGCTTCCTGTTTATTTTTAATTTTCGTTTTCGCAAGCCGACAAATCAGGAACTTGTACTTCTGGTTGGAATTGTAGCGGTAGCCGTTCTGTTTGTTCTTTTTTATAAAGAAGGATGGTGGAAGACACATGGTGTCATGAAGAAACTGAGAGGAGCTGCGCCATGAGTATTTATACAGCAGACCGTAAAGGTTATGTAACTGAAAATAATTCACTTCAGGACAGGTTCCTGGAAAAAATGTATGGCTCTGCACCTGGCAGAGCTTTACTTAAACCGCTTGTAAATCCGATACTGTCACAGGTCGGAGGCAGAATTCTGGATTCAAGGATATCAGCACTGGCAGTTCCGGCATTTATCCGGCACGCAGGAATTGATATGAAAGACTACGAGAGAAGAAAATTCAGATCATATAATGATTTTTTTACACGACAGCTTCGTGAAGGCGCCAGAAAGATCAATATGGTGCCCGAGCATTTTATCAGTCCATGTGACAGCAGGGTAAGTGTCTATCCGATTGATGAGAAATGTCACGTGAAGATTAAGCATACCTCATATACTGTGTCAGAGCTTCTGAAAAATCCGGTTCTTGCAAAACGATATGAAGGTGGATATCTCTGGGTATTTCGTTTGTGTGTAGATGATTATCACCGTTATATTTATATTGATGACGGATTCGAATCAAGAAGAGTTCATATCCCGGGCGTACTGCACACGGTCAATCCGGTCGCAAATGATGTCTATCCGATCTACAAAGAAAATACAAGAGAATATGCGCTGCTTAAGACGATGAATTTTGGTACGGTTCTTATGATGGAAGTAGGAGCACTGATGGTAGGAAGAATTGAAAATGTTCCACTTCGTGGTCGGGTAAGGAGAGGCAAAGAGAAAGGCAACTTTGCTTTTGGAGGCTCTACAATTGTTCTGATGACACAAAAGAATCGTGTAATGCCGGATCCTGATATCTTCCGCAATTCGGAATATGGTATTGAAACGAGAGTTCATCTTGGTGAAAAAATTGGCGCATCAAAAGTAACAGATTAACGAAAACGCAGAATAAAGTGGTATTTATTACAGACAATATCATAACCGAAAATTTGTGAGAAAATATGGTAAAACATAGAGATTAGTGGTATACTATACTTCATAAAATGAATTTGAACGAGAGGAAGGTGCCCATAATGAATCTGAACAATTTAAACCTGAATGAGAAAATTGAGGATTTACTTGCTGCATTAAAGAAAAAAGAAGACGAAAAAGAAAAAAATACGGTCCTCTGGGTACTGGCAATCATCGGTGCTGTTGCAGCAGTTGCAGGAATTGCATTTGCAGTATACCGCTTCTTTGCTCCGGATTATCTGGAAGATTTTGAAGAAGATTTCGATGATGACTTTGATGATTACTTCGAGGATGAAGAAGAGTAAGAGCAGCATGAATTTCAGACAGCTCCGGCGGATAACCGGGGCTGTTTTACTGTAAAGTTTTCGAATAACAGAACAGACAGAGAAGATAAAAATGAGAAGCGACTGTTTAGAATTTCTACAGTTGCGATGAGGAATAATGAGAATGAAAAAAGGTGAAATTTACGAAGGCGTAATAGAGAAAGTTGATTTTCCAAACAAAGGTTATGTTTATGTGGAAGATCAGAAAGTATTGATCAAGAACGGCATTCCGGGACAGAAGGTACGTTTTATGATTCAGAAGAAACGTTCCGGAAGAGCTCAGGGACGGATCATGGAAGTACTGGAGAAATCTCCTCTGGAGACAAGAGAAGCAGTCTGCAGTAATTTTCCTGCATGCGGTGGATGTATGTATCAGACGATGTCCTATGAGAACCAGCTGGAAATGAAAGAAACACAAATCAGAGAACTTCTGGAAGAAGCATTGATCCAGGGTGGTCAGGTGAATGCAGAAGGGAAGGCTGATTTTGAATGGGAAGGTATTCATGGAAGTCCGATTGAATTTGGCTACCGTAATAAGATGGAATTTTCTTTTGGTGATGAGTACAAAGACGGACCGCTTTCATTAGGACTGCATAAGAAAGGCAGCACGTATGATATATTGAATACAGATGACTGCAAACTGGTACACAGAGATATGACAGATATCCTGACCTGTGTGAGAGAATTTTTCCGTGAAAAGGGAGCTTCCTACTACAGGAAATTGCAGCACACCGGGTATCTTCGTCATCTCATGCTGAGACGTGGTGTGACTTCGGGTGAGATTCTGATCCATCTGGTAACGACTACCCAGGAAGAATATGATCTGGAACCGCTTAAAGAACGACTTCTGAAACTTCCGTTGGAAGGCAGAATCGTAGGAATTATGCATATTCTCAATGACTCCCTTTCTGATGTGGTGCAGAGTGATGAGACAAGAATTCTCTACGGACAGGATTATTTTTATGAGACTTTACTGGGATTGAAATTTAAAATCAGTACATTTTCCTTCTTTCAGCCAAATTCACTGGCGGCAGAAGTTCTGTATAATATTGTACGTGAGTATATTCAGAATACCAGTGGGATGGAAGTGTTTGATCTTTACAGTGGAACCGGAACGATCGCGCAGCTTCTTGCACCGGTTGCAAAAGAAGTCATTGGTGTGGAGATTGTAGAAGATGCTGTTGAGGCGGCAAGAGAGAATGCAAAGCTTAACGGGCTTGAAAACTGTAAGTTCATTGCAGGTGATGTTCTGAAAGTCCTTGATGATCTGACAGAAAAACCGGATGTGATCGTTCTTGATCCGCCGCGAGATGGAATTCATCCAAAAGCTCTGCCGAAGATCCTTTCCTATGGAGTAAATCGTATTGTGTATGTATCCTGCAAAGCGACAAGCCTTGCCCGGGATCTTGAAGCATTTTTACAGGCCGGATATCGTCTGGAGAAGGCCTGCTGTGTGGATCAGTTTTGTGAAACTGTGTGGACAGAAGCAGTGGCAGTTCTGGTAAAATAATGAAGAGGGATGGTGTTTGTGACAAAACATCATCCTTCTTTTCTTCTATTTCTATTGACAGAAATAATAAGTGTGCTATAATACAATTAAACATATGAATGATTGTTCATATGAAAACGTGAATAGAACATTATTAAAAAGGAGATCACTACTATGAAGAAATCTTACAAGATCGAGGTTGACTGCGCAAACTGTGCAAACAAAATGGAAGAAGCAGCTAAGAATACTGCCGGTGTTAAGGATGCAACTGTAAATTTCATGATGCTGAAAATGAATGTTGAATTTGAAGAAGGACAGGATCCGAAGAGCGTAATGAAAGAAGTTCTTAAGAACTGTAAGAAAGTAGAAGACGACTGCGAAATCTATTTATAAGAATCGGAGTAACTATTCAGTAGGTAGTATCCCGCGAGGGTACTGAACAGTTACGAATCGGAAATGCTCTGCTGTGTATGCGGCAGGGCATTTAAATAATATGGCAGCGCGGGCATTTGCAGGCGAGTGTACAGCGCTTCATTTGTAATGGAGGGAAGAGAGCATGAACAAAAAGCAGAAAAAGATGCTGATTCGTATCATCGTAGCAGCAGTTTTGTTGATTGCATTGCATTTTGTCCCGATCACGGGCATTCCGGAATTCATTTGTTATCTGGCCGTTTATCTGGTGATCGGATATGATATTGTAAAAAAGGCATGCAAAGGAATTCGAAACGGACAGGTTTTTGATGAGAATTTTTTGATGGCAATAGCAACGATCGGTGCATTTGCACTGGCCGTTTATGAAAAAAGCGGCGACTATAATGAAGCAATTGCGGTTATGCTGTTTTATCAGATCGGTGAATTATTCCAGAGCTATGCGGTTGGAAAGAGCCGCCGCAATATCAGTGAACTGATGGATATCCGTCCGGATTATGCGAATATCGAAACAGACGGAAAACTGGAAAAAGTGGATCCGGATGAAGTTGAGATTGGTTCAGTGATTGTTGTACAGCCAGGAGAAAAGGTTCCGATAGATGGTGTGATCCTTGAAGGAAATACCACATTAAATACAAGTGCACTTACAGGTGAAAGTCTTCCGCGCAATGCAAAACCAGGAGATGAGATCATCAGTGGATGTATTAATATGTCAGGGGTGCTGAAAATCAGAACTACCAGAGAATTTGGAGAATCCACAGTATCCAAAATTCTGGAACTGATCGAGGAATCCAGTTCCCGTAAATCGAAATCCGAAAACTTTATCTCCAAATTTGCCCGCTATTATACGCCGGCGGTCTGCTATGGTGCGCTTGCATTGGCAATTTTGCCGCCACTTGTAAATCTTGTATTTCTTCATAATTCTGCACAGTGGGGACAGTGGATCTACAGAGCTCTGACATTTCTTGTAATCAGCTGTCCATGTGCACTGGTCATCAGTATACCACTGAGTTTTTTTGCCGGAATCGGCGGAGCCAGCAATGCTGGTGTTCTGGTTAAGGGGTCAAATTATCTGGAAACGCTTGCACAGACGAAATATGTTGTATTTGATAAGACCGGTACATTGACAAAAGGGGTTTTTGAAGTCGTTGGTGTTCATCATAATACGATGGAAGAAGAAAAGATTCTGGAATATGCTGCTTTGGCAGAAAGCTTTTCTTCACATCCGATCAGCCTCAGTCTTAAGAAAGCATATGGAAAAGAGATAAATCAGAGTCGTGTAACGGATGTTGAGGAAATCAGTGGAAACGGTGTCCTTGCAAAGGTTGACGGAATTTCTGTTGCTGTCGGTAATGCAAAACTGATGAAAAGGATTGGCGTGAGTTTTATGGAATGTCATCAGGCAGGAACTGTTATTCATGTAGCAATCGACGGCATTTACGCAGGACATATCCTGATCTCGGATGTGCCGAAGCCAACATCAAAAGAAGCAATCGCAGATCTCAAAAAAAATGGTATTAAAGAAACAGTTATGCTGACGGGGGATATTGATAACGTTGCCCGGCAGGTTGCGGGAGAACTTGGCATTGATCGCGTATACAGTGAACTTCTTCCGGCAGATAAGGTAAGCAAAGTAGAAGAACTGCTTGCAAAGAAGACAGAAAAAGAGAAGCTTGCATTTGTCGGTGACGGGATCAACGATGCTCCGGTGCTTTCCAGAGCAGACATTGGTATTGCCATGGGAGCACTTGGATCAGATGCAGCAATCGAGGCGGCAGATGTTGTGCTTATGGATGATGATCCGAAGAAAATCGTCAAAGCAATCCGAATTGCAAAAAAATGTATGCGCATTGTTTATGAAAATATTTATTTTGCAATTGGAATCAAGATACTTTGTCTGATTTTGGGAGCAGTCGGTCTTGCTAATATGTGGGTTGCAATTTTTGCAGATGTGGGAGTTATGATCATTGCGGTATTAAATGCAATCAGAACACTCTTTGTAAAAAAACTGTAACTGCAGGATTGTGAGAGTATGTAACACAGAGCAACCCGTAGTTGAAAGAATTATAAGAAAGAGAGAAAAATATGGCAGAAGAAAAAGATGAAATCAGCTGTGAGTGTCAGGAAATTCATGAAGATCTGCTGAAGATCGTAAATGAGACGATACCGGATGAAGAAGAACTGTATGATCTTGCTGATCTGTTTAAGGTATTTGCAGATTCTACCCGCATTCGGATCCTGTTTGTTTTATTCGAATCAGAGGTATGCGTCTGCGATCTGGCAAAGGTTTTGAATATGACACAGTCTGCAGTATCTCATCAGCTTCGCATTCTGAAACAGAATAAACTGGTAAAAAACAGAAGAGAAGGAAAATCTATTTTTTATTCCCTTGCAGATGAGCATGTGAGAACAATCATTTCCATGGGAATGGAGCATATTCTGGAGTGATGATATGGATTATTTATCAAACAATGTGGCAGCAAATCTCAAAAGAATCCGAAAATCAAAATGCATGAGTCTGGACCAGGTTGCAGAACAGACCGGGGTCAGTAAGAGCATGCTTGCGCAGATAGAGAGAGGGATGGCGAATCCCTCTCTTGGTGTACTCGGCAAGATTACAAGTGGGCTCAGAATCGAATTTCAGGAGCTGATCGAACCGCCGCGGGAAAACTGTCTTCTTGTGACACCACAGGAAATCCTTCCTACAAAAGAACTGGAGGGGAAGTATCGAGTATGGACCTGCCTTCCGTATGAGGATACGAGACTTGTGGAAGTATACAGAATCGAAGTTGAACCGGGTGCTGTTTATGTCAGTGGAAGTCACGGGGAGAAGACAAGAGAGTATCTGACAGTTACAGAAGGCGAACTGACTGTGGAATGTCACGGACAGAGGCATCGGATTCATAAAGACCAGATATTTAAATTTGAGACAGATCAGGATCATATATATCGAAATGAAGGAGAAAAAAGAGCCTGCTGTACTTGCTTTTTTCTGGATTATAATGGAAAATAAAAGATAATGAACAGAAAAGAGGAAAGTAGATGATAAAAACCGTCATTTTTGATATAGATAATACCTTATACAGTTACGATAAAAACCATGTTTATGGTATGGAAGCGCTGGCTGCTTACTGTGAGACAGCATTTGGAATCACAGCAAAGGAAATGAAAAACTGTTACAGCAGAGCAGGTCGGATCATGACAGACCGGATCGGAACAGATACCGCAGCGATTCATAGCCGTATGATTCGTATGCAGTGCATGCTGGAACTTCTGGAGCAGCCGCTTTTTCCACATGCACGCAATATGTACCATGCATACTGGGATACGTTTATTGAGCATATAGAGCCAAATCCGGGTGTGTTGAAATTTATGCAGGAACTGAAAAAAAGAAAGATTCGTATTGGAATCGGTACGGATATGACTGCATACATACAGTATCGGAAGCTGGAGGCAATCGGGGCAGCCCCATATATTGACTTTATTGTTACCAGCGAGGAAGCAGGTATAGAGAAACCACATGCTCATTTCTTTGATATCTGTGTGGAAAAAGCCGGTGTCCGTGCAGAAGAATGTGCATTTATCGGTGATAATGTAAAGAAAGATATTGAAGGAGCCTGGGAGAGCGGACTGAAAGGTATCTGGTATACCCAGGAAAAAGAACCGGAAGAGCAGAGGCGTTTTCCGACATTGCGTTCATTTACGGAAATTGATGTGGACGAATTTCTGAAATAAAGTAAAAATAACATCAGTAACTTCAAGTCGAACATCCGTGAGACTTGGTGAGTGATTCTGATCAGCATAAGCTGACATATTCTTTACAGAATAGCAGCATGAAAAAGACAGATGGGTATTGAAGGCCATCTGTCTTTTTTGTGTAATAGGAAATTACTCCGTAATGTTCCTATTACACAAAAACGCTCCGCGAGGATGCGACCAGATGCATGAGGAATATGTCTGCTGAAGCAGACTGCATCTGGCGCGCAAAGCGTAACAAGTCCCTCAAAGATTGAGGGATTTAGGGAGCTTGAGGCGGACTTGTCCGCTTTGTTGTTCAATTTATCAAAAATGGTAAAAAACAAATCTGTTCCGATATGTCAGAACATATGTTCTTGCTGTATGATTTGAGTGTAAACAAATTCCGGAAGATTTACAACAGAAAAAACAAAGGAGAACATACAAATGATGAAAGACGAATCAATGCGTACAGAATTAAAAGAAAAACGTAGCGCAAACCGAAAAGTATTTGAAAACCAGGATCATTCCAGAACAGTAGAGATCTATATGGAACCAGTTCATTATAAGGACACAGACGGTTCCTGGCAGGAAATGGATGATACGCTGGAAGAGGTAAAAGGAATGGCTGGCAGAAGTTCTGACAGTAAAGAAAATTCCAAATTTTGTAACAGTAAAGGAAATCTTGAGATTCAGCTTGAGAACCATGCAGTATCATCGGCAACAGCATCCATGACAATGGACGGAGCAGCTCTGGAATGGGGACTGGAAGATGCTGAAGAAGTGACTGCAGAGAAGAAAGACGATACTCTTATTCTGTATCCGGGAATCTTAAAGGATGCAGACCTTCAGTGCAGAGTTCACGGAGAAGGACTTAAAGAAGATATTATCCTCCATGGTCCGGAAGCAGTCCGCGATGGATATGCAGTGCTTTATCACATGGCAGGTGTAACTCCGGTACTGAAAAATAATTGCGTACATTTTCTGGATGATAACGATGAAGAGATCTTCTGTGTGCATGCACCATGCATGAAAGATGCATCCGGGATAAAATCTGAGAGTATTCGACTTGGGCTGGAAATGGTGGAAGAAGACCTGTGCAGGATTTCCTTTTTACCGGACAGGGAATGGATGACCGCACGAGAACGTGTATATCCACTCGTGATTGATCCTGTGACAACAACATCCAAAAAGGCGGCGGAAATTTACGATGCACATGTTGATTCTTTTTATGAGGAGGATAATTTCCAGCAGAGTATCATCCTGAAAACAATGGGCGGTGATGAGGTTCAGCGAAGCTTTATTAGATTTGAACTTCCTGAAATGAAAACAGGTGATATGGTTGTAAATGCCAGACTGGTCCTTGTATCACTGGCACAGGACAACGCGGAGCGTACGGTTGAAGTACACCGTGTCCTTCATACATGGAATTCCAATTCCATCAACTGGTATAACAAGCCGCTGTATTCTGAAACGATTGAAGACTTGTGTCGTTATAAAGGTGACAAACAGAAATATATTACCATGGATATCACACGTATGGTAAAAGACTGGTACCAGAATGGCGGGAACTATGGACTTATGCTGAAAGATGACTATGAATTATCTGGATATACAGAATTTCTTTCATCTGACTGCGATAATGGTTATCAGAATATGCGTCCTAGAATTGATATCTCTTATGTAAACTATTCGGGACTGGAAGATTATTGGACTTATCACAGTCAGGATGTGGGAAGAGCCGGAACAGTTCATGTGAATGATTATAATGGAAACCTGATCATGGTTCATGATACGATGGCAACAGGAGGCAGTCTTATGCCGGTGGCTGTGTCACATGTATACAATAGCAACAATTGTGCTGTAAATCTGGGATATGGATATGGCTTTGCACTCAATTACCATCAGACTCTGGTCAAAACAAAAATCGGAAGCACAGAGTATTATAAACATACAGATGGAGACGGTACTATCCACTATTTTTATTATGATTCCACAGCCAGGAAATGGAAGGACGAATCCGGACTGGAGCAGACACTGACAATCCATACAGATGGAACAGAGCAGCTTGTAATTCATGACAAAGAAGATAATCAGCTCCGTTTCAAAGCGGGACGACTGGTTAAGATACAGGATAAAAATGGAAATCAGCTTTCTGTCACCTGGATGGAAAACAGAGTCACAGCCATTACAGATGGTGCAGGAAGAAAGATAACATTGGATTATTCTCTGGATGCTAATGGAAAGCGTACGACATTGTCACAGATCACAGGACCTTCCGGGAAGAAAAAGACTTTTAGCTACAGTGGCGGCAATCTTGTAAAGATCACTGATATTGACGGAGCAGTAATGACATATGCGTATGACGGAAGACATATGCTCACCTCGATACAGAACATTGACGGATATTCTGTCAGATATTCATATTACGGAACAAACCCGTACCGTGTAAGAACGATCACGGAATATGGTGGAAGTCAGGCAGGAGAAAGTCTGACACTCACTTATGGGTACAACAGCACGAAGTTCACAGACAATAAGAACCGGAGTGAGATCTATCGCTTTAATAATAATGGTAACCTGCTCCATATCCATGACGGTTTCGGGCGTGCGGCCAGTGGAAAATATAACCGAAGTGGAAATCATGTCAATCGTCTGGAGAATGCCACAAAGCTGCAGACAAACGTAGTCCAGCTCCTGAAGGATCCGATCATCCAGGCGGCAACGTGCGGCTGGAAATCAGAGATCAGTTCAGATGCAAATGGCAAAGCAACGATTAACACAAATGCTGCATTCTGCAAGATCGGAGACCGCTCCCTGAAACTGGAAAGCACTGCAAAGACCGGACGTGTATGCTGGTATCAGGATGTATCACTTCTAAAGGGGCAGACTTATACAGTCTCAATGTTTGCAAAGATCACGGCTATGGATCGTGCATCGGACGGATCTGTATTTTTGCGGGCAAAATATCAGGATAAGGATAATGTATGGCATTATGAGGATAGTGAGTATCTGAAAACGACAACCGCAGATTTTGTTCATCTGCATAAGACATTCACGCTTCCGGCAGATAATGTGAAAACTTCAGTAAGAGTTTATCTGGTGATAAGGAATTCAATCTGTACAGTGTATGGAGATATGGCACAGCTGGAAACAGGAACTACGGTCAGCCGCTGTAATCTGGTAGATAATGGTGATTTCCATTCTGGAAATATATCCGGATTCACAAAGACAGGAGATTTTGAAGATAAACTGACAACCGTTGGGACATCCGAGATTCTTCCTGTACAGAGTGCAATTGTGGTATCTGCGACGAAGAGTACTGTTTACACGAAACCTTCTTTAAATGCTGCCAGTGTCACAGAGGTGACGAAAGGTACACATTTATATGCATCCTGTTATCTTGAAAATGAAAATATCAAATGGTTCAAAGTGCGCACAAAGGATGGTAAGCGAGGATATCTTCACGGTGGACATGCTACGGCATATCTGGGAGGCAATACAGGGGATCATTCTGCGGTGATTGGGGTGTCCGGTGCTGTACTGAGATCTTCTGCATCCGATAGTGGAACTGTCGTGGAAGAGACGATCCCAAGAGGCACCTGTGTGGTGTTACGCTCCACAAAGAAGGACACGAAAGGGAAAATCTGGTTTTATATCGGTATGCAGATTGATAAAAAAAGATATACGGGTTATATAAAAGAAGAATCTGTAATTCGTTTATGCAGAAACTATCCCAGGGGGACAATGTCACAGGAGGATAAGCTTTATGATACCCCATCTTTATCCGGCAAGGCGCTTTCTACATTGGCAAAGGGAAAGACTGTTCGTCTCAGAGGGGTTCTGACAAAGGCAGGTGTGAAATGGTATGCGATCCAGAGGGGAGAAAAATTCTGTTTCATTCCTTCAAGATATTGTACACTGAATCAGGAACCTGCAGTTACCCGATTAGCTACCGAAAAGCTGACAGAGGGTGTTGGCGGTCTGGAAAAGCATGTTTATCGCTTTATGGGTAATCCAAAGGCAGACAAACGTCTGAAAAAGACCCTGGATCTTACCGGAAAGAAGGGAGATACTTTCATGGTCAATGCATGGGGAAAAGGAACCTGTCTGCCGGAAACAAACAATGATAAGAACCGTCGCTTTGGTGTGGAAGTCGTTTTTGTGGCAAAAGATAATAGCAAAGATGTACATTATACCAATTTCAGTCCGGATATTCTGGACTGGCAGTTCCTCAGTGACATTTATGTGGCACAGAAAGATTATGTTCATGTAGAAGTATCCTACACTTATTGCAGAAATGCAAATACGGCATATTTTGACGGATTGTCACTTTACAGGGAAGAGTTTGGTCAGACCTATACCTATGACACAGAGAATAATCTGATCTCAGCAGTAGATTCCCAGAAAAATGCTACAAAGTTTGAATATAATTCCGGCAGCGACCTTACTGGCATCACAGACCCGAAAGGAAGCAAGTATACATACACATATGATAAAAAACACAATGTGATCAGTGGAAAGTCAGCCATGGGAATTGTGAACCGACTTGTCTATGATGCAAAAGGAAATATCATCAGCAGTGGGGTGGTACAGCCAGATACTACGGAGAAAGGAACGTGGGTCAACAGGACTTTTACGGCAGATAAGAACCATGTGGCAGCGGTGACTGACGCAGAGGGCAATAAGACGCAGTATGAATGGGACACCAAAGCTGACCTGCTTAAGTCACTGACAGATGGACGGGGAAATAAACTTATCTACGGATATGACAACGCAAAACGTCTGGTGTCTGTCTCACAGGATGTGACCGTTAATGGAGTGAAACAGACTGTGAAAAACAGCTATACTTATGCAAAAGACCGTCTTACAGAAATTACACATAATGGATTTAAGTATGGCTTTGGGTATGACGGATATGGAAATACTTCTTCCGCATCGATCGCAGGAGTGCAGGTGGTATCTTATCAGTATGAAGCAAACAACGGAAATCTTCTGAAGACAGTCTATGCAAATGGGGATGAGATCCGCTACTCCTATGATTCACAGGACCGTATAACTGCAAGTTATCTGAAGACTGCGACAGCTTCGGAGAGGAAGCTGAACACTTATATCTACGATAAAGAGGGAAATCTTTGTAAGGTGATTAATGACCTGTCTGGTAAGATTTATGAACTGGATTACGATTTCCTGGACCGTCTGATGCGCGTGAGGGATGAACGTGGCGCATGCTATGAGTACACCTATGATAAGAATAATCAGATGACAAGGATGTTCCACACAGATGGCAGGACAAAGATGACAAGCACCTATGAATATGACAGGGATGGACGTGAGACTGCTGTCCGGGTGCCGGATGTACTGCATCATTATACACAGTATGACGGAATGGGAAGAGTGGTTTACCAGAATACAGAGTCACTCAGTGACGATGCAGGGCTTGGAACTTCGGTATACTATGACTATCCGGATGCAAAGGGGAATCAGGAACGGATACTGCCGGTCGCCATGCGAATGCTCAGAAGATTATATAGTTACGAATACGATAAAAATGGAAACATTACAAAGATTGAGAGAACCCCGCAGGAAGGCATGGGGGAAAGCAGCGTGAAAGGTACTTTCCAGTATGATGAACGTAACCAGCTGATCCGTGAGAACAGTCAGACACAGAACAAGACAATCACTTACGCATACGACCAGGGCGGAAACCTGTTGTCTGTGAAAGAATATGCATATACAGAAGACGTGTTGCCGGAAGCACCGCTGCGTACGGAGAACGGGACATACAGCAGTACATGGAAAGATCAGCTGCTGAACTGGAATGGCACAGCAATGACTTATGACACAGTCGGTAATATGCTCACCAGAGGCGATACCACTTACACCTGGACGATGGGACGTAAACTTGCCGGTGTGGATAATGGGAAGAAGACACAGTACTTCTATGACCATACCGGAGCCAGAGTGAAGAAAGTGGTAGATGAAGCTGTCACAGAGTACCATATGGCAGGTGACCTGATCGCATCTGAAACCAGCAATGGCAAGACTATGTGGTACATTTACGATTCCGGTGCAAATCTGCTGGCTGTCAATATTGATGGAAAATACTATACCTATGTAAGAAATATTCAGAATGATATCATCGCTCTGGTTGACGCGTCTGGAAGAACTGTAGTAAACTATACGTATGACAGCTGGGGAAAACTGCTGAGCATTACCGGCAGCCTCAAAGATACCGTCGGTGTCCAGAACCCATTCCGCTACAGAGGTTATTACTACGATAACGAGACAGGAATGTATTACCTCAGGAACAGATATTATGATCCGGAGCTGAGAAGGTTTATTTCAGCGGATATGGTAACAACCATCACTGCCTCGATGGAAACCCTGCATAATAGAAATCTATATGCATATTGCGGTGAAAATCCTTTGACGAGAAAAGACTGTACAGGAGATATATGGGGGATTGCGGTAGCAGCTTTTTGTGCAGGGGCGATGATTTCTCTTGCAACGCAAATAGTAAGTGGTGACAAAATAAGCTGGATTTCTGTTGGAACTTCTGGATTGACAACTGCTATGGGCATAATGGGAGCACCAATTATGTGGCAGGTAGCGGCAACTGCATTAGGAGAGACTGCAAGTTCCTATTTGGAAAATGGACAGAAACTCTTTGATTCAGTAATCAATGGAGCTGTGGATGGCGCATTTATGTATTTTTCAGATTATATAGGTATTGTGGGAACAGATGTTGGAAAGTGTACAGAAGTATATCAAAATAGTTGTAGAAAAATAATGAATTCTTCATTGGGAAGTATTGATAAAAAAATACTTATTCGGAAAGAAACCAGAAGATATAATAAATATTTGAAAAGGATTGCAGTAACGACAGGAGTTACGTCTATAGGAACACCATATGTGACTTCTCCGATAAAAACAGGAGTTAAAGGAGTTGTTCATGGAGCTGACAGATTCATTTCAAATAGCAGGGGAAGTCGCAAGAAAATAGGACAGTATAGGCATTATGATCCTAAAACAGGAATTGAAACCAGAGGATTTATTTATGGATAAATAGTTTGCAAAAAAATGAGTGTAAACATCAACCGGAGAAGGTAATTCTTCGGTTGATGGGTTAGGAGAATGAGGATGGAAATTTTAGAAGCTATGGGAATGCTTATATTAGGAATAATTTTTTGTAGTATATATATTGGCTTACCATCAATAATATTTTATGATGATTCCACTATCATTCCTTTGATAAGTGCTCTTTTTTCATTATTTTGTTTGTTTCCAATTGGTAGACATAGAATACATATTGGCAGACAGATGAAATATAAATGGGCAGATCTAAGAAGTGAGATAAATCCTCTTTATGTGGCAGGTTTTTTTAGAAAAAGTGCATCAGATAAAAACATATTATCCAATCTCAAAGGAAAGTTTTATTGTGAAGTTATATTATGTGGGATTTGGATAATATCATGCATATGCAGAGTATATACCCTGCATATGGACAAGAATGTCTGGAAAACATGTGCGTATATATTGTGCGTGGGATTTACGATTGTTGATATAATCTGGTGCTATTATGCTTTGTACTATAAGTGGTATTATAATGAGGCTTTTCGTTATACAGAGGGTCGGGAGCATATATGGCAGCCTTTCAGCAATATATCAGAGTGTTCCAGAGAGTGGAGACTGTGTACGGATTTCTATTATTATCATATGCCATTTAAAAAAATTGGAAGTGAAATGCAAAAGTCATGCATTCAGCGACAATACATTTGGGATGCCGAGTACAGCAAAAAAGATGTGAAATCTGCGATTTACTGGAAAAAAACGGAGAAATCTGTTGAAATTTTACAGTTAGGACAGATGCCTGTATATTCTGAAGAAAATATGCAGATATTGAATGAGTTTTTTTCGGATTTCTGGAAGAAAAATCCGGGAATAGACAAAAATATAATTAAATTGATGGCGATTTTATGTATAGAAAAGGAAAATAGAGAGTTAAGAAGTCGCCTGTTAAGCCTAGGTCATGTAGATCAGAAAGATGGCGCACAGGGACGTTATCGACTTCCGGTGATCGTTCTACATTCAGATGAACCACAATTACAGATTTTGCCGTTATATTCAAAACGCCGTGGAGTAAAAGAATACGAAGAAATGAAAAAAGAAATATGTATAGTTCTGGGTTTATCGAAAAAACGTCCGGAAGAGTAAATAGTTCAATATACTTATATAGGTTATATGTTAGTAAAAATATAAGAGGATATTGTAAAT
>ERZ1026854.319-NODE-319-length-34576-cov-4.731207_pt1 | contig 34576 bp, 23 predicted proteins | sample MGYA00380157_ERZ1026854 | MGnify/ENA primary metagenome ERZ1026854 (study PRJEB33269, sample SAMEA4719793) | human gut metagenome | biome: human-associated habitat; feature: organic feature; material: feces | place: Cameroon | collected 2013-10 ... | reverse complement strand
GTTCTGAAGGTCTTGGGTTTGAATCCCAACGGGATCACATAATAAGGTGTAGCATTTCCAAGCTACACCTTTTTTATTTATAAAGCAGAAAGACTTGGTTGAGAAAAAGTTCTGAAGGTCTTGGGGTTGAATTCCAACTGGATCACAATCTTCATATGGTGTAGCTACACCTTTTTTATTTTTAAAGCAGAATATTTGGATTCTCAAAACAAAAAACTGTTAACCTCATAGCGGAAGCTCTGATTTTTAGTTTCTCACGGCTTTATCTCATGTTTTTTAGCTACTTTTGTAGCAGTTTTACAAGAACACACCTGTTTGTTAGATGGAAATAAAAGAAATTAGAGACATTTATGGAGGCATGCCACAATGTGGAGCCCTTGTAAAGATGCTGGAAGACAAGACCGTAAAGACCGTTTTCCTTAAGGGACTGTTGGCCTCATCTGGCCCTATGTTTTTCTCTGCTTTGGCAGACCGACATGCCGACACCATAATGTTCGTGTTGCAAGATGCCGACGAGGCAGGCTATTTCTACCACGACCTTACACAACTCATGGGCACGCAACAGGTGCTGTTCTACCCTTCTTCATATCGACGTGCCGTGAAATATGGACAGCGAGATGCAGGAAGCGAAATTCTGCGCACAGAGGTGCTGAGCCGACTGGCACAAAGAGGAGGAAACAACGGATATGACGAAAAGGGAAACAGAAAGGCTGGGAACGCTGAAGCTATAAGCAAGGCTGAGAACGCGAAGCCTGGAAGCAAGGCAGGAAGCAGCAAGGCAAGCAAGGCCCTTTACATCGTGACATGCCCCGAGGCGCTGAGCGAACTGGTGGTGTCGAAGCAACGACTCGATGAGCGCACGCTGTCACTCGCCGTGAACCAGACCGTTGACATTGTGGAGACGGAAAAGACGCTGCGCGAGTTTGGCTTCGAACAAGTGGATTATGTGTATGAGCCGGGACAGTTTGCCGTTCGCGGAAGCATCCTCGATGTCTATTCGTTCAGCTCGGAGCTGCCGTTCCGTATCGACTTCTTCGGCGACGAGATCGACACCATACGCACATTCAACGTTGAGGATCAGCTGTCGAAGGACAAGAAAGACGCGGTGGAGATTGTGCCAGAGCTTGCCAAGATGACGGAGGAGAAAATGCCCCTGACCAGTTTCCTCCCTGCCGACACCGTTGTTGCCGTGAAAGATTTGGCTTATGTGGCCGACACCATAGCACGCATCTACGACGATGGATTTGCGCAACAGGCTGTGGCAGAGCGCTTGGAGGGCGCCACAGAAGAGGAGCAGAAAGAGATCATGAGGTCGCTGAGCCGCGACACACAACTGGTGAGCGGCACACGCTTCAAGGAAGGCATTGCTGCCTTCAGACGAATAGACATGGGTCACAAGCCGCTCGGCACACCACAGGCAACAATAACGTTTGAGATCACGCCGCAACCGCTGTTTCACAAAAACTTTGAGTTGCTCACACGGTCGCTCGCCGACTATGTGCTCATGGGCTACAAGATTTACATCCTTGCCGACAGCGAGAAGCAGACACGTCGTCTGCGCGACATTTTCGACTCGGACGAGGTAAAGACAAAAGGCGAGGACCTGCCCTTCACACCCGTGGACCACACGCTGCACGAGGGCTTTGCCGACAACACCATAAGGGCTTGCTTCTTCACCGACCATCAGATTTTTGACCGTTTCCACAAGTACAGTCTGAAGAGCGACACGGCAAGGGCGGGCAAGATGGCGCTCACCATGAAAGAGTTGCAAGAGATGGATCCTGGCGATTTTATCGTGCATGTCGACTTTGGCATCGGTAAGTTTGGCGGACTGGTGCGTGTGCCTGTGGGCAACTCCTACCAGGAGGTCATACGCATAATTTACCAACGCGGCGACATCGTGGATGTGAGCATACATTCGCTCTATAAGATAAGCAAGTATCGCAGCAGCACCACGGGCGAGGCACCTCGTCTGAGCACCCTCGGCACGGGAGCATGGGAGCGCCTTAAGGAAAAGGCCAAGAAGAAGATCAAGGACATTGCCCGCGACCTGATAAAGCTCTACGCCAAACGCCGGCACGAGAAAGGCTTCGCTTTCAGCGGCGACTCGTTCATGCAGCATGAGCTCGAGGCCAGCTTCCTTTATGAAGACACGCCCGACCAGCTGAAAGCGACACAGGACGTGAAGGCCGACATGGAGCAAGCCAAACCCATGGACCGTCTGGTGTGTGGCGATGTAGGCTTCGGCAAGACGGAGGTGGCGATAAGAGCTGCCTTCAAGGCGGCATGCGACTCGAAGCAGGTGGCGGTGCTCGTGCCCACAACGGTGCTGGCATACCAACACTTCAAGTCGTTCCAGTCGCGACTGAAAGATTTCCCCGTGAGAGTAGACTACCTCTCCCGCGCCCGCACGACAAAGCAGACAAAGCAGGTGCTCGAAGACCTGAAAGACGGCAAGGTCGACATCTTGGTAGGCACGCATAAGCTCATCGGCAAGAGCGTAGTGTGGAAAGACCTCGGACTGCTCATCATCGACGAGGAACAGAAGTTTGGCGTGGCAACGAAGGAGAAGTTGCGCAAGCTCAAGACCAATGTCGACACGCTCACCATGTCGGCAACGCCAATACCCCGCACATTGCAGTTCTCGCTCATGGGAGCACGCGACATGAGCATCATGCGCACTCCCCCACCCAACCGTTACCCCATCCAGACCATGCTCACGACGTTCAGCGGAGAGACCATTGCCGATGCCATAAACTTTGAGATGAGCCGTAATGGACAGACCTATATCGTGTGCAGCCGGATAAACAACCTGCAAGAGATCGAGAACCTCATTCACCGCTATGTGCCCGACGCTCGTGTGGCCATTGGGCACGGACAGATGAACCCGGAGGAGCTGGAGAAGATATTGGTGGGCTTCATGAATTACGACTATGACGTGTTGCTCTCCACCACCATCGTGGAGAACGGCATCGACATCTCCAACGCCAACACCATCATCATAAACGATGCGCATAAGTTTGGCTTGTCAGACCTGCACCAGATGCGCGGACGTGTGGGACGCTCCAACCGCAAGGCGTTCTGCTATCTGCTTGCACCTCCCAAGGCGGTGCTGTCGGCAGACGCACGACGACGCCTGGAGGCTCTGGAGACATTCTCTGACCTTGGCAGCGGCTTCAACCTCGCCATGCAGGACCTCGACATACGCGGTGCTGGCAACCTGTTGGGCGCGGAGCAGAGCGGCTTCATGGAAGACTTGGGCTATGAGACCTATCAAAAAATTCTGAATCAGGCTGTTACCGAACTGAAGAACGACGAGTTTGCAGACCTCTACCACGAGGAGATGGCTGAAGGACGACAGTTTACGGGCGACGAGTTTGTGGAAGACTGTGCCGTGGAGAGCGACCTGGAGATGTATTTCCCCGACAACTATGTGCCGGGCAGCAGCGAGCGCATGCTCCTCTACCGCGAGCTCGACAACATTGGCGACGACCGCGAGCTCGACGCTTACCGTCAACGACTCATCGACCGCTTCGGACCGATACCTCACGAGGGAGAGGAACTTCTGCAAGTGGTTCCGCTGCGCCGTCTGGGCAAACGCCTGGGCTGCGAAAAGCTTATCCTTAAGCAAGGACGCATGCAGATGCAGTTTGTGAGCAACCCCGACAGTCCCTACTATCGCAGCGCCGCCTTCGACAAGGTGCTGCAATATATTGGCAGCCATCTGCGCAGTTGCAATCTGAAAGAAATTAATGGCAAACGTTCCATGGTGGTGAACGATATTGCCACCGTGGGCGAGGCTGTAAAGGTGCTGAGAAGCATTGATGACAAATAAGAAAAACAAGCTCTAAAAAAAGCCTTCACTAACATGTTAAGCATGTCCGTGAAGGCTTTCTTATTTTATTTTAGTCTAACTCACACCTTAGGCACATCCTCAAGGTTCTTCTCGATCTCGGCATCGCTCACAGCATAGTTTTGCAGATCGCCATTAAGGTAGCTGTCGTAAGCCGTCATGTCTATAAGGCCGTGACCGGAGAGACAGAACAAGATGGTCTTCTTCTCGCCGCTGACCTTACACTTCTTTGCCTCGCGTATGGTGGCAGCGATGGCGTGACAGCTCTCGGGAGCAGGGATTATGCCCTCGGTACGGGCAAACAGCAGTCCAGCTTCGAAGCTCTCGAGCTGCGGAATGTCGACGCCGTGCATCATCTTGTCTTTGATGAGCTGCGACACGATGGTGCCAGCACCATGGTAGCGTAGACCGCCAGCATGGATGTTGGCAGGCTTGAAGTCGTGGCCGAGGGTGTACATGGGAAGGAGGGGCGTGTAGCCGGCCTCATCGCCGAAATCGTACTCAAACTTGCCGCGTGTGAGCTTAGGACAGCTCTCTGGCTCAGCAGCAATAAACTCGGTCTTCTTGCCATCAAGGATGTTATGACGCATAAAGGGGAAGGCAAGACCGCCGAAGTTGCTACCGCCACCGAAGCAGGCAATCACCTGATCGGGATATTCCTCTGCCATGGCCATCTGCTTCTCTGCCTCAAGACCTATAACCGTCTGGTGGAGAGACACATGGTTGAGCACCGAACCAAGCGTGTACTTACAGTGGGGCGTGGTGGTGGCCAGCTCCACAGCCTCAGAGATGGCTGTACCGAGCGAGCCCTGATGGTTGGGATCACGGGTTATGATGTCCTTGCCTGCACGGGTCGACATAGACGGTGAGCCTGTAACCTCGGCACCAAACGTGCGCATGATGCTGCTGCGGTAAGGCTTTTGACGCATGGAGATCTTCACCTGATAGACAGCTGCCGACAGACCATACACGCTGGCGGCATAGCTCAAGGCAGCACCCCACTGGCCTGCTCCCGTCTCGGTGGTGACGTTGGTGGTGCCCTCCAGCTTGCAATAGTAACACTGTGGCAGGGCCGAGTTGATCTTATGTGATCCAAGCGGGTTCACGCTCTCGTTCTTAAAATAGATATGGGCAGGCGTGTCGAGAGCCTTCTCAAGAGCATAGGCACGCACGAGCGGCGTTGAGCGATAATAACGGTACTTGTCCTGCACCTCTTCGGGGATGTCGATCCACGCATGTTCCTGGTCGAGCTCCTGACGCGAACACTCCTCGTTAAAGATGTGGGCGAGGTCTTCAGCGCTCAGCGGTTTGCGCGTGGCAGGGTTAAGAGGAGGCAGCGGCTTGTTGGGCATGTCGGCCTGTATGTTATACCACTGCGTAGGTATCTGGTCTTCTTCAAGCAAAAATTTCTTACGTTTACTCATAGCTATCGGTTTTAAATGATTCTTTTTTTAATGTTACCGTCTTGCCCGGTTGGTCGTATGCAAAACTTTCAAATACAAAGTTAAGATAAAATTCCGTTATAACAAAACATTTTATTACTTTTGCGGTTCAATTAACGAACAAAACGCAACAAAGAAAGAAAAACAACATGATTATTGTCATAACCATACTTGCTTATTTCGCCTTCCTCATGGCGTTCAGCCGACTGACAGCGCGGCGCTCAGACAACGACACATTCTTCCGCGGCAACCGCCGCTCACCGTGGTACATGGTGGCGTTCGGCATGGTGGGAGCATCGATCTCGGGCATTACCTTCGTGTCGGTGCCCGGCATGGTGCTCAAGACCGACATGACCTATCTGCAAACATGCCTCGGCTTCATATTGGGCTATTTTGCCGTAGCCTTCATCCTCCTGCCCGTCTATTATCGTCTGAACCTCACAACCATCTACACCTACCTCGGCAAGAGATTGGGAAAATGGTCCTACAAGACGGGCGCGTCGTTCTTCTTGCTCTCCAAGCTCACAGGCTCGGTGGTGAGGTTTTATGTGGTGTGCATAATCTTACAACGGTTTGTGCTCGACAGCATAGGCGTGCCATTCTGGCTCACGGTCTTGGCCATGGTGGCGCTGATTTGGCTTTACACCCGTCGCGGCGGAATAAAGACACTGGTGTGGACCGACACTTTCCAGACCACCTGCATGTTCACGGCTCTCATCCTTATTATATATAATGTGGTGACGGCTCTGGGCATGACTCCCGGCGAGGCCATACGGACGGTGTGGGAAGACAGCCACAGCAAGATGTTTGTCTTCGACGATTGGGTGAGCCGCCAAAACTTCTGGAAGCAGTTTCTCAGCGGTGTGTTCATAGTTATCGTGATGACAGGTCTCGACCAGGACATGATGCAGAAGAACCTCACCTGCAAGTCGTTGCGCGAGGCACAGAAGGACATGTGTACCTACGGGTTCGCTTTCGTGCCTGCCAACCTGCTGTTCATGTTCCTCGGCGTGCTCCTCATCTATCTGGCACAGCGTCAGGGCATGGCCATTCCTGCATCGGGCGATGAGCTGCTGCCCATGTTTGCTGCTACAGGCCAACTGGGCACGACGGTCGTGGTGCTCTTCACCATTGGCGTGGTGGCGGCATCGTTCTCCAGTGCCGACTCTGCCATGACGGCCCTCACAACCAGCTTCTGTGTCGACATCTGCGGCCGTCACGGCGACGAGCGTCTGCGCAGGCGCGTTCACCTCGGCATGGCAGCCATGTTTGTGGTGCTCATTCTGCTCTTCCGACTTATCAACAGCACGAGCGTCATCGATGCCATCTATGTGCTGTGCTCTTACACCTACGGTCCGTTGCTCGGTCTCTTTGCCTTCGGTCTGCTGACACACCGTGGCGTGGCAGACCGCGCCGTGCCTTTTATCGCCGTGGCATCGCCATTGCTCTGCTTCGCTCTCGACACCACCGTTCAAGCCACCACTGGCTATAAGTTTGGCTACGAGCTACTCATGCTTAACGGTCTGATAACTTTTATTGGACTGTGGCTAAGCGGTATGCATAAAAAGAAAAACAAGGAATAGAAATAAGGAATTAAGGAATAAAGAATAGAAACAAGGTATTAAGAATTAAGGAATTCCTCAAATCCGCAACTAAGCCCTTCTACGTCCTTCTTGCATGTACACGTCCTCTCATTACTGAATTAGCAGATAAGAAGACTATGTGGAGTTAAATTGCTCCATGACCCGAAAATATTCCTCCCAAAAGAGTGAGTTTCTCAGATTTTATTTATATTTTTGCCATGTCTGTCTTTACATTCTCTTGTTTATTGTTTCAACACTAAGATAAGTGAATTCTTCGACAAGACAGAATCCCGGGCCGCCTGGCTTTTCCGCTTGGCTTGTCCAATACCTTTTTATTGCTTAAGTACTTAAAAAGTTTAATTTATAATAGTGTTGCAGAATTAAAGATAAATTTGCAAATGCGACCTGTATCCAGTAAAAACCAACGGTAACCAAACACCATAAATAACAATTTAACATAACACAATCAAATTAATCACAATATGAAAAAACTGTTTTTTGCATTCGCAGTAGCTATGCTTCTGCTGCCCGCCACGCTGTGGGCCAACACCGCCAAGAAGAAAATAAAGTCGGTGGAGATAACGATGGACGCCCCTACTCCCGGAATGGAAATAGAGGACGCCGAAAAACTCGCCCTGAAAGCGGTGAACACCGCCTACGGCGATCTGTTCAAGAGCGGTGTCATCACACTGCGCGAAATCTCATGGGACGGCGAGTTCGGCGAGAACAAGAAGGGATACCCCACACTGAAGGCCGGATACCCCTACATAGCCACGATTCAGATAATGATAGACACGAACGGAGATTACCAGACCGACTATGTAATGAAAGACGGCGACTATGTACTGTCGCCCGAAAACTTCAAGGCCACAGTGAACGGAATGCCGGCACGCCTGCTCACAAGCGCACCCTACTTCCCAATAATGCAGGTGACATTCACCATACCCGGCGGCAATGGCGGACCGCTGAAGAAAGACCACCATTTCCTCGACTACGACGTGCTGAAGAAGGAATACCGCTCCACACTGCCCTACATATCGCGCAAAGAGGCCGACGAAGTGTATCCACACAACCACCCGCTGGATGTGCTCGTAGTCGACAAGATCGACATGCTCTACGAATTCATGCATGAGAAATACATCTCGTCGAGCGGACATGCATACAAAAATCACAACACGCTACTGATGACCAAGTTGATAATCGACGTAAGCAATGGGGCGGAAAACCACAACATCTCAGAATTCGCAGAAACACTCGGTGGCCCATACTCCACCATATTCAATCTGAAAGAGGTGTGGCTGAGCCCCAAGGTGGATGCCGTGAAATACGTAAAAGACCTCAACAAAGCCACCATCGATCGGCTGTCAGGATGGGGACGCCATTACATGGGACAGAGCACCAAGCTCTACACCGCCAAGGGCACATTGTTCATCCCCGAGAACGCAGGCAAGGCTGTGCTCGACTGTCTGGCGCTCGACGCCACCGAACCGACATACACCATACGCACATACCGCGGCGACGTGTTTGAGGCACAGAAGGCCGGCGTGGCAGCCACCAAGCTTCTCACCTGCACCAAGCACATGTTCACAGCCAAGATAGAGGCTGCCGACCGCGTATGCCAGTACAACACATGCAAGCAACCGTTCAAATGGTTCTACTCATGCAAGGTTTGCGGCAAGTGCGAACGCAACAAAGCGCACACCTTCAGCGGCGGAACGGGAGCCGAAGTACTGGAATGGCACTCCATGGGCGAGGACATAGCCAACGACCAGGCATACATCGGCGTGAACGCAGCTGGTGAACACCTCTACTGGAAGAGCTGCGTCTATTGCGGCATTTCACACAGCTACCACATGAAACACCTCGTACCCAGAGACCAGAAAATGATGGGTATGGACGGCACTTTCGAACAGTACAAGGCCGGAATGCTCGAAAACCTGAAGAGCACAGAAAATATGTGCCTGCTGCAGACGACACTGCCGAGCGACGAGATGTTCATACTGCCGCGCAAGTCGGAAGCCAAGATGAGCGTGTGGGCGCAGGACGGCGTGAACCGCGCCCTGTGCGACAACCTCATCGACGATGCCGTGCTCGGCAACGACTACACCAAACCCGTCACCCGCGAACAGCTGCGCTCCATAATGACACTGCTCGTGAAGGAGATGTCAGGAAAGGACGCATCAGCCAGTGCCATCGGACTCGACGACGCCGCACTGCCAAAGAGCGGCAGCGTGACACGGCAGGAACTGGCGGCATACATACACCGCACACTGCTCTACCTGGAACAGAACTCCGAACTGGCTTACAGCGAATACGAGTCGAGACTGCCGAAATACACTGACCACACACAGATAAAGGAATGGGCAAAGGAACCTATGGCGTTCTGCAACGCACTGGAAGTGATCGACCCCAAGACAGCAACGACACTCGCACCCAACGAAGTATGCACCATTGAGTTCGCACTCACCACCGCAGAACGCGCCACCATGGCACACCGCACAGGCTGGTACCAGGCAGTGTCGCCCGGCGAATTGGAAGACTTCCTCTCACCCATAGGCGAACGCAACCACTACACCTTCGTATCGACATTCGGCAACTGCGACCGCATCTGGGCGTCGCGCGTGAAGAACGGAATGTACAAATTTCTGCCGACGACAGAACCTTTCACCGGAGCACGCTGCTATGTCGATGCACAAGCACTGCACCCCATACGCGCGAAGATGGGCAAAGGCTACATGAAAAACTCTAACGAAGGCATCGCTGCCGTCAAGAAGATAGTGGGCGGAGACAAAAAGAAAGCCAAGAAGAAAGGCTCCGACATCGTGAAGAAAGGCGTGAAAGGGCTTCTTGACATTCTGAAATAAAAACTCTCAAAAAAGCATAAGAAGGAAACCTAACAACGGTTTGTGCCGGGGCTTTCAGCGGCACAGCCATCACCAGCCTCAACGTTACCAGCGTGACAGACATTGAAGACGGCGCATTCTCTGGCACTTCGCCGACTGCCCCAACATGCAGCTCGTTGTCAACAACGGCAAGCCAGCACTACCTGCTGGAATAAAGGTTGTGGAAATGTAAACCTCAATCGGTCGTTAGAGCTTGCCCGTAATATAAACAGCCGTTTTGCAAACCTTTATGGTGCGCAAAACGGCTGTTTGTGTATATGCTCGATAATGACGAGCATCAATAGGCCTCACGATATTTGTTCTCGTCCTTGTCATTAAGCATGGACAGATAGCTCTGGTAGCGACTGGCTGCAATGTAATGGTCTTCAACGGCCTTGAGCACGGCGCAACCAGGCTCATGAGTGTGGGTGCAATTGTTGAAGCGGCAGTCTTTGGAGAATTTGAATATCTCTTTAAAATAGCTTGTTATCTCCTCTGGCTCCATGTTGAACGTGCCAAAACCTTTTATGCCCGGCGTGTCGATGATGTAGCCTCCTTGCGGCAGCTCCAGCATCTCGCTAAAGGTGGTGGTGTGCATGCCTGTGTTGTGGGTGTCACTAATCTCGGCTGTGCGAAGGTTCACATCGGGTAGAATGCGGTTGATGAGCGTCGACTTGCCCACGCCACTGTTGCCGCTGAGCACCGTGATCTTGTCATGAAGCATGGGGAGAAGCGCTTCAACGCCTTCGCCTGTCTCTGCCGAGATGGCTACACACTTGTAGCCCACGGTGTTGTAGAGCGTCATCATCATGTCTTGATAATGGCGTTCCTCTTCTCCAAGCAGGTCGGTCTTGTTGAACACAAGCGTCACAGGCACGCTGTAAGCCTCGGCAGAAGCGAGGAAGCGGTCTATGAAGGTGGTGCTTGTCTGCGGATAGTTAACCGTCACGATAAGGAAAGCCTGGTCTACGTTTGCCGCAATGATGTGGCTTTGCTTGCTCAGGTTCTGCGACTTACGGATGATGTAGTTGTGACGGTCCTCGATGGCGTTGATAAAGGCTGTGCCCTCCTGGTTACGAATGATCTCCACACGGTCGCCCACAGCCACAGGATTGGTGCTGCGTATGCCCTTGAGGCGGAAGTTGCCCTTTATCTTGCTGTCCACAATGGCGCCGTCGTCGGTCTTCACCGTGTACCAGCTGCCTGTGTTCTTAATTACTAATCCCTTCATTATTTAAAGGTAAAAAGGTAAAAAGGTAAAAAGGTAAAAAAACAAGATGCTGAAAAATGCTTGACAACTGCGGGTCGCTAAAATGCTTGACAACTGCGGGTTGTAAAAATCTTGTCAGCTATGTGAGAAGAAAGCCTGAACAGCTGTGTGATACTGGCTTTCTTCGCTCTTTGTTTGTTTCACCGTTTTTACATTTTCACCTTTTTACGTCTTTTACTTTTTTACCTTTTTTATTTTTTTAATTACAAGGTCATGATGCCTTTTACAAGGTCATGAATTTCTTTTACAAGGTCATGAATTTCTTTTTACACGGTCATGATTTCCTTGGTCTTCAAAGCCAGCAGGTCGTCCACACGCTTGATATACTTGTCGTGGATCTTCTGTAGCTCGGCCTCAGCGTCCTTCTCAAGGTCCTCAGACAGACCGTCTTTGATGGCCTTCTTCAGCTTCTCTTTGACATCGCCACGAGCGTTGCGTACCTCAACCTTGGTCTTCTCGCCAATCTTGTTACACTGCTTGACCAGCTCCTTACGACGCTCCTCTGTGGGCTGAGGAATGCCAAGACGAATGATCTCGCCGTTGTTCTCGGGTGTGATGCCCACGTCGCTGTCCATGATGGCTTTCTCAATGTCGCGGATGGCCTTCTTGTCCCAAGGACGTATGGCGATGGTGCGCGGATCGGGCACCGATACGTTGGCAACCTGGTTCAGGGGCACCATAGAGCCGTATGAACTAACTCTAATTCCGTCGAGGATGGCTACGTTGGCGCGTCCCGCACGGATGCGTGCCAGCTGCTCTTCCAGATACATGGCAGCCATCTCCATGCGCTCGCTGGCACCCTCTAATGTCTCTTTTACGTCAATCATATATTTGTTGTGTTTGTTGTTTGATGTGTCAAAAAATAGAATTTATTCACAAATTTAGCTATATTCTCCGAATTATGCAACTCTTTAAAGTTGATTTTTACAACTTTTATTCTTCTGCATCCTTAGAATCTATAAATCTGCACCTTGGCATCTATAAATCTGCACCCTTGTCCTCGCCTTTTTCTGCCACGGCAGCAAGCTCAGCTTCAACCATGTTGGTGAGTTCGACAAACTGTGCCACCGACAATTGCTCGGGGCGCTTGGTCATAACCTCGTTGGTGTAAAACTCTGGACGGGCGGGCGTTCCTGAGAAGATCTGACGCAAGCTGACGCGCAGCATCTTGCGGCGCTGGTTGAACACAGCCTTCACGATGCGCTTGAACAGACGCTCATCGCAGCCGAGGTCGGTCACGCCGTTGCGCGTCATGCGTATGACCGCACTCTTAACCTTTGGTGGCGGGTTGAACACATGCTCGTCGACGGTGAACAGATATTCAACATCATACCACGCCTGTATGAGCACCGACAATATGCCGTAGGCTTTGTTGCCTGGCTCCGACGCCATGCGCAACGCCACCTCACGCTGAATCATGCCCGTGCAGCAGGGTATGAGATCCTTATAATCGAGCATCTTGAAGAAAATCTGTGACGATATGTCGTAAGGATAGTTGCCTGTGAGCACAAACTGATGTCCTGCAAAAATCTCGTTGAGATCCATGCGCAGGAAGTCGTCGCCAATGATGTTGTCACGCAACTTGGGGAAGTTGGCATGTAGGTATGCCACGCTCTCGCTGTCTATCTCCACCGCCTTCACCTCGCGGTCTTTGGTGACAAGATATTGTGTAAGCACACCCATGCCTGGGCCTATCTCGAGCACTGGAATGTCGGGACAGGCATCCACCGTGTCGGCGATGCGGCGCGCTATGCTGAGGTCGGTCAAGAAATGCTGACCGAGATTCTTTTTAGGTCTTACACTTTTCATGTCGCAAACTTACATATTTTTTTTCACATTTCGGCTGTGAGGGGCAAAGAAAATTGCAATAAAGACAGATATTTGGCAATAAATTAAAAATAAAATAGCTAACTTTGCAAAAACAAAAGGATAAGACAACAAACATTTTTTAAAATAACGATTTATTAAAAGATGAGAACGGTTTACGAATTCTCTGTAAAAGAAAGAAAAGGCGGCACACTGTCACTGCAATGCTATGCCAACGAGGTGCTGCTAATTGTCAACACAGCAACAAAATGTGGTTTCACCCCACAGTATGAAGAACTGGAGAAACTCTATGAGACATACCACGCCCAAGGGTTTGAAGTGCTTGACTTTCCCTGTAACCAGTTTGGGCAGCAGGCCCCAGGAACAGACGAGTCGATACACAATTTCTGCAAGCTTACTTACAACACCGAGTTTGCACGTTTCAAGAAGGTAAAGGTCAACGGACCAGATGCCGACCCTCTCTTCGCTTTCTTACAGACACAGAAGGGGTTCGGAGGCTTCAACCCTGACCACAAGCTCACACCTGTGCTTGAGAAGATGCTCGGCGAGGCTGATCCCGACTATGCAGAGAAGGCAGACATAAAATGGAACTTCACAAAATTTCTTGTCAACAAGAAAGGACAGGTCGTTGCCCGTTTTGAGCCAACAGAGAGTTTTGAGGTCATTGCCAAAGCCATTGAAGAGGAACTGGCAAAATAAAAAAACAGAAAACACATCACAATGAGCAACATTGAACATACACGCTGCCTCATCGTGGGCAGTGGACCGGCTGGTTACACCGCCGCCATCTATGCGGGACGCGCCAACCTTAACCCCGTGCTCCTTTGTGGCATGCAGATGGGCGGACAGCTCACGCAGACCACAACGGTGGAGAACTTCCCTGGCTATCCTGAGGGTGTCGACGGCAACCAGATGATGATGGATCTGCAAGAGCAGGCTTCAAAGTTTGGATGCGACATACGTAGCGGCATGGTCATGAAGGTCGACTTCTCCAAAGCTCCTTACCTCATTACCACTGACGAGGGAGAAATTGAGGCCGACACCGTAATCATTGCCACTGGCGCATCAGCCAAATATCTCGGGCTTGACGACGAACGGAAATATAACGGACGTGGCGTAAGCGCATGTGCCACCTGCGACGGGTTCTTCTACCGCAAGAAGACCGTTGCCGTGGTGGGCGGTGGCGACACAGCCTGTGAGGAGGCCTCTTATCTGTCACAGCTCTGTCAGAAAGTTTACATGATTGTGCGCAAACCCTATCTGCGTGCCAGCGAGGTGATGCGTCGACGTGTCGAGGAGAACCCGAAGATAGAGATCCTGTATGAGCACAACACTCTTGGCCTCTATGGTGAGGACAAGGTTGAGGGTGCACACCTCGTGAAGCGTAAGGGCGAGGCTGACGAGCAGACATATGACCTGCCCATCGACGGTTTCTTCCTTGCTATCGGCCACAAGCCCAACACCGATGTGTTCAAGCCGTGGCTGGAGCTTGACGAGACAGGCTACATCAAAACCCACGACAACTCGCCTTGCACCAATGTGGCAGGTGTGTTTGCCGCTGGCGACTGTGCCGACCCTGTTTACCGTCAGGCCATCGTGGCAGCTGGCAGCGGTTGCAAAGCTGCTCTTGAGGCTGAGCGCTATCTTGCAGCACAGGAATGAAAAAAACTCATTGGTTTACAAAAAAGGGATGTGTCGTTTGAAAGACACATCCCTTTTTTTGTTTGCTTATAAGCTTTTAAAATGTAGCTTTGGGCTTTTGTAGCTTCTTTACTTGTTCTCAGCGTCAATAGCCTTAATCTTCTGTTTGACAAGTTCCATGTCATCGCGGAGCTTCTGCACCTTGCGGTTCATCTCTTCCACCAGACTGTTACCCTTCTTGCTGCTTGCGTTGAGGAAACCGAGGTTGTTCTCATAAGTCTGAACCTCCTGCTTGAGCTGCTCAAAACGGCGAACCAGACGGCCACGCTCGTTGTCGAGAGCATCCTCACCACGCTTGGCCACGTTCTTAAGGTTGTTCTTGAAGTTGTTCAGGCGACGGCGTGTAGCTGAAACGTTGAGCTGTTTATAAATCTTGTCGAGCACCTCATGATACTCGTCATACACCTTGTCCTTTTCCTTATAAGGCACATGGCCGATGGCGTTATACTCTTCAACAAGCTTCTGCACCTGCTGCTGGGCATCGTCAGCGGCAGCCTCAAGCACAGCCTTCAGCTTCTCAATGACGTCCTTCTTCTTGGCAAGGTTCTCACGCTCCTCGTTGTGTGTTCCGGCATTGGCTGCGTTACGGGCCTCGAAGAACTTGTTGCAGGCGTCAAGAAACTCCTTCCAGAGCTGGTCTCCAAGGCGCTTCTGCACCATGCCGATGGTCTTCCACTCCTTCTGCAAAGCAACGAGCTTGTCGCTTGTCGACTTCCAGTCGGTGCTGTCCTGCAAAGCCGTTGCTTTCTCAACGAGAGCACGCTTCTTCTCGGCGTTCTCTGCAAGCTCAGCCTTCATCTTCTTGAAATATTCTACCTTGCGACCGAAGAAATCGTCACAAGCAGCACGGAAGCGTTCAAAAATCTTGACGTTCATCTTCTGCGGAGCGAAACCGATGTTCTTCCACTCTGCCTGAAGAGCGATTATCTCCTTTGTGTGCTTCTCCCAATCGGCAGCACCCTTGTTCTCTTCCTTTATGAGGGCCTCAACCTTCTCACACAGTTCGGTCTTCCTGTTGAGGTTCTCCTCTTCGCCAGCACGCAAGGTCTCAAAATACTGCTGATGACGCTTGTTCACAACAGTAGAGGCAGCCTTGAAGCGGGCCCACACTTTCTCACGAAGCTCCTTGGCCACGGGGCCGGTCTCGCGATACTGCTGATGCAGCTCCTGAAGCTGGTGGAACGCACTTATAACGTCTTCCTCGTTAGCCAGGTTCTCGGCAGCCTCACACAGCTTGGTCTTTATCTCGAGGTTCTTCTTGAAGTCATACTCGCGTGCCTCGCTGTTAAGCTTCAGCAGGTCATAGAACTGCTCCACATAAAGCTGGTAGTTGCGCCACAGCTCGCTTGCGCGCTCTGCAGGCACAGCCTTTATCTCTTTCCACTGCTGTTGCAGCTCCTTAAACTCGTTATACGACTTGTTTGCCTCCTCAGGCGAGGTGGCCATAGCCTTTATTTTCTCAATGATGTCAAGCTTCTTCTGCAAGTTTTCCTGCTTCTCCTCCTCCTGTTGCTGGAACACCTTGGCTCTCTTTTCGCGCACAACGCTCATCTCGGCCTTGAAGACCTCTTCGTCCTCGTCGGGCACGATCTGATAAGTTTCCGGATCGCCGCCACCATCGATATAAGCCTTTAGCGCTGCTTCGCGCTCCGCAATGTGCAGCTTGTAGAACACGGTCTTGAGATGGTCTATCTCTTCCTTGGCAGGACATTCGTCACTGGCCACAATCTCCTTTAGACGTTCAATGACCTCTTTCTTTGTCTTGTAGACCTTTGCCGGCGCAGCCTCTTCCACAGGCTGTTCGTTAGCTTGAGGATCAGTAGCCACGGGAGCTGCAGTAGCGCTTTCATCGGCAGTTTCCACTTGAACGGCAGATTGCTCCACGTTCTTCTCGCTTTCTAATGTTCCCTGATTCAGGGTGTTCTCTTGAGAGTCCATCATTTCACTGTTTTAGTTTATGACAAGGTAATCATTCAAATAAATGCCACACCGCGCCTCGTCAAAAAGGCAGTAGGACAGAGCCCTGTGAAGAGGGCAATCTGTCTGTCGGCATGACCATTTCACATTCTTTAAAGTGCAAACTTAAATAAAAAAAATTGAATAGCAACGAAAAATGCGTTTTTTTTTCGTTTTTAGTCCAATATACCTTATATATAAGGCTTTTAAGCCCTTCTTAAAGCACTCTTGCACGTTTGTATACATCAACAACAAGCCGCCGTGAGAAGCTTTCAAGCCAATCTTAAAACCTGCGTCAAAGCAAGCGTTTGCGTTTCAAGATAACCCACGATATGCCTGACACGAAGACAGAGAGCACCATGGCAATAAGGAATCCGTAGCGGCTTTCCTCCATGCCGTTGATGAGGTTCATACCGAAGATTGAAGAGATGAGCGTCGGAAACATCATGATGATCGACACCGATGTGAGGGTACGCATAACGGTGTTCATGTTGTTGTTGATGATGCTCGAGTAGGTATCCATCGTCGATTCCAGGATGTCGGCATAGATATTTGTTGTTTCCCGTGCCTGCGACATCTCGATGTTTACGTCCTCAATGAGGTCGGCATCAAGCTCATCGACCTGAAGCTTAAACTTCAGTTTGGCAAGCAAGGTCTCGTTTCCGCGAATTGAGGTTATAAAATAGGTGAGCGAGTCTTGCAGACGGCTCAGGCCTATAAGCGACTCGTTGTTCACGCCGTGATCGAGGTTGTGTTTAGCCTTCTCTATGAGCGTGTTTATCTGCTTCAAGCGCTTAAGGTACCACACCGCCGACGAAAGGAACAGTCGGAAGATCATGTCCACATAATCGGTGAATCCCACCCCACGTTTCTGCTGATAACTGACAAAATCGATCATCATGTTTGTCTCATAATAACACACGGTGATGGTCACGTCACGCTTATGAATGATGCCGAGAGGCACGGTGGTGTAAGGCGTGCGCGAGCGTATCTCCTTGACATAGGGTATACGGAGGATGATGAGCATCCATCCGTCATCATACTCATAACGGGCCCGTTCGTCCGTATCGCTGATGTCGGAAAGAAAATAATCGGGAATGTTAAACTTGTCCTCCAGATATTCTTGGTCTTCTTCTGTGGGGCATGTTACTTGAATCCAGCAGTTGGGCTGCCAATCGCTGATTGTCTTAAGTGTCGAGTTGGTGTTCCAATATGTTCTCATAAAGCAAAATCTCCATGACGATGCAAATAGGATGGAGCCTTGCTTTACTCATAAAAGCGGCTCTATCCTACGAAATTCATGTTTTCCGCGTGATAGTCGTCCATATTATAAATTAATGATAAATTCTTTTGTGGTGCAAAAGTAATAAATTCTTGCGAGACGGCAAGCCTCTTACCATTGTTTTTTAATGGCAAGAGGCTTTTTTTTAATCTTATTGTAACAATGGCGATGAGACGGTTATCACCTGATTATTATCTCATCACACATGACAAATCCGCCAAAGGTCGATTTCTCAACCTTTACATGAACGTAACGTGCCTTCTTGTGGCCCTTCCACTTGTGTGTGCGGTATAACGGATTTTCAGTGTCCTCCTGAGGCTCGTCTTTGCTGTAGACCTCATCATAAGTCTGTCCGTCATTGCTGAGCATCACCTGCACTTTAGACGGCAGGAACACCTCGGTGCGCTTCATCTGCATGAAGCTCATCTCAACGTTGTTTATGCTTGTCGTCTTGCCGAGGTCAATGACCACGTCGATGGCAGGCGTGCCGAGGAAGCCTTGCCAGCGTCCGTCGCTATAGGTCCAGCCGCCACACTTGCCGTCGATGAGACCATTGTCGCCGCCGGCGTTATAGCCTTTATAGTAGGGTTTGTTATAAGTGATCTTCGCGCCGATAGCCTTGTTCTTTACTGTGCCCAAGGCCTGCGGACGCTCTCCCACCTCTTTTCTAAGATCAAAAGGATGCATGCCTTCCTCGTTGCGCAGACGGTCTATCTGTACTAACGCGCGTTTCTTAAACTCTTTATAATCTTTGTTCTCGGAACCCGTCCATCCCTGTTCAGCCAATGCAAGGCCACGAGGCCACAACATAGCCTCCACATGCTCCGTTGTTGCCACATGCTCAGTCCACAGGTTGCCTTGAACACCGGTTATCAACTTACGCTCAGCCTCAGGCAGATCCTCGCCAGGAACATAATTGTAGACCTTCTCCAAGGGCAGATAGCCACCAATGGCGGGGCGCTGTGTGGTTGGAGCATCCTGATAATGGTCGAGATAGCAATATTCGGCTGGCGAGAGCACCACGTCATAGCCGTGCTTTATGGCCTCATGAGCGCGATTCTTGTCACGCCACACCATCACCGTGGTGTTCTTCGACAGGTTTCCTGCGATTACCTCGTCCCATCCCACGAGCTGGCGTCCGTGCTCGTTGAGAAACTGTCCCATGCGGGTTATGAGATAAGCCTGCAGGTCATCCACGCTTGTGGTGCCCAGCTCGCGCATCTTGCTCTGACACAGAGGACAAGAAGACCACGATTTCTTTCCTGCCTCATCGCCACCCACATGAATGTAATGAGAGGGGAACACATCCATCACCTCCTTCAAGACATTCTCAAGAAAGTCGTATGTGGCAATGCTTCCAGCGCAATAGTCGGGCTGCTTATGCTTCTCGTGCGTGCATGACAGTTCGGGATAGGCTGTCGTTGCCTCGCTCGAGTGGCCCGGCATCTCTATCTCTGGCACGATGGTTATGCCTCGTTCAGCAGCGTAAGCCACAAGGTCGCGCAACTGGTCTTGTGTGTAAAAACCGCCATAAGCATTGGGGGTATCCTTAGAGCAATAGGGCTGTCCTGCCTCACGCCAATCGGCCCAATTTTCTATCGGTCTGTACGCCACGCTGTCGGTGAGTCGCGGATAGCGTTTTATCTCCATGCGCCAACCCTCGGCATCGGTGAGATGAAGGTGCAGACGGTTAAACTTATATTGAGCCATCACATCGATCTGGCGCTTGATGAAGCTCAGCGGATAGAAATGGCGCACCACGTCAAGCATCAGTCCGCGCCACTTAAAAGCAGGAGCATCCTCCACGTCCACACACGGCACACCCTTCTTGTCTGTTATCTGGCCTACGGTCTGCCAAGCACGCATGAATCCCTCCTTTGCAGCAGCTTCTATCTGCAACGTGTCGGCTACGACATGCAGGCGATAAGCCTCTGGCGATGAAGCGCCTACGAGCTTTGCATAGCGCACCACCCTGTCTGTCTGGCCTTTAGCATCGGCAGCCCAAGACGGCACGAACACGTTCTCTGCCATCTCGCCTACGGTGTTCTCCACCTTTATGGCACCAGAGGTTGCGAACACGCCCTTTCCAAACGTTAGAGCATGCGGTTTGGGTAACAGTTTTATCGCTGTCTTGTTCTGGGCATTTGCCATTGGAGAAAAAGCCAAAGTACACGCCACGATTGACATCACGAGTTGTTGTTTGTTAGTCATAGATTGCATTTATTTAAAAAAAACAGATTATGGTTTTTCTGAAAGCTAATATTCCGTTGGCAAAAGTACGGATTTTATTTCATATAACCAAAAACAAACTCTTTTTTCGCGTTCTCTTATGAAACGCTTCCCGTTATGAAAACGCTTTCTGCTATGAATCGCATTCCCTTATAAAACGCATTCTGTTATAAACCCAAAAATGGCGAGTCGCTAATTGAAGCGGCTCGCCATCTTTTATATAAATACTTTCAAAATGTTTCTTCCTAAATGGAAAGGGGTGTCAGCCTGCTTTTTAAGCAAGCCAAGATTGTTTACTTGTGCAAATCAATCTTGTGACCCAAACTAATTGCCTGTGCTACAGTTGCAGCAACAATGGCGAATACAACTAATGTCATCATAATAATTTTCCTTTCTTTAAATTGTTATCCTTAAACTAATCTTATATATATCTTTTCTCTTTTAGACGATGCAAAATTACTACAATTTTGCTGTGTGCGCAAACAAAATAACAAAAAACACACTCAACCACCCCTTTTTATTGACTAAAGTCAAATAACGATGTCATTCTGTCACATTTAGGAAATTCCCTTGAAACCATTTTGACACATTAAGCGAAAGTTTGTCACTAAAAGAAGAAACCAGACAGCAAATAGGCAAAAAACAATAAATACCTTAATAAAATGTAGCAAACTGCTGTTTTTGAATTGTTTTTATTAATTTTGCAGATAGAATAACAACTCAAACGATGTCTTTAAAAATAAATAAAACTGTTGGCGACATATCAAAAGTGGCTTTCTCGCTGTTGCTTGGCGGCCTGATACTCTTCTGGATGTATCACGATTTCAAGTTTAGCGACATTGCCGACGTGCTTCGCCACGACATGAACTGGACGTGGATGCTTCTGTCCTTCCCCTTCGGCATCTTGGCCCAGATGTTCCGCGGCTGGCGATGGCGCATGTCATTGGAGCCTGTTGGAGAGCATCCTCGCCACTCTACAAGCATAAACGCCGTGTTCCTGTCTTACGCTCTGAGCCTCGTCATACCCCGCATCGGCGAATTTGCACGTTGTGGCGTGCTGAGCCGTTACGACAAGGTGTCGTTTCCCAAAGCCTTGGGCACGGTTGTCACCGAACGCGCCATCGACTCTCTGCTTGTGGCCTTTGTTGCCGCCTTCACTTTTCTTTGGCAGGTGAGCGTGTTCAACGTGTTCTTCGACAAGACAGGCACAAGCATCGACGCCATTCTTCGTGGCTTCTCTCCTGCCGGATGGGCCGTAACCGCCGTGTGTGGCGCTGCTGCGTTAGCTCTTTTATGGGTGCTTGTACGCAAGCTCTCCATATATAATAAGGTGAAAAACACCATCGGCGGAATATGGCAGGGCGTGATGTCGCTTCGCAAGGTCAAGAACGTTCCGCTGTTTATCTTCTTCACCTTGGCCATCTGGGGCAGCTACTTCCTGCATTATTATCTCACGTTCTTCTGTTTCGAGTCGACAGCCCACCTCGGCATGTCCTGCGCACTTGTCACATTTGTCGTGGGAAGCATTGCCGTCATCGTGCCCACCCCCAACGGTGCCGGCCCGTGGCATTTTGCCGTGAAGACCATGCTCATCCTCTATGGCGTGGCCGACAACAACGCCCTCTACTTTGTGCTCATCGTTCACACGGTGCAGACACTTCTCGTTGTAGCCTTGGGCGTGTACGCATGGATAGCCCTGTCGTTCACAAAGAAGAGGACGGCTGCGGTACAGACAAACTGATTTCTTATTTTAAACCACATAAAACATAAAAAATTATGAGCGAAATCAAGAATCTAAAACCAGAGTGCATCTGGCGAAATTTCTATGCACTGACACAGGTTCCACGTCCTTCAGGACATCTTGAGAAGATACAGCAGTTCCTGCTCGACTTCGCTGCCAAGGCTGGCGTGGAGGCTTTCAAGGATGCTGCCGGCAACATCGTCATGCGCAAACCCGCCACTCCTGGCATGGAGAACCGCAAGGGCATTATCTTGCAGGCACACATGGACATGGTGCCGCAGAAGAGCAAAGAAAGCACACACAACTTCGTTACCGACCCCATTGAGACATATATTGACGGCGACTGGGTAAAGGCTAAAGGCACAACCCTGGGTTCCGACGACGGACTGGGCGTGGCTGCCATCATGGCTGTCATGGAGGCTAAAGACCTGAAGCACGGACCCGTTGAGGGACTGATCACAGCCGACGAAGAGACAGGTATGTTCGGTGCCAACGATCTGCCCGAAGGCGAGCTTAACGGCGACATCTTGCTCAACCTCGACTCAGAGACATGGGGCAAGTTTGTTATCGGTAGCGCTGGCGGCGTTGACGTCAGCGCAACGCTCGACTATAAAGAGGTGGAAACCGATCCCGAGGATTCTGCCGTAAAGGTTACGCTTAAGGGTCTGCGCGGTGGCCACTCCGGTCTTGAGATTCACGAGGGTCGCGCCAACGCCAACAAGCTCATGGTGCGCTTCGTTCGCGACGCCATAACCGAGTGTGAGGCACGCCTTGCTACATGGCACGGCGGCAACATGCGCAACGCCATTCCTTTCGAGTGTGAGACCGTGCTCACGCTGCCTAAGGAGAACGTGGAGGCTCTGAAGGATCTTGTTGCCGAATGGAAAGAGACTTTCGAAAACGAATATAGAGGCATCGAGAGCGGCATCGAGTTCTTCGCTACAGCTGTAGAGACACCCTCTCACGAGGTGCCCGAGGAGATTCAGGACAACATCGTCGACGCTATCTACGCTTGCCACAATGGCGTGACACGCATGATCCCGTCGTACCCCACCGTTGTTGAGACCTCTTCAAACCTCGCCATCATCAACATCGCCGACGGCAAGGCATCTGTTCTCTTCCTCACACGCTCGTCAAACGAGACCATGAAGGAATATGAGGCCACCACTCTCGAGAGCTGCTTCTCTATGGCTGGCATGAAGGTTGTGCTCAGCGGCAGCTACAACGGCTGGGATCCCAACCCCAACAGCGACATTCTGAACCTCCTGAAGAAAAACTACAAGGAGATGTTTGGCAAGGAAGCCACAGAGCAGGCCGACCATGCTGGTCTGGAGTGTTCTGTCATCCTCGGCAAATATCCTCACCTCGACGTCGTGTCGTTCGGTCCAACGCTCTGCTCTCCACACACCACAGGCGAGCGTTGCTGCATTTCTACCGTTGCTCCATTCTGGGAACTGCTTAAGAAAACCATGGAAACGGTGGGAGAGAAATAATTAAGTGAAAAACGAAAAGTGAAAAGCGAAAAATCCAATAGCTAAGGCTATTTTAGATTATTGCTAAAAAAATTAAAAGGTAAAAAGGTAAAAAAAGGCTAACGCCATAAAACCTTTTTACCTTTTTCTTTTTAAAGAAGGCTCAGCTTTTAATAAATCATTGGATTTTTCACTTTTCACTTTTCGATTTCCCTTCCAAATCGCCAGCCTTTTTTACCTTTTTACTTTTTTACCTTTAAAAAGATTTTTCACTCTTCACTCTTCACTCTTCACTCTTCACTCTTCACTCTTCACTCTTCCCTTCCAAGGCGCCAGCCCTTTTTTACCTTTTTACCTTTTTACCTTTAAAAACCCTCATTTTTAGGTATTGCGGATGTTGTGCCAAGACTGTAACTTTGCAAACGAAAATAAGATTCAACAACAATTTAAAGAAAGCTTGTTTTTAAAGAAAGCGTAAAATAAAAGGAAACGTAAATTTTAAAAAAAAAGAATAACGATGAAACCAACAATTGTAATTTATGGATCGTCTACAGGCACATGCCAAGAGATAGCCGAGACCATCGCCTCTAAACTTGGGGCAGACATCATTGACGCCGCAAGCCTTAATGCCGACGCAATAGCAAGTCATGACAACCTCATTCTCGGAACCTCTACATGGGGAGCAGGCGAGATGCAAGACGACTGGTATGATGGCGTGAAAGAGCTTAAGAGCGCCGACCTCAGCAGCAAGACCGTGGCTCTGTTTGGCTGCGGCGACAGCGAGTCTTATCCCGACACATTCTGTGGCGGCATGAAGGAGCTCTATGATGCAGCAAAGGAAGCAGGAGCAAATGTTCTTGACGGCGTGTCTGCCGACGGCTACACCTTCGATGAGAGCGAGGCTGTGGAAGGAGACAAGTTTGTTGGCCTTGCCCTCGACAACGTTAACGAGGACGACAAGACAGAAGAGCGCATCGACGCCTGGCTTGAAAGCATCAAACCATCACTCTAAGCTCCATGTGAGCATCTTATCTCTATGCATCACGTTTTGTGAGTGAAAAAAAGAAAAATTAATAATTCCCCCAGTTGAAGTTCCATAAGTGTGAAGCTTATGGAGCTTCAATAAAAATCATAAGCAAATGAATTATCCATCATCAGCAACACAGCAAGACACCACCCGTCTGCCCGAGGACATGAAAGTTTTGGTCAACCACATCTACGAGTTTAAGAAAGGTGTGCGCCGAATGGTGCTTTTCACCTTCAACAAGCGTTATGAGCAGTTTGCCGTCACACGATTGCAGCACCAGAACATAAGCTACATCATCCAGCCTGTAGGTAACGACCGTCTGAACCTGTTTTTTGGCAAGAAAGAATGTCTTGATGCCATACGCTTGATGATAACGAAGCCTCTCTGCCAACTTACCCCCGAGGAAGACTTCATACTTGGTGCCATGTTAGGCTATGACATCTGCGCCCAGTGTGAGCGCTACTGCGAGCGCAAGAGCCGTCAGACAGAATGCTCCACTTGTAACGCCGAAACATGCGTCATGCTAAACTAAAAGAAAGCTACCTCAAGAAAAAGACAGAACAAGAGGATAACGAAGAAGGTGATGATGAAAAGGTGATGATGAAAAGGTGATGATGAAGAGATTGAAAATAGATTGATGAATAAATAAAACAAAGCTGAGCGCAAGCCACAAGCATGCCTCAGCCTTTTTTTACCTTTTTACCCTTTTACCTTTAAAAAGTTTTTTTCACTCTTCGTTTTTCCCTTCCAAGGCGCCAGCCTTTTTTTTACCTTTTTACCCTTTTACCCTTTTACCTTTAAAAAGTTTTTTTTCACTCTTCGTTTTTCCCTTCCAAAGGCGCCAGCCTTTTTTTACCTTTTTACCTTTTTACCTTTTAAAAAAGCCTTTTTACCTTTAAAAGTTCCACCTCAATCCCATCTGCAAGCTAAAGTTGCAAGGATGTTCTTTGAACACGGTCTGCACGTTGCTGCCGTTGTCGAAATAATATCTCACGCCGGGCTCTACATACACGCCCATCTGCTTGACAACGTTTAGCTGCACGCCAGCGGCAGCACCGACCGACAGCTGCGCACGGTCCTTGTCTATGTCGGCGGTGTGGCCCTCCGTCTCCACCTTTGCCGACACGTTGAAGTCGGCTTGTCCACCTGCATTAACATAAGTTTTAAGCCAACTGTTGCCCCAGATGGTGTAGCTTGCCGTGAGCGGTATGCCTACATAATGAAGAGTCTGCTCATCCTTTGAGGCATTGCTTGACGTGCCGTGCTCGAAAGACGAGGTGGCAAGCGTGTAGACAAGACCCGAGGTAAGGGCGAGACGGTCGTTAAGGGCATAAGACACCGTTGCGCCAAACGACACGGGCATGTTGTGCTTCGTAGTCTCCTTGCAGTCGCGTTGCAGAGGTTCAGCACTAAAATAGGCGTTGCTGCTACCCTGCGCCATGGCTACATCCGAAAAGCGCACAGGCATGATGCCGTTAGTAGACGAATAGCGAGTCATGTTACCCGATGTGCCGCCACCAAACTGCCATTTCGACCCGCCATTTCCGGTGCGTCGTGAGAGCTGTTCTTCAGTTGCGGCAGAGCGTCTCATCGCCGTTGTGGCCGAGCGTCTCATCTCTGTTGTCTGCGCCCGTCCGTTCATCATGCTCCTTGCAGCCACCTTGCTCTCTTCCTTTTGCTCACGCTTTGCCTCTGGCTTTGCTTCTTGGTCCGTCACATTCTTAGAAGAAGCGACACCATTGCTCCTCTCGTCTGTGAAAGCTTGGGCAACAATAGCCTTACTGTCATTATCAGCCATCGCGACCATATCGGCGCCACCGTCAGCACGACGGGACATATACCGGGCTACCATTGTGGCATTGGAGCCGTTTAAAGAATTAGAACCTTCAGAAAGATTATAATTTTCCGAAAGCCCCGTCCTGTTAGCCCTTTTCGAAACCGCGGGGTTAACCTCGGCGTTGTCATAAGCCACCACGCCCAACGCCTTTGCTCCGCCAGGCAGCGTGTCATCATCGTGCGCATACCACCACAGCCCGGCACCGGCAACAATAGCCACCGATGCAGCCACAGCCCATCGTCTGAGCACCACACGTCGCGGTGTCTTGGCAATGGTCATCTGCGGAGCTGCCGTAGGCTGCGCGTCGAGCTTCTGCTCAATGGCATCCCACAGACCTTCCGGCACGTCAGCCTCAGCATTGCCGAGCCGCTGTCGCATCTGTTCTGCAAAACCGTTGTGTTTCATATTGTTGCCTTATTGTTGCTTTTTAATGTAATCGTTAATCATCTTGCCGAGCAATTTCTTCGCGTGAAAATATTGCGATGCCGACGAGTTCTCCTTTATCCCGAGCCGTTGCGCTATCTCCTTGTGACTCATCTGCTCAAACACAAACATGTTGAGCACCACCCTGTAGCCATCGGGGAGCCGCGCAATCATGCTCATGAGCGCCTCGTCGCTCACGCCGCCGATGTCGGGCTCTGGCTCATCGGCAATGTTTGGCAAATCGGAGGTGAAGCTAAGCGTCTTGTTTTTCCGCAGAAAGTCGAGCGACATGTTTGCCACGATGCGCCCCATCCACGCCTTCAGCGACCCTTCGCCACGGTAAGAGAAAGAGCCTATTGATGTGAAGATTTTGACAAAGCTGTCTTGCACAACATCTTGCACATCGTCCCTGTCCGGAACATATCGCAGCGCAACGGCCATGACATATCCCGAATAGCGGTCGTAGAGCGTGCGCATGGCTGTGCGGTCGCCCTCCTTTATCCTACTTACGAGCAGCTCTTCTGCCTCCAAAATCTCCTTGTTATTATAGTTTCGCATGTTTCTATCCACGCGAAACCCACATCATTTTTTCTTTGTAATTGTTGTAAACGTAATCTGCAAGTCGGCATCCACGGTCTCACACAGCTCACCTTTGCTGTCAAGAAGCTCCACCTTAAGCAGCGGAAACACCATGCTGTAGACGCCCGACACCTTAGAGAACGTGGCGTTGGGATAAGCCGTTTGCTGCCCCGAGGGCTGCGCCATATACAATATTGCCGAATAGTTTTTTCCGTCAACGGTTGCCTTTGTGAGCCATTGGCTTGCTCCGAGCTTCATGTAGACGGCGTGTTGCGAATAGCCAATGTTGTTGTAAGGCACCACATAGCCCTTGTCATCGTCACACTCCACGTTGCGGTGTGGCATGGCCATGCGCAAGATGGCAGCATAGGGGATGGTCGAGAGGTCGAAACCTGTAGAGTAGACACCCACCTCGCCCTTGCCGGCATAATGGTTGCCTACCTTCCACTCGCCCTCATATCGCGCCACCAAGGTGGTGGCACTCGGGTCGCCAAGCCCCACGTTGTCTTGTGCCTCATCGCTACAGCCTGTCACAACCACAGCCAAAGCCATGAGCAGATATGTCGTTATTTGTTTTATCGTCATTGCTGTCTATAAAAATTTTCCTTCGTTTTTTAGCATCACTTTAATAACGAAACGTGAGCGAAAGAAAAATCTTGCATGACGCCAACTTATTTTTTATAACGCTTGCTGTTCATATGTCCCACCTCGTCGTAGAGAGTCTGCAAGATGGCCTTGCCCTTCTGCACGCGCACGCTGTCGCCCTCGGGAGCCACGTTGTAGAACACCTTGTTTGAGGCGTTGTCGTAAACGCTCACGCCCGTGTTGTCGAGGAAGCAGAAGCCGTTGACAAAACTGTAGAACGCGAACGGATAGGTGTAGCTCTCGCTCAGCACGTTACGGCTGAACAAGAAGTGGTCGTGTTTCAGGCCGAGCTGTGCCAAGAGCGTGGCGGCGAGGTCGGTCTGGTTCATGATCTTCTCCACCGTCATCTTCTGGCGCACGGCACCGCCCGTCCAGATCATCGGAATGCGGAAGAAGCGCGGACTGAACCTCTCGCCCTCCTTAGGATAAGGTATGCCGTGGTCGGGCAGCAGGACGATGAGCGTGTTCTTCCACTGTTTGGTCTTGCGGAAGCGTCTTATAAACTCGCCAATGCAATGGTCGGTGTAGGCGAAGGCGTTGAAATGGGCGTCTTCAAACTTCTTAAACGGCACCTCAAACGGCTCATGGCTGCTCAGCGTGAGGAACGTCGTGAACCACGGTTTCTTGCTGTTCTCGCGCTCCTTGAGCATGTCGTAGAGATGGTTGAAGGTTATGCCGTCGGGCACACCCCACTTGCTGTAGTTGCGCTCGGTCAGGGAGAAGTCGTCTTGCGATGTTATTTTCTGGAATCCTCCAGCACGCAGATAGCCCTGCATGTTGGTGAAGTTGATGTCGCCACCATAGAGGAAGTCGGTCTCATAGCCCGCCTGTCCCAACGTGTTTGCGATGTTGGGCAACTGCTGGCAGAGGTTCGACACCTTCATGAGCGACAGCGTGGGCAAGCCGGGGAAGCCGCTGAACGTGCAGACGGTGCCTCGGTCTGTGCGGAAACTGTTGGCGAAGATGCGCGAGAAGAACACGCCGTTGTCGGCCAGACTCTCAAGGTTGGGCGCCACACCCTTCTCGCCGCCGAGACGTTCAATCATCGTTGCGCCGAAGCTCTCCATGAAGATCACGAGAATGTTGGGTCGCTGCGTTTCGAGCACCTGTGTGGTGTTGGTGTCGTTGGTGTCATACAGGCCCTTCATGAGCTGTGCGCGTCGCTGCTCGTCATAGAAGTTGAACTCGTCCTCATAGCGTGCCTGTCGTTCTGTGCTTGCAAACAGGTTGAACGCGGGGTTTATGGCCGAGAGGTTCAAATACTGGTCGTTGCTGAAATAGGCATCGCCCACATTGGCTGTAGACACGCGGAAGCCTCCTCTTATAACGAGAAAGAGCAACGCCCCCAGGGGCAGAGCGCACAGCGTGGCAACGAGCTGCTGCCCTATCATGTTTATCTTTTCAAGAGTCTTCGGTGTGATGAGCCACAGCAGGGCGCTCATCACGGCTGTCAGCCCGACGATCATGCCTATGCGTGCAGCTATGTAACCGCCCGACACACTGGCCATGGCGTTCTTCGGCGAGTCGATATAGATAAAGATTGACGCGTCGAGCTTGCTCTCCCAGAACGAGAACAGCGACAGGTCGCCAATGAAGATGGCGCTTATGAGGAGCATCACGATGACATAATAGGGCACCATGACCTTGCGGAACGGCAGATGCCGGTACCACACCGATACCACGGTGAGCAGGAACGGCAGGATGGTGAGGTAGCCCGTGGTGGTGGCATCCAGTCCGGCGCCATGCCACATGACGCTCAGATAGTCGGTCAGCGCATAACTCTTACTTGCGTTCACAGCCATGAACACAGGTTTTTGTATGAGGAAGAAGCCCCACACAAGTAAAAAATATGATAAAAGATATTTTATTCTGTTCCACATATATCAAGACTCAAAAAAATGAAAAACAAATAATGCAAACCCAAGGTAGAGATGCAAACTCTGCTTGCAAGCTCTGCCGAGGTGCAGCTTATCTTATGTAAAGATAATGCAAAGATAATGCAAATAAATCAATTTGCCTACAATAAATTGCTCAATTGACATATTTTTCGTAATTTAGCCACAAAATTGGAAAAACTCATTACTTTTCACCACAACTGCAAACAACAAACATAGCGAAAATGGACAACAAGACAACATACGACAACGAAAAGACAGAACAGCTGTTTCGCCGTGACCTGCACGGCTACCTCACGTCTATAGGACAAGTGGATGAACGCCTGCCCGAAGCTCCCGACCTTGAGGAGCTGTGGCCCAAGCTGGCACAGAGCTACATACCCGACGGCGTGAGAGAGTTTACCGCCTACCCCACCGCCTCGCTCGGATGGATGATGTATATCGGCATGGCCGTGGCAAAATATTGGGATGAAGATTGGGCGTTATATAGTAAGGTGGAGGACCTGTACAAGTATCTGCGCGACCGCATCGACTTCGACCACATGGACGAATACATCCTTCGCCAGGTGCTGTTGCTCACGCCCGAGGCTGAGCACAAGGTCAACGACACCGTGGCCGAGTGTGCCTCACGAACCTACAACGCCATCATGCACCTGCACCTTGAGCCTGGCACGCCCGAAGCCTTCCGCACCTATGTTGCCGCCCTCCATCAGCTCTACCTCATGGGCGTGGCCATGGAACTTAACGCGTTGGGCTATCACATGACGAAAATGTAAAAAAACAAATAACCAAAAAATCATGATTAAGACAAAAAATCTATTACTGACAATCGCGCTCGCCGTCCTCGCCGTCGTTCAAGGCTGGGCACAGGAGCCGTTCACCTTTGCACAAGTCACCGACATTCACCTCAACAGCAACGACCCCAAGCCGTTGGAGTATCTCAACATGACCATTGCCGACATCAACAAGAACCCCAATGTCGACTTTGTGCTCATCACGGGCGACCTTGCCGATAACGGCGACAACGCCTCGCTGGAGCAGCTTGCCGAGGCCCTGAAGGCCCTGAACAAGAAATATTATGTGCTCACGGGCAACCACGAAACGACGTGGAGCGAGTCGGGCATGGCAAAGTTTAGCCAGCTGTTCGGCAGCGAGCGCATGGAGTTTGAGCACAAGGGCACCCTCTTCCTCGGCTTCACCTCGGGCCCGTTCATCAAGATGGCGCTGGGCCATGTGGCACCACAAGACATCAGTTGGGTCTGCGACGAGGTGCGCAAGAACGGCCAGGGCAAGCAGGTGTTCATTGCAACCCACTACCCCATGCTCAAGGGCGACCTCGACAACTGGTACGAGGTGACCGATGCCTTCAGAAAACTTAACGTCAAGGCGTTCATCGGAGGCCACTACCACCGCAACAAGGCGTTCTTCTATGACGGCATTCCGGGGTTCCTCTCACGCTCCAACCTCAAGGACGGCAACGGCAAGGTGGGCTACAGTCTGTGGAATGTTACCGCCGACTCGCTCACCGTGGCAGAGAAAAACGTCGGCGAGGAGCCTCGTCCCTGGGGCGGCATCTCGCTGAAGAAGCAATATTATGACCCTCAGGGACATGCAGACGAATATCCCGACTTCAGCTGCAACACCAAGTATGCCGGCAACGTGGGCGAGAAATGGCGCGTGAAAAGCGGACGAAGCATCTACGCCTCTGCCGTGTGCTGGAAAAACAGCGTGTTCGTGGGCGACGTGACGGGCCGCATTACGGCTTACGACAAGGCCACGGGCAAGGAGGACTGGCACTTCCAGGCCGACAAGAAGATCGTGGGCACACCGGCCGTGGTCAACGGCACCTTGGTCTTCGGCACCACGGGCGACCGCATTTATGGTCTTGATGCCCGCACGGGGCGCGAACTGTGGCAGATCACAACCGACCTGCCCGTCATGGGTGCCGTGGCTACAGACGGCAAGACGGCCTTCATTGGCGGCAGCGACCACAAGATGCACGCCATCGACGCACGCACAGGCAAGGAGCACTGGACCTTTGACGGCGTGAAGGGCTACATCGTGACACGCCCCTTGCTCACACAGGGCATGGTGGTGTTTGGCGCATGGGACAGCAACCTCTACGCTCTCAGCGAGAAAGACGGCAAGCTGCTGTGGACATGGAAGCACCCGAAGGGCGGTCTTCACTACTCGCCTGCTCAGGTGTGGCCCGTGGCAAACAAGGAGGCCATCTTCATTGCCGACCCGCAACGCGCCCTCACGGCCATCGGCCTGAAGGACGGCAAGACGCTGTGGCGCACGTTCCAGTCGAAGGTGCGCGAGAGCATCGGCATGTCGGCTGACCGACAGCGCATCTTCGCCAAGACCATGCAAGACAGCATAGTGTGCTACAAGGCCACGGCAGCAGAGCCTCTGGAGCTGTGGGCTACCAACTGTGGCTTCGGCTACGAGCATGCGTCGACCATGATGCCTGTCATCGACGGCACGGTCTACAGCAGCACCAAGGAGGGGCTCATCCTGGCCCTTGACGACAAGACAGGGCTTCTGAAATGGACCTACAAAGTGGGCAACTCGCTCGTGAACACCGTCACCACCGCCGATAAGCAGCACATCATCACCACCTCTACCGATGGCGACATCGTGATGCTGGAAAGCAAGCAGTAAGGAAAAAAAACTTGAGATAAATGGGTGAAAGCAAGGCTACAGCCAAGCTTTCGCCCATTTTTAGTTTGTTCCAAACAATAATCGCCTTGCTTTCACACCCCCATTATCTCAAGTTTTTTGCTCTATGGAACCGTTAATAAACCAAGCATATTTTTTGCAGATTCTCTTCAAAGCGATTTTTATCTATAGCATTATTCTTAAGCGCAGAACGATAGTTGTATATCGTTTGTGGCGAATAAGCCAAGATACCCGCAATCTTTGCACTTTCTGTAACACCCAGCCTTATTAAGGCAGCTACGCGCAAGGGGGGGGTAAGTTCATCTTTATCCTTAAGCTGTATTTGTGCCTCTGGCACAAGCAAGGTGTTCAGTTCTTTTACAAACGAAGGATAGAGCGACAAGAATATTTTATCAAACTGTAAGAAGAAGTTTTGGTTTTCTTCCACACTACGTTTTGACGAAGAAAGCATGCTCAACAACTCCTGTTGCTGATTGGCCTTGATCTTCCTGATAACCAACTTACGCAAGTTGTCTAATCTCTCAATATATTGATAGCAAAGATTAATATAAGCATTTGCCATATTCTCACGCTTTGCAATGGTGTTTGCAAGTTCAGCGTTCGAGTTTGAAAGTACGGTATTCGTATTTGAAAGATCCGTATTCGAGTTTGAAAGCTCAGTGTTCGTCTTTGAGAGCTCTGTGTTCGAGTTTGTAAGTTCGGTGTTCGTCTTTAAGAGTTTGGTGTTCGAGTTTGTCAGTTCGATGTTCGTCTTTGAAAGCTCCGTGTTCGTCTTTGAGAGCTCCGTGTTCGTCTTTGAGAGCTCGGTGTTCGAGTTCGAAAGTTCGGTATTCGAGTTCGAAAGCTCGGTGTTCTTCTTTGAGAGCTCGGTGTTCGAGTTCGTAAGTTCGGTGTTCGAGTTCGAAAGCTCGGTGTTCTTCTTTGAGAGCTCGGTGTTCGAGTTGGTAAGTTCGGTGTTCGAGTTTGAAAGCTCGGTATTCGAGTTCGAAAGCTCGGTGTTCTTCTTTGAGAGTTCGGTGTTCGAGTTTGTAAGTGCCTTATTATCCTTTTCCTGTTGACTATTAATATTGTATAACTGTTCAGCCAACGCTTTCAGTTTCTGCTCATTTTGTTTCAGCAGTCGGTTTTTCCGCCTAACATAAACCATAATGAAAACAACCACGCCCAACAGCACAGTGATACAAGCCAGCGCCGATTTATGCCAAACGGCTTGTTGTTCAAGTTTATCTGCGTAGGCAGACAATATAAAGTTAAAGTTATTATACAAATCAACGCGTCGTAGGCGGCTATTCATCACTTTGGCATCTTTCAATGAAAGGCTTATATACTCTTGGGCTTTGTCTATATCTTTGTTTTTGTAAAGCAGCAAGGCCAGATCTTGCAGCGACAAGCTCTCATTGGTAGATGTCATCACGTCGCTCATGGCAGAAAGAAGCAGATAACGTTCCTGCAGCTCCCATTGTTGATGCTTGCGATAAGCCTTCGACAAGATATAGGCCGACATTCCATAAACGTCGCTATTGGGTTTTGTCAGGCTCATGGTCTTCTTAAGACAGGTGCTTATGTCATGAAGAGCCCCATTTGAGTAATAGAGCTGTACCCCTTTAAAAAAATAATACTGTGCGTCTTGCTTCGGATAACAATTCAGAGCCTTATTAATATACTCGTTAAAGAGCTTTTTATAATGCTCACTAAACTCGGTGTTCTCACAATAAGCGTTCAGGCTAAAATAAAGTGCGCATTGGGCACAACTGTAAAGATAATTTTGCTGAGTGTCAGATGGCGGGATATTGAGCTTTTCAAGACACTCTTTGGCCTCAATATAGAAACCTTTGGAAACTAACAGTCGGGCCTTTAACATCTGGAATCTATTGTAATAGGCCGACTGGTTTATCTGCTGAGCCAAGAGTGTTCCTTTTTTAACATACACCTTGGCCGAATCATAAATGAATGGCATATATCCATGAACCAACTGTTCATACAAGCGCAACTTTCCCTCTGCATCAGCCACATAGGCGGCGCCAAGCTTAATATCTTGAAGCTTCTTGTCTTTGAGGGCATAATAGTCAGCCCTATGGGCAATAACAGAATCCAACTGTTTGTATAGTCTTTTATTGTCGGCCCGAATACAAATGGCCGGGAGAAGGAATGTAATAAAAAGAAATAATAGTCGCATAGTATTGTAGGGATTTTTGTCATTAATATTATTACAAAATTACAAGTTTTTTTTAAAATTACAAGCATGTTTTC
>ERZ1026854.318-NODE-318-length-34614-cov-18.562372_pt1 | contig 34614 bp, 29 predicted proteins | sample MGYA00380157_ERZ1026854 | MGnify/ENA primary metagenome ERZ1026854 (study PRJEB33269, sample SAMEA4719793) | human gut metagenome | biome: human-associated habitat; feature: organic feature; material: feces | place: Cameroon | collected 2013-10 ... | reverse complement strand
TCAAGCTACACATTATTATATATATACATATTATTATATATATCCAATTTACCTTTTTTCCTTTTTATTTTTTTACTTTTACTCTTTCTCACTCTTCTCACAATATTTTCGATTTATCTTCGTTTATATGTTATGCAGTGGACAGACAGAATACGACAGGTGAAATTTTTCTTGGTTATTGCAGCTTTTGCGATAGCTATAGCTTCGTTGTATTTCTCTCATGTGTTGACAGAAGACCTTAAAAACGAGGAACGTCATAAGATGGAGGTATGGGCAGAAGCTATGCGCACATTGAATAATGCAGATGAGAATACTGACTTGAATCTTGTTTTGAAGGTTATAAATGAGAATAATACTATTCCTATTGTAGTGTTGGATAAACAGGGAAATGTTCAGACGTATAGGAATATTACTATTGTAGCTTCGTCAGCCGCTGATAGCATGCAGTTCGTTTCTGAGTATGCTAGGAAGTTGCAACACTCAAATAAGGATATTCGTATTTACTTTGATGATACAGATAAGTCGGATTTTATAGATGTTTATTATGATGACTCTGTATTGTTGAAACGATTGGCTGCATATCCTTATGTGCAATTGGGTATAGTATTGATATTTGTGGTTGTTGCTATTATAGCTTTGCTTACATCTAAACGTGCGGAGCAGAATAAGGTTTGGGTAGGATTATCGAAGGAAACAGCACATCAGTTGGGTACTCCTATATCAAGTTTGATGGCATGGATAGAAATATTGAAGGAGACTTATCCTGATGACGAACTTATTCCTGAGATGGATAAGGATGTGAAGCGATTGCAATTGATAGCAGATAGATTCTCAAAGATTGGTTCGTTACCAGAGCCAGTTCCTACAAATCTTGAGGAAGTTCTTATGCATGTAGTAGAATATATGGACAGACGAACTTCAAAGAAGATAAATATCACTTATGAATTTCCTGATCATGAAGTAGTCGTGTTGCTCAATGCCTCTTTGTTTGAATGGGTTATTGAGAACCTATGTAAGAATGCTGTTGATGCTATGGGAGGCGAACAGGGAAGTATTCATATAAAGGTGATGGTGAATAACGATGCAGTTGGTATAGAGGTTAGCGATACAGGAAAGGGAATAAAGAAAATAGATATTGGTAATGTGTTCCGTCCTGGTTTCACTACAAAGAAACGTGGATGGGGACTAGGATTATCTCTTGCCAAGCGTATTGTAGAGGAATATCATCATGGAAAGATATTTGTGAAATCGTCAGAAGTAGGAAAAGGAACTACTTTCCGTATAGAGCTTAAATCATAAATAATATGGCTATTTCCTAAACTTCTTTCTGTTTATTACGAATGTCATTATCATTAATATCAGGTAATAAGCTATTACCTGTCTGTATGTGATATTGATATTCTCGATAGAAGCAAATGGTAAATTGTTTATGCACATGATGAATTTGTTCATCGTTTGTGCTATTATTGCCAAACCAAAGAAGGCTACAGAGCAAGGAGCAAAGCAGATTGTTAGGATGGTGGCAATGATAGAACCAAAGATTATTATCGTAGCAAGCGGTATTACCACGAGGTTTACAATGATGAAATAGCAAGAGAAACGGCCAAAATAATATGCTACGAGTGGAGCCGTACCTATCTGAGCTGCGATAGATACTACGATGCTTGCCCATATCCATCGTCCTATTTTAGTTTGTGGCGAGAAGATGTTGTAGATATTGTGATATATGGTTAGTATGCTTGCAACCGATAAGAATGATAGTTGAAAGCCTATATCCCATAATGATAATGGGTTTATTAACAGCATAACAATACCTGTGAAGGCAAAGATGTTGAGCGACATCTTTGTACGACAAGTTAATCCAACGATAGAGTAGAGAGTGAGCATAGTTGCTGCACGGATTATGCTTACAGGCATGCCGACCATCAGCACATAACCCCATATAAAACTTATGATGATGGCTTGAACAAGGATATTGCGCTTGCGATTTTTGCCAAAGAAGAAGGAGAGTAAGCTGAATATAATGCCAAGATGCAAACCTGATAGCGCAAGGATATGCGATGCGCCAGCTACAGAGAAGTTTTCACTCATCGCTTTGTCCACATGCGTCTTGTCGCCCAAAGTCATAGCGAATATTATCGCCATACCGCTATTTACACCCTCGCCAACACCTATTATCTGATGGATATGCTGTTTGATAAACCTTTCAAGCTTCATTTGTAGGCTTATCCTTATTAGTTCGCTACGCGAGATATTTGTAGTAGCTACATTTTGTGGGCTCCATTTATTCCATGGAATGAAAGTTTGCGCCTTATATCCATGACTCTTCATCCACATAGGATAATCGAAATTTGAAGAGTCGTTGAATTGTTTAGGATATTCCAATCGTGAAGAGTGACGCAATCCGTTGCCTATGGCGATAGTCTTCCAATTGTTGTTAATAGTATCTTTCAGTATCGAAGCCTTTACCTTTATAGGCTTTGATAATACCTTATTATTAATCTCCGTAATCAGCAAGTCGCAATTGATAATCTTCTTCTTCTCCGTTATGCGGCTACTTACAATAGATTTGCAGTCCACATATCCCTGTGGTAATACAATCTGCGACAAACGTTCGTTGGCAGTATAAGTAAAACATCCAAGTAAGAAAACGGCGAATAAAGAGATGATGCTAACAGCTATAGGACGTTTGCGAATAAAGAAAGCGATAGCAACGAGCGCAACTATTGCTGAAGGATAAAAAGCAAATGGTATAGATACAGGAGCTTTGCTACCTATCCATATTCCAAGAATTAGGAATACGAGAATTCGTACGGCAGGAGCCAACTGTATTATACCATTTGTTCTCACTTAGTGTATTCGGATAAATAGATTAATTTTGCTTTTCCATTACCTTGCTTACCAATGAGTCGCCAGAAGGTAGGATGTAGTATTTCACCCTAACCACATGACCGAAGTCGGCACATCCTTCCACCTTGATATGCGCAGTTTTTCCATAAGTGAAAGTGTCGCGACGCGAAGGATAACTCAATAGTTGCAGATAATGTTTGCTGCTGCCTTCTCCTATATAGAAAAGGTCGGTACTATCTGTCACAACAGCCTGTGCAGTCTGCTTTACACCCTTCTTTGCAGTTGTTGTAGTGTCTTTAGGGCTAAATACACTTGCTGCAACGGTATCGCCAAGAGGCTCTTCCTTTGCAAAGTGGCAACCTGTGGTAACACCCATAGCTGCAAAACAGATATATGCGAATAATAATAGTTTCTTCATTTTCCTGTTATTTGTTCTTATCGGTCAATATCGTTTATTATCAACCAATTATTATAATTATGGACAAAGGTACAGACGAAAATCCGAACAGCCAAGCAAAATAATCAAATATTTGATATATTTTAATATTGCTTCACCTCACATTTGCCTCTCATGGCTGCCAAAGCATTCATGGCGAGAGCCTCCATCTCGTCTTCGCCAGGATAGCAATAGGTAGGTGCGAGGAAGTCGATGCGTTTTCTGAGTCGTGATATAATATATTCAGAACGAGCCATGCCGCCCGTGATGAGAATGGCATCGATATTGCCACACAATACCGCACTTTCGGCAGCTATGTTCTTGGCAGTATGATAAATCATGGCATCAACGATGAGTTCTGCATGCTTATCGCCATGGCTGATGCGTTGTTCAATCTCCTTCATATCGTTGGTGCCGAGATGAGCCGTAAGTCCAGCCTTGCCAGCAATACGCTTTAGCAATTGTTGTTGAGTATATTTGCCGCTAAAGCATAGTTTGATAAGGTCGGCAGCAGGAAGCGAACCAGCTCTTTCTGGCGAGAATGGTCCTTCGCCATCAAGGGCGTTATTAGCATCAATAGCCTTACCCTTCTCGTGAGCAGCAATACTGATACCACCACCAAGATGACATATAATGAGGTTTAGATCTTCATATTTCTTACCTATCTGATTAGCAAATCGTCGTGCTATAGCCCTTTGGTTTAATGCGTGCCAAATACATACACGAGGCATCTGAGGCGAACCACTAATGCGAGCCAATGGCGATAGCTCATCAACCACACCAGGGTCGGCGATGAAGCTTCGGCATCCAGGAATGTCTTTGGCTATGGCATGTGCAATCACACATCCCAGGTCGCAAGCATGCTTATGTCCGGCATTCATGGAATCTTTGAGCATCTGCTCATTTACCTCATACACACCACCAGATACAGGCTTTGCCAATCCTCCACGACCGATGATAGCATCGAAGTCGACAGGAATACCCATCTGCTCAAGTTCGTCTAACACCACTTTTCTACGCATAGGTTCCTGTTCGCTGATATCAGCAAACTGAGCAATTTCTTCGGCTGAGTGTTTTACCGAACGCAATAAGATTGGTTTTTCGTCTACATATACAGCTATTTTGGTAGATGTAGAACCAGGGTTAATTACTAGGATTTTCATAGACTTTTAGTTAATATAGGATTGAAAGTATCCCTCCCCATTCCTTTTTGTGGAGATGGGGAAGGGCTTTTAGAATTTTCTTTTATTTCAAGTCGAAGCCGAGGCGAACTCCGTCGTAGTTCTTAGCAATCTCGCCAATGGCTGAAGCCTGCTGCGAACCAGAGAAAGCCGACATAGTCTGAATGAGAGTCAGAAGTTTCTTCGACTCAAACAATAGAGAGATGCCGTTAGTCTCTTTCTTCAAGTATCCGTTCAGATTGAGAAGCAGACCATGAAGCTGAAGCTGTCCATCGCTTTCAGAGAAAGTATAAGTGCCATTCCAGCTCTTACCCTTAATCTTGGCAGCGAAAGTGCCATCCTCCTTAAATTCGATATATGTGTTAGAAGCTGACATTCCGAGCTTGTTGTAATGTTCGTTTAGGCTTTCCTCAATCTTGCTTGCAGCAATTTCGCCACCAGCCTTAGCCAGCAAGTTCTCTGAAGTGAAAGCCACGCCAGGACCATTATATTTCCAAGTCTTGATGATAGACTTCTGTGTGAGCTTATCCAAGCCGATAACGCTGGAGAAGATGTTTCCCAACACACCAGCAGTATTAGATACGCTTGTTCCTGAATTTGTAGTCTGGCTACCAGTTGTAGTACCTGTACCAATACCTGTCATGCCGCCACAAGAGCTAAGCAACAGGCAGCAAGCTGCTGCCATGATGAATTTTTTTTTCATTGTTTCAGTTCTTCTTAATTATTGTTTTGCAACTCTATTTTTAGGGTTTTATATCTTCATACATTTATGTTGCAAAGATAGCACTTTTTTTTATCATTCATGTTGAATGAAGAAAAATATTGTTTTCTCGTTAGAAAATGTAAACGTTATTTGCATAAACTATTATTATTCTATACTCGTATATTTGTGAGTTAGGATAAAAAGACTTACTTTTGCAGAATAATTTGATTCGATATGAAAGCAAACGAAACCAAAGAAGAACAGATACTAATTAGAATTACAGGCAAAGACCGTCCTGGATTGACGGCTTCTGTAATGGAGATTCTTGCACGCAAGGATGCTAAGATTTTAGATATAGGTCAGGCTGACATCCATTCCACACTCTCGTTGGGAATACTCATCCGTATTGGCGACGATGCCTCAGGACAGGTGATGAAGGAACTATTGTTCAAGGCTACAGAACTTGGTGTAAACATCGGCTTTGCTCCTGTTACCGACGAGGAATACGAAAACTGGGTAAATCGCCAGGGCAAACATCGCTACATCCTTACCCTTATTGGTCGTACACTTTCGGCTAGTCAGATTGAGGCTGCCACAAAAGTGATAGCCCAACAAGGACTCAATATCGACTCAATATTGCGACTCACAGGTCGTATGAGCATCATGCACCCTGAGCGCAACATGCGAGCATGTATAGAGTTCTCGCTTCGTGGCACACCTGAAAATCGTGCTGCCATGCAAGAGGAGTTGATGCGAATATCGTCGGAAATGGAAATCGACTTCTCTTTCCAAAAGGATGATATGTATCGTCGTATGCGCCGACTCATCTGCTTTGATATGGATTCAACCCTTATTCAGACAGAATGTATCGACGAACTTGCCGACCGTGCAGGTGTTGGAGCCGAGGTTCGTGCTATTACCGAGAGCGCTATGCGTGGCGAGATAGACTTCAAGGAGAGCTTCACTCGTAGAGTAGCCCTGTTGAAAGGTCTTGATTCGAGTGTGCTCGAAGATATTGCAGCCAAGATGCCTATTACCGAGGGTGTAGACCGCTTGATGTTTGTTCTGAAAAGTTGTGGCTACAAGATTGCCATCCTTAGTGGTGGATTCACATATTTTGGCGAATATCTTCAGCGTAAATATGGTATTGACTATGTCTATGCCAACGAACTTGAGATTGACGAAGATGGCAAACTCACAGGACGTTATAAAGGTGAAATCGTAGACGGACATCGCAAGGCTGAGCTCCTGAAGCTTATTGCCCAGGTAGAGAAAGTGAACCTTGCCCAGACCATAGCCGTTGGCGATGGAGCCAATGACCTACCAATGCTTAGCGAGGCTGGTCTTGGTATTGCCTTCCATGCTAAGCCACGTGTGGTAGCTAATGCCAAGCAGAGCATCAATACCATAGGTCTTGATGGCGTATTGTATTTCCTTGGTTTCAAGGATAGCTATCTTGGCGAACAAGGTAAATTATAGAACAAGGTAAATTACAATATAAAAAAGAAATTCGATTATTAGTTGTGTCAGTATACAATTAATAATCGAATTTCTTTTATATAGGAACTTTAAAAAAATAGTATGGAAAGCTTTATAGTTTCTTAGTACATCCATATATCCTGTAAACATCCTGTTTGATAGCTTCGGGCACCAAGTCTGTGATGTCGTCGCCCTCGGCAACCATGTTTCGAATCATGGTGCTGGAGATAGGGTAGAGTTGAGTGTCTACGAGTCTTATACCCGAAGGCATGGCGGTAGCATCAAGGTCGTAGCCTTCGCGAGGATAAACTATGATGGGGTAGTTTTGTATTATGTCTGTGGCATGATACCATTTGTCGAATACCGCCCAATTGTCGGCACCTATGATGAGATTAAATTCTGCATCAGGATGTTGGCTGGATAGCGCCAGCAGGGTGTGCCACATATAAGATGGGCGTGGCAAATGAAATTCGCAATCAGAAACCTTTATTTGTTGTTCGCCCTCAAGCGCCTTTCGCGTTAGCTCAAGCCTTATCTCGTCGGATATTAAGCTAAGACTATTTTGTTTGAAAGGATTTTGTGGCGAAACGACAAACCACACCTCGTCGAGCTGGGCAATATCGATGATTTGCTTTGCTAACGAGATGTGGCCTGTGTGTATAGGGTTGAACGACCCTCCATAAATACCTATTTTCTTCATCAAGGCATTAGGTGCTTTATTCGTCAAGGAATTGCTTGATAACATTATATACGTCAACCTTCGCCTTCTCCAAGTCGTCGTTGATTACTATGCGGTCAAACTTATCGGCAAACGACAGCTCGTATTCAGCACGATTTAGTCGTTGCTCAATAACCTCAGGAGCATCTGTGGCACGACCCACGAGGCGGTTGCGCAACTCTTCTACCGAAGGAGGCTGGATGAATACGCTAAGCGCACGCGAACCATAATGCTTTTTGATGTTTACGCCACCCTTGACGTCGACATCAAACACCACGTTTTGTCCTGCTTGGCTCTGCACTTCCACCTGCGACTTCAAGGTGCCATAGAATCTGTCTTCGTAAACCTCCTCGTACTCCAAGAATTCATCGTTGGCAATCTTCTTCTTGAATTCCTCAGGCGAAAGGAAGAAATATTCCACGCCATTCTGCTCTTTTCCTCTTGGTGCACGCGAAGTGCAGCTGATAGAGAAAGCCAGTTGGAGTTCAGGATGTTGCTCCATGAGATAGTTCACGAGAGTGCTCTTGCCGCTACCGCTTGGAGCTGAGAATATAATGAGTTTTCCTGTATTCATTTCTTATTATTATAGTGCGTTAAGAACCTGTTCCTTAATCTGTTCGAGCTCGTCCTTCATCTTTACCACGATATTCTGCATTTCTGCCAAATTGCTCTTTGAGCCTGTGGTATTGATTTCGCGTCCCATTTCCTGAGCTATGAAACCAAGTTTTTTGCCGTTAGCCTCGTTCTCAGCCATAGTCTCGCGGAAGTATTTCAGGTGGTTAGCCAATCTCTGCTTCTCTTCGCTAATGTCGAGCTTTTCAATATAGTAGATAAGCTCCTGCTCAAGACGATTCTTGTCGTATTCCACATTAGGAATCTGGCTAAGGCCATCGATGATACGCGCCTTGATCTTCTCCACTCTCGACTTTTCGTAAGGTTCGATAGAGTTGAGCAGAGCCTCGATATTGTCTACCTTTTCTGTAAACTTCAACTCGAGTGCCTTGCCTTCCTGCTTGCGATAGTCGATGATAGCTTCGAGTGCCTTGTCAATAGCCTGCTTAGCCACATTCCACTCCTCTTCGTCGAGAACTTCCACTTCTGTCTTCTGCATCACGTCGGGCATTCTGAGCAAAGTATAGAACCAATCCTGTGGCATAGGTATGCCTGTAGAGTCAGAAATAGCCTTTATTTGATTGTAATAATTCTCAACAAGAGCAGCGTTGATAGGAGTAGCGTCTACGCCCGAATCCTTCTCTATCCAAACAGCAACGTCAATCTTGCCTCTTACCAGGGCTTTAGCGATAGTCTGACGTATTTCCAACTCCTTTTCTCTATATAGCGGAGCAATACGTGTAGACATGTCGACAGTCTTGCTGTTTAGTGACTTTATTTCTACATTAATTTTCTTTTCTTTGTAGGTTACGACAGCCTTGCCGTAGCCAGTCATTGACTGTATCATAATTAGTATATGCGTTAAATTTCTGCAAAAGTAACATTTTTGCGCGAAAAAAGAGTAATTTTGCACATTATTAAGATAATAAATTTATTATGTCGTGCATTTTGAATATAGAAACGAGCACAGATGTGTGTTCGTTGGCAGTTAGCGTAGACGGAGATTTGGTATTCAACAAAGAAGATCATAGCGCTCATAATCACTCTGTGAGCCTTGGCGTTTTTGTTGATGAAGCCTTAGCTTATATTGATGATCGTAATATTCCTTTGGATGCTGTAGCTGTTAGCTGCGGTCCAGGTTCATATACAGGTTTGAGAATTGGAGTTTCTATGGCAAAGGGCATCTGCTATGGTCGTGGCGTAAAGCTCATAGCTGTTCCTACTTTGGAATTGATGTGTGTGCCTTTGTTGCTTGGCGAAAAGATAGAGGAAGACAACGCCCTGTTGTGTCCTATGCTCGACGCTCGCAGAATGGAGGTTTATGCTCAGATTTTCGACCGTGGATTGAAAGAAAAGCGTGGCATACAAGCCGACATCGTGGATGCCGACACATATAAAGAATATCTCGACCAGGCGCCAGTATATTTCTTTGGTAATGGAGCCGAGAAATGTATGGAAACTATCGCTCACGAGAATGCAAAGCTCATCAAAGGCATAGAGCCTTTGGCTAAGAATATGTTCCCATTAGCCGAGAAGCGTATTGCCATGGGACAATATGAGGATGTGGCTTATTTCGTGCCTTTCTATCTGAAGGACTTCGTGGCTAAACAACCGAAAAAACTATTATAAATGAATATAAAAGGACTTGACTATAATACCCAGCGCGAGAGACTTGTGCTTCCTGAATATGGTCGCGAGATACAGCTCATGGTAGACCATGCCATCGGTTTGCCAACAAAGGCCGAACGCCAGCGTTGTGCCGAAACCATCATCACTACCATGATGCGCATGTCGCCATATGCCAAGGATTCTGCCGACTTTAAGCAGAAGCTATGGGATCATCTCGCCATAATGAGCAATTTCAAGCTCGATATCGACTATCCATTCGATGTTTCCCAGGCTCATCAGATGCAGGCAAAGCCAGCTCCGATGAAATATCCTATGTCGCGTATTCGCGTTAGACATTACGGCAAACTCGTGATGGAGGCATGCGATAAGCTAAAGACTATGGAGCCAGGCAGAGAGCGCGACGAGTTGGTACGCCTTGTTGCCAACCAGATGAAGCGCGACCTCACCCAATGGAGCCATGGTTCAAACGACAACGAGAAGGTGGCTTCCGACTTGGCACAATTTACCGACGGAGCCATACAGCTCGATCTCTCTACATTTGTTTTCAACAAAGTGGTGCGAGAAAACGATAAGCCAACACCTAAAAAGAAAAAGAGAGGATAAAACAACATGGAATCATTTGTTATCGAAGGCGGACACCTGTTGTCGGGAACCATTACCCCACAAGGTGCTAAAAACGAAGCTTTGGAAGTGATATGCGCTACGCTCCTTACTTCCGAACCTGTACGCATAACCAATATCCCAGATATTCTTGATGTCAACAACCTGATATCGTTGTTGCAAGAGATTGGCGTGAAGGTTACACGCAACTCTCGTCACGACTATACTTTCCAAGCCGACCAGCTAAACCTCGACTATCTGAATAGTCAGGAGTTTGTGAACAAATGTGCATCCCTACGTGGTAGTGTGCTCATGATAGGTCCGTTGCTCGGTCGTTTTGGCAAGGCTACCGTGGCAAAACCAGGAGGCGACAAGATTGGTCGTCGACGCTTGGACACCCATTTCCTTGGATTCAATAAGCTCGGAGCCGACTTCGTTCACGACGAAGAGCGCGATGTTTATCAGATCAAGGCCGATAGCCTGAAGGGATGCTATATGCTTCTCGACGAGGCTTCCGTAACCGGTACTGCCAACATCATTATGGCTGCAGTAACAGCAAAGGGAACCACAACTATCTATAATGCAGCCTGCGAACCATACATTCAGCAGCTTTGCCATATGCTCAACCATATGGGAGCCAATATTAGCGGCATAGCCTCTAACCTTATCACTATCGTTGGAGTGAAGCATCTGCATGGAGCCAAGCATCGCATATTGCCAGATATGATAGAGGTAGGCTCGTTTATCGGTATGGCAGCCATGGTTGGCAACGGCATTAGAATAAAGAATGTATCGTTGCGCAATCTTGGAATCATCCCTGATGCCTTCCGCCGTTTGGGCGTAAAGATAGAAGTAGAGGGCGACGACCTCTTCATCCCTCGTCAGGAACACTATGTTGTCGACTCCTTTATAGATGGCACCATCATGACCCTTGCCGACGCTCCATGGCCAGGACTCACACCTGACTTGCTTTCAGTATTGCTCGTTGTGGCAACCCAAGCCAAGGGCTCCGTATTGATTCATCAGAAGATGTTTGAAAGCCGCTTGTTCTTTGTCGACAAGCTTATCGATATGCGTGCGCAGATTATCCTTTGCGACCCACATAGAGCCGTGGTAGTAGGTCACGACCATGAAATAAAGCTTCGTGCAGGCAGAATGACCAGTCCTGATATTCGTGCAGGTATCGCCTTGCTCATAGCCGCCCTTAGTGCTGAAGGCACAAGCCGAATTGCCAACATCGCTCAGATAGACCGCGGATATGAGGATATAGAAAAACGACTAAACAAGCTTGGCGCTAAAATATCAAGAATCGATGATTAAGAGAGACGACGTATATAAAATAGGTACCATAGGTAAGTCGCATGGTGTGAAAGGCGAGGTGTCGTTGTATTTCGACGACGACGTCTTCGACCGTGTGGATGCCGACTATCTGTTTCTTGACATAGATGGCATACTTGTACCTTTCTTCTTCGAGGAATATCGTTTTCGTAGCAACGAGACTGCTCTCGTAAAGTTTGAAGGTATCGACACTCAGGATCAAGCTCGCAACATCACGGGTTGCGAAGTCTTCTTTCCTCGTAGTCTTGCCGACTCGGCAGATACTGGCGAGATGTCGTTGCCTGAGATAGTAGGCTATATGGTTGTTGATGCTGATACAGGCAAGACCATCGGTCGCCTTGATAGTATCGACGACACTACCGAGAATGTGCTCTTCGAGATTGCTGCCGACGATGGCAACGAGATTCTTGTGCCTGTAAATCCTGATTGGATAAAAGATATTGATGGCGAAGCTCGAAAGATAACCATGACTTTGCCCGACGGTATCTTGGATTTGGGTTAATCCCTTTTTAGCTTAACCATTCACAACACGAATCTTTATCAATAAGAATTCTTTATCATACAATAAAGTAATGAAAAAACAAATATGTATCCTTGGCTCTACTGGTAGCATAGGCACCCAAGCCCTTGATGTTATTTCGCAGCACGAGGATTTATACGAGGTTTATTGTCTCACGGCAAACACTCGTATTGAGCTACTTGCCGAGCAGGCTCATCGTTTTCATCCTGCTGCCATAGTTGTGGCAGATGAAACAAAGTACCAAGACCTCTGCCGTTTGATGGACGACATGCCTGAAGTCAAGGTCTATGCCGGAGCTCAGGCTCTTTGCGATATCGTTGAGGCTGCCCCTATCGATATGGTGCTTACCGCCATGGTAGGCTTCTCGGGTCTTGAACCAACTATCCATGCCATCAAGGCAAAGAAAAAGATATGTCTTGCCAACAAGGAAACCTTGGTTGTGGCAGGCGAACTGATATGCAAGTTGGCTGTAGAAAACCATGTGCCAATATTGCCTGTCGATTCCGAGCATAGCGCAATATTCCAAAGTTTGGTTGGCGAAGGCGACAACGAGATAGAAAAGATTCTCCTCACCTGTTCGGGTGGTCCTTTCCGCACTCTGCCTGCCGAGAAGTTGGCACAAGTAAAGGCTGCCGACGCTTTGCGCCATCCTACTTGGGATATGGGAGCAAAGATTACCATCGACTCAGCAACCCTTATGAACAAGGGTTTCGAGGTGATGGAGGCAAAATGGCTCTTTGGCGTTGAGGCTGACAAGATTCAGGTGCTCGTCCATCCACAATCTATCGTGCATAGTGCCGTACAGTTTGTTGATGGCGGCATCAAGGCGCAACTTGGTGTGCCAGATATGCGTCTGCCTATCCAATACGCCTTCTCTTACCCCGACCGTCTGCATCTCGACGGCAAGCGCTTGAATCTTTTCGAGCGTCCTTTAGAGTTCTTCGAACCTGATGTAGAGAAGTTCCGTTGCTTGGCTCTTGCCTACGAGGCTATCAATCGTGGTGGCAATATGCCTTGCATCCTTAATGCTGCCAACGAGATTGTGAATGCCGCCTTCCGCAAAGACGAGATTTCATACCCTGCCATGGCAGACATCATCGAACATACCATGCAGACCGTAGCCTTTGATACTACATCAAGTCTTGAAACCTATCTGCGCACAGATGCCGAAGCAAGAGCTGTGGCAAGCGAAAGGGTTGAAAAGGTAAAAAATAAAAGAGTAAAAAGGTAAAAAAGGTAAAAAAGTAAAAACAATACAACTTGATATATTAAATGGAAATTTTTCTCATCAAATTGCTGCAGTTTATATTAGCAATTTCTTTGTTGATCCTCTTGCATGAGGGTGGACACTTCTTTTTCTCAAAGCTCTTTGGCGTAAGAGTAGAGAAATTCTATCTGTTCTTCGACCCTTGGTTCCATCTGTTCCAGTTCAAACCTCGCAATAGCGACACCACTTATGGTATTGGATGGTTGCCTCTTGGCGGATATTGCAAGATATCGGGAATGATAGACGAAAGTATGGATACCGAGCAGATGAAACAGCCTGCACAACCTTGGGAGTTTCGCTCTAAGCCAGCTTGGCAACGCTTATTTATTATGATAGGTGGCGTTTTGGTAAACTTCCTCCTTGCGTTGTTCATCTATTCTATGATAATGTTTACTTGGGGTGAAACCTATGTTGCCACCAAGGATATGAAGCAAGGTATGCAGTTTAACAAGGAAGCCAAAGCGCTTGGATTCCACGACCATGATATCTTGCTCGGTACCGAGAAGGGCGATTTCAAGAAATTCGATATTGATGTATTCCGCGACCTTTCTGAGGCTAAGGAAGTAAGAGTGTTGCGCGATGGCAAAACCGTTACCGTAAACCTTCCTGGCGAGCTCAACCTTTTGAGCATGATTCAGTCGCAGCCTACCTTTACTCGTGCTTGGATGGACTGCGTTGTTGATAGCGTAGCTGATGGTACTCCAGCCCAGAAAATAGGACTTGCTAAGGGCGATACTATTGTTGCCGTAGGCGGTAAGAAGGTAGAGACCTTTGGTGATTTGACTGACCAACTTAATGCTATGAGCCAAGACCTTGTTAAGGGAATGAGCCATAAGGATAGCCTCGAGATTTTGACCACAACCGTAGTAGCTCGCAAGGCTCAGACAGGATTGCTCGATACAGCAACCGTAGTGCTTACTCCAGACGTCAAGCTTGGCTACGTAAACAAGATGCCTACCGACTATAAGCAGACACATATAGAATATGGTTTCTTCGAGAGTTTCCCTGCTGGCGTAAACTATGGTATCGACGTGCTGAAAGGATATGTAAGCGATATGAAGTATGTGTTTACAGCCGATGGCGCTAAGTCGCTTGGTGGCTTTGGAGCTATTGCCAACCTCTTCCCTGCAGCATGGGATTGGTATATGTTCTGGAAGATGACAGCCTTCTTGAGCATCATTCTTGCCTTCATGAATATTCTGCCTATACCTGCCCTTGATGGTGGTCACGTGTTGTTCTTGCTCTACGAGATGATAACCCGTCGTAAGCCATCTGAAAACTTCATGATATGGGCTGAATATATCGGTATCGGCATATTGCTGTTGTTGTTGGTAGTAGCCAACCTCAACGATGTTTTGCGTTGGCTCGGATATATGTAAATCCGCAATTATACTAACTATTATCAACTATTCATTATTTTATGTACAAACTATTCTGTTTTATTCTCTGTTTATTATCATTCTCTACCTTTGCTTTGGCTGATGATTGGACAACCATCAAAAATGGCGAGGTGTGGTACGACACTAATGGCGACACCATTCAGGCACATGCGCCTGGTTTTCTTCGTTATGGCGACAGATGGTATATGGTGGGCGAAGACCGTGGCGACTCATGGAATCCAGATGTCAACATGTATTCTTCTACTGACCTTGTAAACTGGCGCTTCGAAGCCAAAGTTGTTAAGAATGGTGTTACCGTTCCTGAACTTGGCAAAACTCGCTTCATAGAGCGTGCCAAGATCATGCGCAACCCTAAGACAGGCAAGTTCATCATTTGGTGCCATTGGGAAGGTCCACGCTATGCAGCTTCTGAGGCAGCATGCTTTTCTGCCGACTCTATCTGCGGACCATACAAGCTTGAGTGGAGCGGACGACCACTTGGCGTGAAGTCGCGCGACTGTAACGTTTTTGTCGACAACAACGGCAAAGCTTATTTCGTTTCTACCACAACCGAGAATACCAATATCGGTATCTTTAAGCTTTCTGATGATTATACCAAGGTGGTTTCTCACAAATGTGTGATGAAGGATTTGCGTCGCGAAGCTCCTGTTATAGTCAACAAAGACGGACTCTACTATATGCTTAGCTCAGCATGTACAGGATGGGCACCAAACCAATGCAAACTTTCAACATCAAAGAAACTCGGCAAAGGATGGAGTCAACTCGAGAATATAGGCGACGACAAGGCTTTCCGCACTCAGGCGGCTGCCGTGTTGGAGATTAAGGGCACTAAGCAAACCACATATTTATATGTAGGCGACCGTTGGCTTGAGCGCGAATTGCCAGCTTCGCGCATCATCATCTTCCCTATATCATTTAAGGATGGTAAATGCGAATTAGAATATTGCGACAAGTTTGATATCAATTTCACAACGGGCGAAGTAAGGAAATACTAAGTCTGTATACTCTTATTTATTAACAAAGTTACACATTGTAAGCAAAATAAAAGAATTTGCTTACAATGTGCTTTCTTTTTATATGTATTTTTAATACGATTGTAAGTAGTTGCTATAAGCTATCAACTTTAATGTTATTTTAATCATACTTTCTATTATCAATATGAAAGCAAATTATTAATTTTGCAACCAATTTGATAGGAATAACAAGAATTTATTAATTAAAAGCAACAAGATGATGGCAAACGGATTGTATAATGCTGCTTACGAGCACGACGCTTGTGGAGTAGGCATGGTGGTGAATATCCATGGAAACAAAAGCCATGAACTGGTTGACAACGCCTTGAAGGTTCTTGAGAACATGCGTCATCGTGGCGCAGAAGGTGCAGACAACAAGACTGGTGATGGTGCAGGAATTATGTTACAGATTCCTCACGAGTTTATATTGCTTCAGGGTATCCCTGTGCCTGAGAAGGGAAAGTATGGCACAGGATTGGTTTTTCTTCCTAAAGATGAGGCTTTGCAGGGACAGATTCTCTCGGTAATGATCGAGGAGATTGAGCGCGAAGGATTGTCGTTGATGCACCTTCGTAGCGTGCCTACAAATCCTGATTGTCTTGGTACAGCAGCCCTAACTACGGAGCCTGCCATAAAGCAGGTGTTTATCACGGGCGTTACCGACGACAAAGTAGACATTTTTGAGCGCACCTTATATATAATAAGGAAGAAGATAGAGAAGCGTGTGGCTGAGCTTATAGCCCAGCATCCTGAGCAGCAGGCGCTTCACGATTTCTATATCTGCTCACTTTCAAGTCGTAGCATAGTTTACAAGGGAATGCTCTCAAGCCTTCAGCTTCGTCAGTATTTCCCTGACCTAACAAATAGTTATTTTACAAGCGGATTGGCACTCGTGCATAGCCGCTTCAGCACAAACACATTTCCAACATGGAGTCTTGCACAACCATTCCGTTTGCTTTGCCATAATGGCGAGATAAACACCATTCGTGGCAATCGCGGATGGATGCAAGCCCGTGAATCAGTATTGTCGAGTCCTGCCCTTGGCGACATCAGCAACATTTCGCCTATTGTGCAGCCTGGCATGAGCGACTCGGCATCGTTAGACAACGTTTTTGAATTCTTCGTGATGAGCGGTCTCTCGTTGCCACACGCTATGGCTGTGATGGTGCCTGAGAGCTTCAACGACAAGAATCCTATTTCCGAAGACCTTAAGGCATTCTATGAATACCACTCTATATTGATGGAGCCATGGGATGGTCCTGCAGCCCTGCTGTTCTCCGACGGACGTTTTGCAGGCGGTATGCTCGACCGTAATGGTCTGCGTCCTGCTCGCTATACCATCACCAAGAACGATATGATGGTGGTAGCATCAGAAGTAGGAGTTATGGATTTCGACCCTCAGGATATTGCCGAGAAGGGACGTTTGCAGCCAGGAAAGATTCTGCTCATCGATACCCAAGAAGGAAAGATATATTATGATGGCGAGATAAAGGAGCATCTTGCAGCCCAACATCCATACCGCCAATGGCTCAACACCAATCGTATTCAGCTAGAGAAGATACACTCTGGTCGTAAGGTGAGCAACGCCGTTGACAACCTATTGCAAAAGGAAATGGAGTTTGGTTTTGGCGAAGAAGATGTAGACGGCACAATCGTACCTATGTCGGTAAATGGTCAGGAGCCTACAGCCTCTATGGGTAACGATACTCCGTTGGCAGTATTGAGCGACAAGCCACAGATATTCTTCAACTATTTCCGTCAGCAGTTTGCTCAGGTCACCAACCCTGCCATCGACTCCATTCGCGAGAACCTCGTGATGAGTCTTACAGAATATATTGGTAGGGTAGGCTCAGGAATATTGAATCCTGACGAGACCAACTGCAAGATGGTTCGTTTGCCACATCCAATACTTACCAACACCCAGCTCGACATACTTTGCAACATACGCTATAAGGGCTTCAACACCATTAAGTTGCCTATGCTCTTCTTGCGCGACAAGGGCGAGGAAGGACTCCGCGAAGCCCTCGACAACCTATGCCAACAGGCTGCTAAGAGTGTTGACGATGGCTACAACTATATCATCCTTTCCGACCGTGATGTAGACAATCAGCATGTGGCAATACCTTCGCTCCTTGCCGTTAGTGCCGTTCACCACTACTTGATAAGCATCGGCAAGCGTGTGCAGACAGCCCTTATCGTAGAGAGTGGCGAAATTCGTGAAGTTATGCATGCAGCCCTATTGTTGGGCTATGGCGCTTCGGCATTATGTCCATACCTCACCTACGCCATCTTGGACGACCTTGTGAAGCGTGGAAAGATTCAGGAGAACTACGAGACAGCAGAAGCCAACTATATAAAAGCCGTGAAGAAGGGACTCTTCAAGATTATGGCTAAGATGGGTATTTCTACCATCCGCTCATATCGTGGAGCCAAGATTTTCGAGAGCATCGGACTTTCCGAGAGTCTTCTTCGCACATACTTCGGTACCGAGGTTTCTACCATCGGCGGTATAGGCTTGGAGACTATTGCCAAGGATGCAATAGCATTCCACGACAAGGCTTTCGCTACACATCAGGATATGGGCTTCTTGCCAAGTCAGGGTCAGTTCCACTATCGCAAAGATGGTATTCGCCATGCTTGGAACCCTGAGACAATAGCCACCTTGCAGCTTGCCACACGTACAGGAAACTACGAGACTTTCAAGAAATATACCCAGCTTGTAGACAACAAGCAGGAACCTATCTTCATTCGCGACTTCCTCGACTTCAAGCGCAATCCTATCGATATTTCCAAGGTCGAGCCTGTAGAAGAGATTGTGAAGCATTTCGTTACAGGTGCCATGTCGTTTGGTGCGTTGTCGAAAGAGGCTCACGAGGCTATGGCACTTGCCATGAACAAGCTTGGCGCACGTAGCAACACGGGCGAAGGTGGTGAAGATAGCGAGCGATTCCATTCTGAAATAGATGGAATATCGTTGTCGAGCAAGACTAAGCAGGTGGCAAGTGGACGATTCGGAGTTACTACCGAATATCTTGTTAATGCCGAAGAAATACAGATCAAGGTTGCCCAGGGCGCAAAGCCAGGCGAGGGTGGTCAGTTGCCAGGTTTCAAGGTCAACGACATCATCGCTAAGACTCGCCATTCTATCCCTGGCATCAGCCTTATTTCGCCACCACCTCACCACGACATCTATTCTATCGAAGACCTTGCGCAGCTCATCTTCGACCTCAAGAATGTGAACCCTCGTGCAGCCATTAGCGTGAAGCTTGTTGCCGAGAGCGGAGTGGGCACCATCGCAGCAGGTGTGGCTAAGGCTAAAGCAGACTTGATAGTCATCTCAGGAGCCGAGGGCGGTACAGGAGCAAGCCCTGCTTCGAGCATGCGCTTTGCTGGTATCTCGCCAGAGATTGGTTTGTCTGAGACTCAGCAAACCTTGGTTAAGAATGGTTTGCGCGGACAAGTTCGCCTGCAGGTAGACGGTCAGCTGAAGAGCGGTCGCGACATCGTGCTCATGGCGTTGCTTGGTGCCGAGGAGTATAGCTTTGGTACAGCAGCCCTGATAGTTTTGGGATGCGTGATGATGCGTAAATGTAATCTGAATACCTGTCCGATGGGCGTTGCCACACAAGACCCTAAGCTTCGTGCGCATTTCCGCGGACATTATGAATATTTGGTCAACTATTTCACATTCCTTGCTCAAGAGGTGCGCGAATATTTGGCTCAGATGGGCTACACCAAGCTTAGCGATATTGTTGGTCATACCGAACTCCTCGTGGAGCGCGAACAAGAGGTGGAGAAAAACTACAAATATGCCACACTCGACTTCAGTCGCCTATTGCAGAAAGAAGGCAACGAAGGCTTGCACCACGACAAAGAGCAGATCCACGACCTTAGCGACGTGCTGGATCAGCAGATGATAAAGGCTGCCAAGACCACTATCGAGAATGGTGGCGACATAGACCTCGACTACAGCATTCGCAATACCGACCGTGCTGTTGGTGCCATGCTGAGTGGATATATCGAAGAGAAGCAGGCTAAGAATGTTTCTATCAACGTGAAGTTCAAAGGTTCGGCAGGTCAGAGCTTTGGTGCATTCCTCGTTAAGGGCGTAGACTTTAAGCTCGAGGGCGAAACCAACGACTATTTTGCCAAGGGACTTTCGGGCGGTCGTGTATCGATATTGCCACCTATCCGCAGCAACTTTGCAGCCGAAGACAACATCATAGCCGGCAACACAGGATTGTATGGAGCCACTTCGGGCGAGCTATATATCAACGGAAAAGTGGGCGAGCGCTTTGGTGTGCGCAACTCTGGTGCCATAGCCGTGATTGAAGGTGCTGGCGACCATTGCTGCGAATATATGACTGGCGGACGCGTGGTTGTGCTTGGCGAAACAGGTCGCAACTTTGCTGCTGGTATGTCTGGAGGTGTGGCTTACGTATGGGACAAGAACCACAATTTCGACTATTTCTGCAATATGGATATGGTGGAGATCAACCTTGTTGAAGATAGCAACTATCGCAAGGAGCTCCACGAGCTTATCCGCCAGCATTATCTCTATACTGGTTCTAAGCTCGCACGTACCATGCTCGACGATTGGAGCCATTATGTCGACGACTTCATCCAAGTGGTACCAATAGAGTATAAGCGAGTTTTGCAGGAAGAGCAAGTGAAGAAACTGCAGCAGAAAATAGCTGATATGCAACGTGACTATTAAACATTAAAAGATGGGAAATCCAAAAGCATTTCTGACCATACCTCGCAATGAAGCGGGATACAGGCCAATACACGATAGAATACATGATTTCGGAGAGGTGGAACAAACTCTCAATAGTAATGATAGACGCATGCAGGCTTCTCGCTGCATGGATTGTGGCGTGCCGTTCTGCCATTGGGCATGTCCGCTTGGCAATAAGCCGCCAGAGTGGAACGACGCTCTCTATAAGGGCGACTGGGAGTTGGCTTACCGATTGCTCAACGCCACAAACCCTTTCCCTGAGTTTACAGGACGCATCTGCCCAGCCTTGTGTGAGAAGGCGTGCATTCTGAACCTCACGGAGCACGAGCCTACAACCAACCGCGAGGATGAGGCTGCCATCACGGAGCATGCTTTCGAAGAAGACTTCGTGAAGGTGGTGGTGCCTGAGCGCAACGGCAAAAAGGTGGCTGTGATAGGAGCAGGACCTGCCGGACTGGCTGCTGCCAACGAGCTCAACCATCGTGGCTATCTGGTAACGGTTTATGAGAGTCGCGAGAATGCAGGCGGACTACTTCGCTATGGCATTCCTAACTTCAAGCTCAACAAGAGCATCATCGACCGTAGATTGGCGCTATTGCAGAAAGAGGGCATCACATTCTTGTATAATCAGCATGTAGACCTCACAAAGTTGCCTGAAGGATACGACGCCTACGTCATTACTACAGGTACACCACAGGCACGCGACCTCAAGATTCCTGGACGCGATCTCAAGGGCGTATACTTGGCTTTGGAGATGCTGGCTCAGCAAAACCGAGTGTTGGCAGGCATGGAGTTTAAGAAAGACGAGCTTGTGAATGCTAAGGGCAAGGACGTGCTCGTGATAGGTGGTGGCGACACGGGTAGCGACTGTATCGGTACAGCCCATCGTCAGGGCTGCAAGAGCGTTACTCAGATAGAAATCATGCCTAAGCCTGTTGAGGGACCAGAAGACCCTAAGAACCCATGGCCAAACTGGCCTCGCACTCTCAAGACCACATCGAGCCACGAAGAGGGTTGCACCCGTCGATGGAACATCAATTCGCTCGAATTCCTTGGCAAGGATGGCAAGCTTACTGGTGTGCGTGTGCAAGAGATTGATTGGAAACCAAATCCCGAAGGTGGTCGCCCGTTGATGGTAGAAAAGGGCAAGCCAGAGGTGATAAAAGCCGACATGGTGTTGCTGGCTATGGGATTCCTAAAGCCAGAACATCCGCAGTATGCAGCCAACGTGTTTGTGGCTGGCGATGCTGCATCAGGTGCGAGCCTTGTGGTAAGGGCTTTGGCAAGTGGCATAAAAACGGCTGCCCAAGTAGATAAATTCTTGAATAAGTAGAGCAATTGATAATGCCTACAGCTATCGGGGTGTTATCTTATGCGTTTGTATGCTTTGATAAGCAATTTGTCCTATCAAATAAATAAGGCAGAGGGCGGAGAACTCAGAGGAGTTCCCCGCCCTTATGCGTATATAGGCTAGTTCGAATAAAAAAAGTGTAGTAAAAGTTTGAAAGTTTGTGTGGAAAAGAGTATCTTTGCAACCAAGGTTACTGGAAAAAAGTTGCAGTATGTATGCTGAAATGCTGGAAAAAAGTTGCAAAAGGTGTATGTAAATACTGGAAAAAAGTTGCAGTAGTCATATCTGAAAGTTGGAAAAAGTTGTAATGCTATGCTTAAAAGAAAGATTATCAATAAGTTAGTAGAGTGGAAGGATGGTTGCTCGAATAAGGCTCTTCTTATAAGAGGTGCTCGCCAAGTAGGAAAAACTACTATCATACGTCAGTTTGCACAAGCAAACTACGAGAATTTTATTGAAATTAATTTTGAGCAGATGCCAACTGCTAAACAAGCCTTTGATGGCAATTTGGATGCAAGAACCATCCTTATTAATTTGTCAGCTATGGGATTTGGACCATTAGTGCCAGGCAAAACGCTTATTTTCTTTGATGAAATACAATCTTGCCCTAAAGCAAGAACAGCTATCAAATTCTTGGTAGAAGACGGGCAATATGATTATATAGAATCAGGCTCTTTGTTGGGTATTAACTATAAAGAAGTCTCGTCGTTTCCAGTAGGTTTTGAACATGAATTAGACATGTATCCTCTTGACTTTGAAGAGTTTCTTTGGGCTTGTAATATTAGTGAGGATGTAATCAGTATGCTTAAAGATTGTTATGAGCAGCTGCGTCCAATACCAGACTTTCTTCATAAGCAAATAATGGAACGTTATCGTCAGTATCTTATTGTTGGCGGTATGCCTGAAGTCGTTATGACATATCTTGAAAATGAAGATTTTACCAAGACTATAAATAATCAAAAAGATATTTTGTCAGGCTATCGTAATGATATATCAAAATATGCGGGTAACGAAAAGGTGTTAGTGAAATCTGTTTTTGATGCGATACCAGGACAATTGAGCAAACAAGACAAACGCTTTGTTTTGGCATCTATTGAAAAGAATGCTTCGCGACGTAAATATGGTGCACCTACTCAATGGTTAGTAGATGCAGGTATGGCATATTATTCTTTTAATGTAGGATCGTTTGAGTTGCCTTTCCCTATTCATGAAAATATTAGGCTATATAAGCTTTTTTTCGTTGATAGTGGTCTTATGTGTGCTATGATGCTTAATAATATTCAAGCCCAGGTTCTTACAGGTGACATATTTGTTAATGAAGGTGCTTTAGCAGAAAACTATGTTGCATGCGAACTCTTTAAGCATGGTGTATCACTTAATTATTATGATCGAAAAAGTAAGCACGAACTTGATTTTGTTTTTCCTGAAAATAACAAGATTTCTATAATTGAAGTTAAATCAGGAAAGGATTATAAGCTGCATTCTTCCTTGAATATGGCGCAGACTCTGTTTGCAGATAAAATTAGTCGTCGAATAGTTATGAGTGCCAATAATCTTGAGGTTGAAGATGGAATATTATACTTGCCACTTTATATGAGTATGTTTATTATATAGTTCCATCTGTCTATTAAAATATTGAACCAATTTAATAGGTTTAATGCGAGTATTCGTATGGTCTTAAACGAGTAGTCGCGTAGCCTTGTGCGACTATTCGCATGTGGCTACGCGACTATTCGCGTTTTTATGTGTGTGTATTTATCTGAAATAAATAGTTTTTTTATTCTCTTTCCTCAGTTAACTTTCTTGTGGCATGGTCTTCGAGATAGTTGAGGGCCATAGAGTCTTCTGTAAGCCAGTCTTCGCCGATAGTAGCGTTGGCGATAGCTATTGCCATAGCGCAGAAGTTGTCGATTTCTTTAGAAGCCTTAGTGCGGAAATCTTCCGACTGCTCTTTCCATGTGGCTTCAGGGAAATAGATGTCAGAGAGGTTTGGCATTTGCTTGTCCATATAAGCGCAAAGTTGCTTAGCCACGTCGACTACATTTTTGTCGAACGAAGTCATAAACTTGCCGTAGAGCTCGTCGTGTAGGAATAGCTCGTCTTCGGTCAGTCCCATTTCGAAGCCTTCTGCCAAGTGAGCCTCTACAGCTTTCAGGGCGTTGACGATGGTATAGATATAATCTTCGGCAGGGATGTTGCAACCAAGCGGAGTTGTTATTTGCGCCTTGTGCTTGTCGCAATATAGGTTGGCGAGATAGTTTTGTGCAGGCGCATAGAATGCCATAGCCATGCTCTCGATGCCTTTACGATACATGGTGTAGGCGATTTGTGCCGAAATATGCTTGTAAGGCGAATCGAGCACAAAGTCGATAAGTGGCTCGTTGTCTACCAAGAATTCCTCGTCGCCATCGATACCTAAGGTCATAGGCGAGAATTCTTCTGCATTTATCAACGCACGGCATAGACCGATGGTGCTGACATAGAATGCACAAACCACACGCTCGTCGTCGTTCATGAGCTCGCGCTGCTTAGGGTCGAAGAGAGGTGATTCTATGCGTACTTTCCATTCGCCATCTTTCTCTTCCCACAGCATGTTCACACACCATTCCATTTCTTCGAAGTGGCGCTGTTCCAATAGTTTGTCTACTTGCTGAAGCATGAACGCACGCTGTTCGTCGTCGTTCATCTCAGAAATTTGCTTCACGTCTGTATTAGGAAAGAGATGTCTGTCTATCTCTGCAAAAAAGTCTTTGTAATCCATATTATAGTTAGTTTTTTTAGTTACGGGTTAATGTTGTTATGTAAGATAGTTTGCACTCGTTTGCATTCGTTTGCATTATCTATGCCCCAAAAGTACAAATAATTTGGTGAACATACAAAAAACGTGGCAGAAAAAGTTTGGATTTGTTTTTAGAAATATATATCTTTGCATAAAAAGATATAGAATTATGCCAGAACTAACTCGTTTCTTTGGAATCATTATCGCAATGTTTTGCGATGATCATAACCCTCCGCATTTTCATGTAAGATATGGAGACTATGAAGCAATAATCACAATTCAAGATGGTATTGTGAAAGGAGAATTGCCTAAGAAAGTTTTGAAAGATGTTTTTAGATGGATGGAATTGCATCAATCAGAACTTGAACAGAATTGGAAACGATTGCAAGAAGGAAAAGAAATAGTTAAAATAGAACCCCTTAAATAAATATTATTATGGTTGATGTAGATTTGATAAGAGTCGTTGATGTAAATTATATCAAGGATTATACTATGGACTTGAAATTCAGCAACGGAGAAACTCGTCGTGTAGATTTTCTTCCTTTGTTGAAAGGAGCAAAGCGTGAGGAACTGAAGGATATGAATAATTTCATTCAATTTGGGCTCAACCATTGGACTTTGGAGTGGTATAATGGAATAGATTTTGCCCCTGACTATCTTTATAAACAAGGTACTATAGTTTCGTAGTTAGTAGGCTTGTTTCTTTCGTAATGACTATCGACGATTTCAAGCAACGTATTGTCGCAAGCCTTGGTTTTGCTCCTACAGCCGACCAATGGCAGGCGATGGATGTGTTTGCACATTTTCTTGCCGACCGCCATGAGCATGTGGCTATGGTGATGAGTGGCTCGGCTGGTACTGGTAAGACTTCGCTTGCCAGCGCCATGGTGCGTACGCTAAAGCAAGTGGGACAGAAGATGCTGCTGCTCGCTCCTACGGGTAGGGCGGCAAAGGTGTTTGCACTAAACTCAGGACTCGCAGCTTACACCATTCATCGAAAGATTTATCGCGAAAGAGCATATACAGGCATCGACGGCAGCTTTTCGCTCAACGACAATCTGCATGCCGACACGCTATTCTTGGTCGACGAGAGTTCGATGATAAGCAACGGCATGGGCGAAGGACAGACCTTCGGTAGCGGATGCTTGTTGGACGATTTGATGCAGTTTGTGTATTCCGGACGCAATTGTCGCATAATGTTTATTGGCGACAATGCACAGTTGCCACCAGTAGGCGAGAGCGAGTCGCCAGCCATGAGCAGACAGGTGATTGAGGGCTACGGCATGACGGTTTATCAAGCACATCTCGACGAGGTGGTGCGACAGGGTGCCGATAGCGGCATATTATACAACGCCACAGCCATACGCCTGATGGCTACACGCAACGAGGCTACCATGATGCCACGCATTAGGCTCAAGGGATTTGCCGATGTAGAGGTGGTGAGAGGCGACGATCTGATAGAAACCTTGGCGTCGAGCTATAGCCATGCAGGAGTGGACGACACGATAGTGATAACGCGAAGCAACAAACGAGCCAATATATATAATATAGGTATAAGAAACCAAGTGTTGGGACGCGAAGAAATGCTATGCTCGGGCGACCAGCTGATGGTGGTGAAGAATAACTATAGCCTCACGGTAGCAGAGAAAGACCCTACAGCGCCTCCATTTATAGCCAATGGTGACAGATGCAGGGTGGGGCGAGTGAGAGCCATACGCGAGCTCTATGGCTTTAGTTTTGCTGAGGCTCGATTGGTGTTTCCCGACTACGACGACTACGAGATAGAGACTACCGTGCTGCTCACCACTCTCACCTCAGAAGCGCCAGCCCTTGCGCGCGATGACCAAGAGAGATTGTATCAGGCGGTGATGGCTGATTATGCCGATTTTTCGCGCAAATCCGACCGTATGGCACAACTACGCAAGGACAAATATTTCAACGCATTACAGATAAAATATGGCTATGCTATCACGTGCCACAAGGCGCAAGGTGGACAATGGGCGCATGTGTATCTCGACCAAGGCTATATGACCGACGAGATGCTGGGTGCCGACTACATTCATTGGCTATATACTGCTTTCACTCGAGCTACCGAAAAACTATATCTCGTGAACTGGCCACAAAGCCAAACGGAATAGTGGCGAAGATGAGAAATAATGCTATTTTAATTACTTTTTAATGCATTTTGCTTGTATCTCGTGGTTTTTTACTAATTTTGCACCCATATTCATCAATTTATTTAGGATACTCACATGGGTGGCTTCTTTGGTACAGCACTAAAAAAGAGTTGCGTAAACGATTTGTTTTACGGAACAGACTACAATTCGCACTTAGGCACCAAGCGTGCAGGTATGGTAACATTCGATAAGGAACGAGGTTTCTCGCGTTCTATCCATAGCTTGGAGAGAAACTATTTCCGCTCTAAATTCGAAGACGAACTCGACAGCTTCTATGGCAACATGGGTGTGGGAGTGATTTCGGATACCGACCCGCAGCCTATTATCGTGAACTCACATTTGGGCAGATATGCCGTGGTGACAGTTGCTAAGATTAATAATCTACGAGAAATTGCCGACGAACTGCTGTCGAAGCGTATGCATCTGAGCGAGATGTCGGCTAACAACATCAATCAAACCGAACTTACAGCCCTGACCATCAATATGGGCGAATCATTTGTGGATGGTATTTCGCAGGTGTTTGACCGCATAGATGGCTCGTGCTCGATGCTTATACTTACCGAAGATGGCATCATAGCAGCACGCGACATGCTGGGACGCACACCTATCGTGATAGGTCAGCGCGAGGATGGCGAAGGATATGCTTTTACGAGCGAAACGTCGAGCTTCCCTAACCTGGGATATCGCAGAGTGCGCGACCTTGGACCAGGCGAAATCGTGAAGATTACGCCAGAAGGTATCGAGGTGTTGAAAGAAGCTAATGATGAAGAGCAGGTATGCTCATTCTTGTGGGTATACTATGGTTTCCCTTCGAGCGACTACGAGGGAATAAACGTAGAGGATGTGAGAGAGCGCTGTGGTGTGCGCATGGGACAGGACGACGATACCGAGGCTGACCTCGTGTGTGGTATTCCTGACTCGGGTGTGGGCACAGCCCTTGGATATGCCGAAGGTCATGGCATTCCATACAAACGTGCGGTATTGAAATATACTCCTACATGGCCTCGAAGCTTTACTCCTGGCAACCAGTCGCGTCGTAGCCTTGTGGCTAAGATGAAGCTCATCCCTAACCATGCCATTCTCGATGGTCAGCGTGTGGTATTCTGCGACGACTCTATCGTGCGCGGTACCCAGCTTCGCGATAATGTGTCTACATTCTTCCAGTATGGCGCCAAAGAGGTGCATGCCCGTATCTCGTGCCCTCCATTGGTATATGGATGTCCGTTTATCGGCTTCACATCGTCGAAGAGCGATATGGAACTCATCACCCGACAGATTATCAAGGATTTCGAGGGCGACGACAAGGCTAAGCTCGACCAGTATGCCAAGACCGATTCACCAGAATATAATCGCATGGTAAACGAGATTGCTCGCCGATTGGGTTTGACAACCTTGAAATTCAACAAGATAGAAACCCTTATCGAGGCTATCGGCATGCCTAAATGCAAGGTCTGCACTCATTGCTTCGACGGCTCAAGCTGGAATCATTGCAAATGCCATAAGTCGAAGAAATAACGTGGCGCAATCTTAACGATATTATATACATTCTGCCCCACCAAAGTTGTGGTTCTATAGTGGAACGCAAGTTTGGTGGGGCTGCTGTATTTATAGCATTTGTGTTGATATTTATCTAAAAATATCTAATTAAAAGACTAAAACCTACGTTATTCAAATAATTAGCATTAACTTTGCGAATCGCATATAAATAATGTATACATAATTAATTTAGGAAACAAAAACAACTGAATGGTAAAGACAGAACAGCTGGTTGACACTATAACCAGAGCAATACAAGAGAAAAAGGGTGAAGACATCGCTATTATCGACCTTAGAAAAACTGATGGCGCTATAGCAAGCTATTTCATAATCTGCCAAGGCAACTCGCCTATACAGGTGAATGCCATCGCAGAGTCTATAGGCGACATGGCAAGAATAGATCTAAACGAAAAGCCTGCCCACGTGAATGGACTCGACACATGCCAATGGGTGGCTATCGACTATGTAGACGTGATAGTACACATATTCATGCCTGAAATGCGTGATTATTATAATTTGGAAGACTTGTGGCAGGATGCACCTATGAAGATGGTGCCTAACCTCGACTAACACAGGCTTCTAAGACCTAAAGATAACTAAAGATATGGATATTAACAATCCTAACGGAAACAAAGACAACGGCAATCAGCCAAAGATGCCTAAATTCAATATGAATTGGATTTATGGCATCATCATAGCTACTCTTGCCATTCTCTTCGTAACGGGTGGTGGCGACTCGCTGGCAAGTGGGGCTGCGGCTCAGCAGAAGGCTACATACACCAAATTTAAGGACTATGTAGAGAAGGGATATGCCAAGAATGTGGTGGTGAACAAAGACGAAGGCGAACTAAAGATGTATGTGCATCCTAAGTTCATTCGCACGGTATTCAACAAGCCTGCCAGTCAGACCGGAGCCGACCCATACGTGGATGTGGTATATGGCTCAGGCGACGAGCTCGACAAATATCTCTCGGATGCTCAAAAGCGCGGAAAGATTGTTGACTATAGCTACGAGAAAAAGGATGGCTACAACTTCTTGAATATCCTTCTTAATCTCTCGCCTATTCTCATTTTCTTCTTCTTCATGTGGTTCCTTGGTCGTCGCATGGGCGGCGGAGGCGGTGGCGGCATGTTTAATGTCGGCAAGAGCAAAGCTAAACTGTATGAGAAGGCTAACACTCTGGGCATCACATTCAAGGATGTGGCTGGACAAGAGGGTGCTAAGCAGGAGGTGCAAGAGATTGTTGACTTCTTGAAGAATCCTCGCAAATATACCGATTTGGGTGGTAAGATTCCAAAGGGAGCATTGCTCGTAGGCCCTCCAGGAACGGGTAAGACCTTGTTGGCAAAGGCTGTGGCTGGCGAAGCTGGCGTACCTTTCTTCTCGATGAGCGGTAGCGACTTCGTAGAGATGTTTGTGGGTGTGGGCGCTAGTCGTGTGCGCGACGTGTTCCACCAGGCTAAAGAGAAAGCACCATGTATCATCTTTATCGACGAGATTGATGCCGTAGGTCGTGCGCGTAGCAAGAGTCCTGCTATGGGTGGCAACGATGAGCGTGAAAATACTCTCAATGCGTTGCTTACTGAAATGGATGGCTTCGGCACTAATAGTGGTGTCATCGTGTTGGCTGCTACCAATAGAGCCGACATGCTCGATAAGGCGTTGCTGCGTGCTGGTCGTTTCGACCGTCAGATTAATGTCGACCTGCCTGACCTTGCTGAGCGTAAGGCTATCTTCAACGTGCATCTTCGTCCTGTGAAAAAGGATGATAGCGTGGATGTAGACTTCTTGGCACGTCAAACTCCTGGCTTCTCGGGTGCCGATATCGCTAACGTGTGCAACGAGGCTGCCTTGATAGCAGCTCGCCACGACAAGCAGACCGTAGGCAAGCAAGACTTCCTGGATGCTGTAGACAGAATCATAGGCGGATTGGAAAAGAAGACTAAGGTGATGACAGCTGCCGAAAAGCGTTCTATTGCCTTGCATGAGGCAGGACATGCTACCATCAGCTGGTTCTGCCAGTATGCTAATCCTTTGGTTAAGGTGAGCATAGTGCCTCGCGGACAGGCGCTTGGTGCTGCATGGTATATGCCAGAAGAGCGACAGATCACTACCAAGGAGCAGATGCTCGACGAAATGTGTGCCCTCTTGGGTGGTAGAGCTGCCGAGGAACTCTTCACAGGTCATATCTCTACAGGTGCCATGAACGACTTGGAGCGTGCCACAAAGAGTGCTTTCGGTATGATTGCTTATGCAGGTATGGGCGACAGATTGCCTAACATCTGCTACTACAACAATCAGGAATATCAGTTCCAGCGTCCTTATTCTGAAACTACCGCTAAGATTATCGACGACGAGGTGTTGAAACTCATCAACGACGAATATGCTCGAGCTAAGCAGATTCTGACCGAACATAAGGAAGGTCACAACGAGCTGGCTGAACTCTTGATAAAGCGCGAGGTTATCTATGCCGAGGATGTGGAGAAGATATTTGGCAAACGTCCTTGGGTAAGTCGCTCGCAAGAGATTATCGAAGAGAACGAACGTGCTGCAGAACCTTCGCTCGACGATATGCCCGACGAGGTGAAGCAGGCACAGGCTGAGCACGAAAAAGCTCTGGCTGAAAGCAAAAACGAAAGTGCAAACGACAACAATCAATAATTGAAGAGCAATATGACTGACAAACAGAAAAACTTCGTGGTAAGGTCTATCACAGGTATCTTGTTCGTTGCCATAATGGTGGCGGGCTTTCTAAATCCACGTGCCATGGTGTTCCTCTTTGCCTTGATCACAGGTATGGCGATGTGGGAATATACCGGACTTGTCAACGACATTGAGGATGTGAAGGTAAATCGCATGATTTCTACCGTGGCTGGCGTCTATTTGTTCCTTGCCGTGGCAGCATGGCGAATGGGAATAGTTGCCAACTTCATCATCTTTGTGCCATATTTGCTCACGGTAGTTTATCTCTTCATAAGCGAACTATATACAGGCAACAAGAATGCCGTGGCCGATTGGGCTTACACCATGCTCGGACAAATGTATGTGGCTTTGCCTTTGTCTATGATAAACGTCCTTGCCTTCGAGGTTATGCCAGACGAAATGGGTGTGAGCTACGATATGCTGTTGCCTCTTAGCATCTTCGTGTTCCTTTGGACAAACGATTCGGGAGCTTATTGTTGTGGCTCGTTGTTGGGCAAACACAAGCTCTTCCCTCGTGTCAGTCCAGGAAAGAGCTGGGAAGGTTCTATAGGTGGCGGACTGCTGGTTATTATCGTAGCTGCCTTGATAGGCTGGTGGGCTAATAATGGCGACAACAGCCATCTGCTCAGCATACCTGGATGGATGGGCTTAGGTCTTGTAGTTGTGGTATTTGGCACCCTTGGCGACTTGGTAGAGAGCCTCTTCAAGCGTACTCTCGGCATCAAGGATAGTGGCAACATATTGCCAGGACATGGTGGCATGCTCGACCGCTTCGACTCGTCGCTCATGGCTATTCCTTCGGCTGTCATCTATCTGTATACCCTCACCTTGTTCTAAGAGAAAAGCTCAATATATAGAAATAGCGCATTTGGATATCTAAGAATCTAAATGCGCTATTCTTGTTAATATCCGTTAATATCTTGTAATATTCTGTTTAAACTTCCTTTTTCTCATAGAAAATGTGTACTTTTGCATCCGCAATTTGCAGATATTGACAATAAATGGTTCCGTAGCTCAGTTGGATTAGAGCAACAGCCTTCTAAGCTGTGGGTCTTGGGTTCGAACCCCAACGGAATCACCACCCTAAATATTGCAAATAAAAAAAGAGGACTTTACGCTAAGTAAGGTCCTCTTTTTCGTTCAGTATAGTAGAGTTTAGCCACTTTTATACTGCATTTAAAAGCTGAAGGTGCGAATAGCGAAGCGAAGGCGGTGCATACCTCTGAAAAAAGAAAAGCCTTCATCCTGCGTTGGGCGCAAGACAAAGGCGTATAGGAAAGGGTGATTAGGCAGTGTTCCGCTTCAACAGAGTTAAAGTAACTCTATATGACTATACCCTATAAAATAAGTAACGCCCCCCAAGTATGCTGCTCGAAAGCTCGCCTGGGAGGCCTATTATCTTTTAGTTTAAAAACTATCTTTTAAATTTTCTGCTGCAAAATTACGATTAGTTTTTGTGATAACAAAGTTTTTCAAGCAAAAAAATGTTATTTCCAAAAATTATCGTCTTTCCAATTAGCAGGAAATCCCATCGAATTAAGGTTTATTACGTGCGAATATTTTTCGAGCAAATCAACCAATCGCTTTTTAAATGATGTTCGTGGGTTTATTGTCTGCAACAGGTAGTATATCATACATACAGAATAGTACACCTTGTTTCTTTTTGCCGTATCAGGGTTGGATATCCATTTGAGATTTCTTGAAAACTCCAGTTTCTCTGGCACAATATTCATATCTCTATTCCACATTCTTGAATGATGGGCACACAAGTTTCTTGTGAAATTCAAAGCATGAAGCCACGATAGAAATGTTTGCGGTGGCAAAGAAAAATACTTAGCAATGCCAACAATATCAGCACGTCTCTTTAATCCGTCACAAATACGAGACAACTGGCTGAAATACATTATTTCGACACTCATCCAAGAAGGTGGATTTTCCGGTTCTGAATAAGTATCACGATAATGTTGGATAAATGTTTCAGAGCGGTCGTTATGCAATCTATCCTTAATATGTTGCTGCATATCTGCAAAAACATCATCAGTGAAAGTAGATCCATCTCTACGTCTACGAGTTATTGGACCTTTGAAAATACTACGATTGTCTTGCCAATGTGAGCCGTATTTCAAACTTAACTGATTAACGATTTGGGTTCGTATTGCTATTTCAATGCGTTCAATGGCATCAAATAAAAGCAAACGCAATTTGCGGTCAAATTTATATAAATCATAGACCATTTCCCAAGTGGTATCAGGAACGAATCTGTCAATAACAACACCATTTTGACATTCCTTAAATGGAAGCATATATGCACTAAGTCTGTAATAACTGATGTTGGCAAGAGTTTTCTCCACTCTTTTCTTATTGTTTACAACAAGCCCCCTGGCAATAAGCAAGTCCACTTGTTGCGAGAATGTTAGGGCCGGTTTATTATATTTTACCATGATAATCAAATTTAGACTGCAAAGATAACATAAAAATGGCGTACTTCATTATTTCAAAGCTAAAATAAAAAACCGATGGTACCATTTACTCTTGGTATCATCGGTTTTATAAGTGATAAATACACCTGTTAGATTCTATTCAATATCAAATCCCATGTCTCGCACAAGTTGCTTGACAACATTGACTTTGACGGTTGAAGCATCCTCTTTATCATAGAGAAGAAGAAAAACGACATTGCCGTTTTCCACATCTGTAAGGACATTGAAGGTAATGACCCTTGCTCCACCAGATTTACCTTTGCCTTTAGCTTTGATAGCCATACGGATTTTGCGTATGTTTTTTGTAATCTCATCGCCTTGCAAAGGATTGTTCTTAATGCTTTCAAGAAACTCCTTGTAGTCTTGTTTAAAACTTGGATATTTCTTTGCGAGACGTTTTGCTTCTTTTGCAAAGTCGTCAGAAACCGATACTGTAATATTACAACTCATCGAGCAAACTTTCTGCAGATTGAAGTTTACGCTTTCCGGTCATGGCTTCTTTAACCTCAGTCAAAGCGTTTCTGAGTTCTTTCATCAAGTCGCGCGGTGTGTCAATGGTATTACTTCCGTCATCTGGGAAGATGCGGAAATTGCCAGCACGCGATTTTAGGACTACGCGCTCTCCTGCTTTTGCCAAATTCAGATACTTTGTCTGATTAGTGCGAAAGTCTCTTGTGCTAACTACAACCATAATTCAATATATTTGTTTACGATGCAAAGAAAGTGCAAACCGAGTGCAATGAAGTTCACTTCAATTGCCGAGGTGCAGCCTTTCTTCTGCAAAGATACGCTTTTTTATTGAAACAACAATCGGAATGGTAGCCAATTAACATTATTTGGTAACCAAATCACATATACACCTCAATCCCATTCACATCAAATATACACACGATAAATTTATATTATCTCTATATATTTAATCCTTACTGTAGTGTAGAAAACTTTTGCAATGTTTTCTACTTAAAATTAGTTAATTTGGCATTAATGCATATCTACACATAATTAGTTTTTAGTACTTTTGTGGTACTATATAAAAAGGTATGTCAGAAATAACGAAACGAATAGAAAATATGCATGAAGGGCAGATTCTCTTCATTTCTGAC
>ERZ1026854.317-NODE-317-length-34631-cov-21.830142_pt1 | contig 34631 bp, 24 predicted proteins | sample MGYA00380157_ERZ1026854 | MGnify/ENA primary metagenome ERZ1026854 (study PRJEB33269, sample SAMEA4719793) | human gut metagenome | biome: human-associated habitat; feature: organic feature; material: feces | place: Cameroon | collected 2013-10 ... | reverse complement strand
AATACAAAGAAAAACTACGTATTTCTTTGATATTCCATTCGTTTGCACTACCTTTCAATAAGTTAGGCTGCACTCAGGAATACAAAGAAAAACTACGTATTTCTTTGATATTCCATTCGTTTGCACTACCTTTGCAAAAGAAAAGTCATTAATATGGAAATCATCAACTTATCCGACACTAACAGCATCCTTGGTCAGTATATAGAAGAAATTCGCAACAAGGAATATCAGAAGAACAGATTGTTGTTCCGCAACAATATTATGAGAATAGGAGAATACGCAGCGTTCGAAATCTCCAAAGTATTGGAATATGTAAAGAAGGAGGTGACTACACCATTAGGCACCGCTACGGTAAATGTTCCTAAAGACAAGATCTTGTTGGGAACAATTTTCCGTGCAGGACTTCCTTTCCATCAGGGTTTCCTCAACATCTTCGACCATGCTGGCAACGCTTTCGTTTCTGCATATCGTGAGTATACCGACGATACTCACACAGAAGTGGGCATTCATGTGGAATATCTCGCCACTCCAAGTGTGGAAGATAAAGTCCTTATTATTGCCGACCCTATGCTTGCTACTGGCGGAAGTATGGAACTTGGATATAAGGCTTTCCTCACAAAGGGAACTCCAAAACATATCCACGTGGCTTGCGTAATAGCAACTCCTAAGGGAATTGAACATATCAAGAACACATTCCCTGAAGACAAGACAACAATTTGGTGCGCAGCTATCGACCCAGAACTGAATGAGCACAAGTATATCGTACCAGGATTTGGTGATGCTGGCGATTTGTGCTTTGGTGGTAAGCTGTAATTTGAATTTAAGATAAGATTAGAATTATTTATTATACAACACGATGAATATAGAAAACGAAATATTTAAAGCTGTCAAAGTAGCAGTAAAAGAGCTATATGGTCAGGAAGTAGCTGACTCTATGGTACAGATTCAGAAGACAAAGAGTACTTTCGAAGGCAACCTTACAGTAGTTGTGTTCCCATTCCTCAAAATCTCTAAGAAGAAGCCTGAGGATACAGCTCAGGAGATTGGTGAATACTTGAAGCAAAACTGCAGCAATGTTGTTGCTGACTTTAATGTGGTTAAAGGTTTCCTAAACCTTTGTATCGCTCCTGCTGCTTGGGTGGCATTGTTGAACACTATCAACACTGAAGCTAAGTTCGGCGAGAAGCCTGTTACAGAGAATAGTCCTCTCGTAATGATTGAGTATTCTTCTCCTAACACCAACAAGCCTCTCCACCTCGGTCACGTACGTAACAACCTCCTTGGTTGGTCATTGGCTCAGATTATGGCTGCTAATGGTAACAAGGTTATCAAGACAAACATCGTCAACGACCGCGGTATCCATATCTGTAAGTCTATGCTCGCTTGGCTAAAGTGGGGCAATGGCGAAACTCCAGAAACTTCAGGCAAGAAGGGCGACCACCTTATTGGCGACTACTATGTAGCTTTCGACAAACACTACCGTGAGGAGATTGCAGAGCTCAAGGCTCAGTATATCAAGGAAGGCATGGAAGAAGAAGCTGCCACTGAGAAGGCTAAGGCAGAGGCTCCATTAATCAAAGAAGCTCACGAGATGCTCGTGAAGTGGGAGAACAACGACCCTGAGGTTCGCGCTCTTTGGGAGAAGATGAACAACTGGGTTTATGCAGGCTTCGACGAGACTTACAAGATGATGGGCGTAGGTTTCGACAAGATATATTATGAGTCAAATACTTACCTCGAGGGTAAGAAGAAGGTAGAGGAAGGATTGGAGAAGGGTCTCTTCTTCCGCAAGGACGATAACTCTGTTTGGGCAGACCTCACCAACGAGGGTCTCGACCAGAAGCTCCTGCTCCGTTCTGACGGCACTTCTGTCTATATGACTCAGGACATCGGTACTGCCGACCTCCGTTTCAAGGACTTCCCTATCGACAAGATGATCTACGTAGTAGGTAACGAGCAGAACTACCACTTCCAGGTGCTCTCTATCTTGCTCGACCGTCTTGGTTTTAAGTGGGGTAAAGACTTGGTTCACTTCTCTTATGGTATGGTAGAGTTGCCAAATGGTAAGATGAAGAGCCGTGAAGGAACTGTTGTTGATGCTGACGACTTGATGGAAGCAATGATTACTGATGCTCGCAAGACAAGTGATGAACTTGGTAAGTTCAACGATATGACAGAAGAAGAAAAGCAGGAGATTGCTCGCATGGTAGGTCTCGGTGCTTTGAAATACTTTATCCTCAAGGTTGACGCTCGTAAGAATATGCTCTTCAACCCAGAAGAGAGTATCGACTTCAATGGCAACACAGGTCCTTTCATCCAATATACCTATGCTCGTATTCGTAGCATCATGCGTAAGGCTGCTGCAGAAGGCATCGTTATACCAGCAGAGTTGGGTGCCGACGCTCCATTGAATGAAAAGGAGATAGACCTTATACAGAAGCTCAACGACTTTGGCGCAGCTGTAGCTCAGGCAGGTATCGACTATAGTCCAAGTGGTATTGCAAACTATTGCTATGAGCTTACAAAGCAGTTCAACCAGTTCTACCACGACTACAGCATCCTCAATGCCAACAGCGAGGCAGAGAAGACTGTACGTCTTGTTCTTGCAGCCAACGTAGCTAAGGTTATCAAAAATGGTATGGAACTCCTTGGCATCGAAGTGCCTGAGAGAATGTAATATGAATAATCAGCCACAAAATCCGCCTTCATGGCGCAACGATACAGTATTGCCTCTGCCTCCACAGGTAGAGGCAAATGCTTGGGCTGTGGATGCAGCTTGTAGCGGCAACCCTGGTCCGATGGAATATCAGGCTATTGACTTACAGACAGGAGCACAGGTGTTTCATTTCGGTCCGATGCATGGAACAAACAACATAGGTGAGTTTCTCGCCATAGTACATGCATTGGCATTGATGGAGAAACAGGGTATCAAAAACAAGGTTATATATTCAGACTCTTATAATGCCATATTGTGGGTGCACAAAAAACAATGCAAGACAAAACTTGAGCGTACACCACAAACTGAACAACTATATCAGATTGTGGCAAGAGCAGAGCAATGGCTTCGCACACACAATGTGACAACAAGAATTATGAAATGGGAAACCAAGCAGTGGGGAGAAGTTCCTGCAGACTTTGGTAGAAAGTAAAAATAAAGAATCTAAGTGAAAAGTGAAGAGTGAAGAATTAAATAGTCTATATGGCTATTAATTCTTCACTCTTCATTTTTTATTTAAAATCTAATTGATTCTTCGTTCTTCGTTTTTCGTTCTTCACTTATCTTATTCCAAAGGAAGATTTTTTATTTGCAGTAAAGCCTGACCATAAGAAGGGCCGTCTGCCATATTTCGGAATGCAACAGAAAGATATGGAATCATCTTTGCATTGGCAGAAACATTATTGATGACTATGCGCATTTTTGTTGGCACATGGGCTGACAATGAGAAATTGTTGGTATAAACATTCTGACCACCAACAAGAATCTTCATCTTGTCTTGATAATTATATATCTCGTATTGATCATCAGAAGCAAATGTTCTATATTCCTCATAGCCTGCACATCCTTCTTTGGTAACAACGTAAACTTCGCGAGTTTTACCTGTCTTGTTGAAAATAACAAAATCGTAAGTTGCCAAATCACCTGTACGATTTCCTCCAAGCAGTTTTACCTCAAAGCCTGGAGCATTAAGCGACATTGAGAACGAACCATCATCAGCCTTATTAGTTGTTGCTGGGGCAGTATTATTTTGTGATGAATTGAGACTTGAAGACGTAGTAGTATTATTATTAACAGGAGTACCATTAGAAGTTTCGCCAGTGATATCTGTAACGACCTCACCAACTTCCTGTACAGTCTTCATTAATTTCTTAAAGAATTGGGCGTGAGCATTGTTAAAGCTAAATAACATTGCAATTGCTACGAAGAGAATTTTCTTGTGGCGCATAGTAGTTATACTTTAGTTATTATTGATGTTTATAATTTGCGAAACTTATTATTTATGTGCAAATCTAAAGATATTTTATGATAATTGCAAGCTTTTAGATGAAAAGTTATAAAACTTTCTTAATATATCGCATAATAGTATTACCTCCATACATCGCTGTGCTTTCAACAACCACATTCTTTGGCAAGGTTGGAGCCATAACGCCATCTTCAACTGCAAAAGGTGCAGTCTCCACTCTTATCTCGTCCCATAGTCCAAGTTCGATAAACGAAGAAAGGGTTTTAGCACCACCTTCCACTATTAGCGATTGTGCCTTTTCAGCATATAGCTTATCAAGAATGTCTTGTGGCGAAGTTGAATGATCGAGCACTAATCGTTTTGGATTCTTACCAGCCCAATCTCGCACATTCAGCTGTGGATGTTCCATGTCGTCTGTAACACGACCAACAAGAATAGCATCATATTCGGCACGAAGCTTATGCACCAACATCTTTGTAAACGGAGTAGAGAGTTGTAAAGCAGGCTTATTATAATCCTGACGATAGCCTATGATACCATTAGCAGTCTGTGCCCATTTTAGTAAGATATATGGGCGATGCTTCTCGTTGACTGTCATAAACCATTTATTTAGCTTATGACATTCCGCCTCCAGCACGCCGACAGTAACCTCTATACCCGCCTGACGAATCATCTCTACACCTCTACCTTTTACTTTTGCAAAAGGATCTATACATCCGCACACCACTCTGCGCACACCTTTCTTTATTATTAGTTCGGCGCAAGGTGGAGTCTTACCATAGTGCGAACATGGTTCGAGCGACACATATATAGTGGCAGAATGAAGCAGATGTTCATCCTCTGGCTTTACAGAAGCAAAGGCATTAACCTCAGCATGACCTTCGCCACACCTCACATGATATCCCTCGCCTATTATCCTACCATCTTCTGCCACTATCACCGCTCCCACCATAGGGTTTGGCTTAGCATTCTGCATACCGTTTCTTGCCAACTGCAAGCAACGGTGCATATACTCTTCGTCCTTTAAAATGTGCATGGCAATGACAATAGTTGATACATCAAAGTCTTAGCCATACGCTCGTGTCCCATATTGTTTGGATGCAGACGGTCGGTATCTGCCTTATTGAAATATTGTGCATAGCCATCCTGCATAGGATACAGACCGCAAGTGGCATTAAGGTCTATAATAGGCACAGCCCAGATATTGCCAGCCTCTTTCACAGCATCAACATAGCTATCAAGATATTCACCACAACGATTCATGTAGTCTTCTGTGCATTGCCAGTTCTTGTCGTTAGCATAGAATCCTGCACGATGAATAGGTGTGAGCAATACTATCTGCTTTGTAGGATACATCTTCTTCAATGAATCTAAGGCTATATTGATACGTCCTTTATAAGTATCCTTATCAAAAGAAGGATAACGGCGCATGCGGTTTTCCATTCTCTTCACATACTGATGACCATATTCCACCTTCTCCATACGCTCATCATACCATTTTCCCATAGGTACGGCATTATTGTAATCATTAGTGCCCATAAGAATCAGTATAGCGTCGAAATCATCACCATGTTCAGCCTTTAGCTTATTAGCTTGGCGTGGAATATCGTTCCACATTCTTCCACTCACAGCATAAACAAAAGGCTTTATGCCGAGCCATTCCTCCAAGAAGTTCCAGTATTTATTGCTGGCAGCCTTGTTGTTAGGGTCGGTGATAGAGTCACCGAAATAAGCAACACGCTTACCTTGCCAAGGATGCACAATAGCAGTTTCAGTCTTAGCCTTCTTCTGTGTCTTAGCCTTCTGAGCAAATGAATTACAAGGAGCCATAACTCCCATTACAACAGCGCATGCCACCATGCATGCTTGAACAAAATTGCGGAACATGAATTTGTTTATCATCATTTCTGTAGGTTTAAATTTAGTAGATATATATAAAAATGATGTTATAACGTGCATTAAACACTATAATCGTGGTCTCACCGAGAATCGAACTCGGATCTAATCTTTAGGAGAGACTTGTTCTATCCATTGAACTATGAGACCCCTCAGCGTAAGATATATATAAAGTTATACATATACCAAAGCGGTTGCGAAATTAATAATTTTTTGCGACATAGCAAAATATCAACACCATTTTGTATGGTATTTAACCCAAATCCAATATCCGATTTGGAGTTCAGGAAATAAGCCTATGCCAACTGTCAGAAGTCTATACTAACACTATATACTTCTGAACCATAGCCGCACCAATAACCTAAAGCTCCTGTCACATTCGACTTCAAATTCTCTGCTACAGGCATTAATGGCACACGAGACAACGCCACCAAGTCTTCGAAGCTTCGCCAAAAGTCATACGAGGCATCATCTAAAGTAGCCAATTTCACCCACACCTTATCGCCTCGCTTAAAGAATGGCGACACATTCTTATCTAAGTTTTTTCTGCCTCGCTTAACTATCACTCTACCATCTTCACCTATCATCCCCACATCAAACAATCCTATCTGCGAGGAATAATATTCCGTCTGTTCTCCTTCCACCATGGTGAATAGCTTACAACGCTTGTTGCTATCGCTGACATAAGCCACCAACTGAAACAAAGTGTCTACATCCGTTGGCTCTATCTCAAACTTCGTTATCTCTATCGGCGCAGGAATAGAAGTTGTAGCCTCTGCAACAATTCCGTCTCGTGATTCTGCTTTGATGGTATAAGTCTTTCCCACTTCACCTTTCATATTGTATGTGGTATAGATAAACGGAGGATTATATTTGGAATCATATCGTCCCATCATCACTTCCGTTTGTTCTCCATCAGAGATAGTCACCTTTCCCCAATTCTCTACATATTTCGACAAATCGTCGACATCTATTCGCTCTTCTGTCAAAGGCACAGTCTTTGTCAACTTCACTATCGGGAATTGCCCTGCATCTATCCAGCCTTCAACTACCAGTTGCGACTTACCCGACGTAGATATATCATAGTTGTCGCAAGCCACTATGAGCAAGCTAAACACCATGAATATATATATATAATAAGGTGTAGACTTCATACCCTTCATCATCAGAATTTGTAATAATAACTTATAGATGGCAATATCGGCATCAAGAAGCTAAAGGTGGCATATCTCACTTGTCCCTTATATACTTTTATGCGATAAGACAAGATGTTGTTATACATCGTAGCGTTGTAAAGCGAGAAGTTTATACCACTCCGCTTATCACCACTATTCTTGAAATCATAATTCATTGATAAGTCCAAGCGCATATATGGCTTTATTCTATCTCCATTATATGGCCCATATTCTGAGACTATATTGTTGGACACCATATATGCATACTTAATACGCGTGAAAGGTACTCCAGATGCTAACACATATGTAGCACCAAGTTCCATTCGCTTTCCAATCTTGTATGTTGCAACGGCATTCAACTCATGTATTCTCTCATGGCTTGCAGAATACCACCCTGCATATCTATCTCCATCAAATCTGCGCTTTGCTCTTCCGAAAGAATAGCTCACCCATCCTGTTAGCTTACCTCTTCGCTTCTCTAACATGATGTTGGCACCATAGTTGTAGCCCTTACCTTTCATCAAGGCTCCTTCCAACGAGTACGAAGAATACAGAATATCGAAGATATTTCCGCTATTCTCTATTTGGTGTTCCAGTTTCTTAAAATATAGCTCTGTGGTCAATCGATACTCACGGTCTTTCAGCCAGAAGTTACCTTGCAACGAAGCATTATAGGCATATTGTGGTCGAAACTCATTGCTCGAAGAAAGCCAAAACTCCGTAGGCAGTCCCATCGACGAAAAACCTGTCTGATATAAATATTGATGATGAACACCAAGGTTCAAGCTAAATTGACTTGCCTGCGAAGCATCCCAACGAAGTTTTATATTTGGGTCAAGGCTTGCAAACCTATCCTTATTATAATAATAGGTAAAACGCAAGCCTGTCTCCAAAGCCCAGCGTTGGGATAATGGCTGCAGATATTTCATATATGCCGAAGCCTCAATGGTTCGTTGCTTCTTTGTAGGAGCAACATTAGCATTTATAGTCCCGCCTGTAGCAATATCCTGAGGCATAAGTTCATGTCTTATCACATCTACGCCACAACCCCAATGCCCGAATTTCAGTCTACCCTTATACCCAAGGTCGTAGATATACGAGCGCACTCCTACATCTATAGAAGTTTCGTTTAAGCGCACCCGGTTTGCATATCTCGTAAAATATACGCTTTGTTCAGTTTGCCATTTGCTATGCCTTGAATACCAATACAAGGCAGCCATAGTATTATCCCATTTAATCTTTGTCTGCATACCTTGGTCTGCTTGCCCTATCTTTAGGTTGTCGTAGCCCCAATACGCCTCAGCCTTTATCACGTTGGCATCATCGAGTTGGGTGATATAGGTGGCATTATAGTCAGCGAAGTCATAGTTCACATGGTCGCCATCCATCTCCAACCATTTAGAATATAGAAGGTTCAGATATGCAGCTCGAGCCGACACCATGAGCATAGAACGTTTGCCTATTGGCAACTTCACAGTTCCTTGCGACGACATCGGGCCAACAGCTATCTCGCCATGCTTTCCATTTGCTTGCAAGCTATCCTCGCCACATATCCATGTAGGGGTAAGCATATCTACACTTCCACCAAGTCTGTTAGGAAAAGAAGCAGAGGTGGACGACTTCGTAAGACTCATCTCTGAGAAATGCGAAGCATTGAATATAGAAAAGAATCCCAGTAAATGTGTGGCATTATATATAGGCACACCATCCAACGATACATAGTTATGCGAATTGTCGCATCCCTGCACATGCAGTCCTGCATCATACTCCGAATTAGTTTGCACGCCAGGCAGTAGCTGGGCATAATGTATAGGGTCGGCATTGCCAAGGATACGTGGCATATAGTCCATCAGAGACATATCGACAATGCTGGCATCGTCGAGAGCTTTGAGATGTGAACGCAAGCGTTTGCCCTTCACCTCAACATCTTGTAGCTGATAATGATTAAGCGTGTCTGACATTTCTGCCGACACGCTTTTCTGTATGCTTATCGTTCCACAAAGGAACAGTATCAATAGCCGTTTATTCACTATATAGCTTAGGAATATATCCGTTTATTATTTAGTTCAGTCCGTTGTAGCTATCTGAAATACCGAACATCTCGCGGAAGTCTTCTATGATAGCCTCAACAGTATACACCACACGTCTAAAAGATTTCTCATTAAAATAGCTGTCTATAGAATACTCTGAACCATCAGCAAACTTCATCATAGTCTCATAATCCCAATAGCCATCAGCAACTACTGATTTATAATATAGCGTAGCCGAACTGTTTGAACTATTTTCAAGATATAGATTACCATCAAATAGTCTGTTGGCATTAGACAAATATCTATCGAGCTGATTTCTATCTGTGTCGCAGTTAGAAGCCTTATCAAGATTATGATTCAATAGTTCTACATCATCGATATTAGCCACTATCTTTGCTCTATTCAGAATATTGACAGAAATAGAAGTTTTACCTACCGAAGAGTCTTCACCTGTTGTGGTTACAGTTCCTAAAGCACTCCCGCTAATAGTAATCAAAGTTTCTCTATTCTTTGAAATAGTAGCTTTAGCATTTGCCGACTTTCCTGCCTTGTAAGAAGCCTTCTGAATTTCTATCGTATAGTCGTTAATAACCATTGTGGAGGTTACGTTGATGGCATCCTTAGCAAAGTCTACCTCCTTACCTGTACTCACACTTGCATTCACCGTAACGTCCACCTTTCTGACTCCATTCTGCGTCAGTGTCACCTTTGTCTGCTTAGGCAAAATGAAACGATTTTCTTTCGTTACAGTCTCAAACTCTTGATAATATCCGTTTTCATACTTCCAATCCCATTCCTTTCCATCAAAACTATTGTGATGGATTTCTGTACCTGCAGCACTCGCAGTAACAGTAAGCACGCAAGGTTTGTGGTTAGCATCATCAAACTTAAATACCAACTTATCGCCACCTCTCTTTGTTTGTGTCCACTCACCAAAATCATTAAGAGTAAACTCACCAACAAAGTTAGCAGCTTTCCATAGATAATACTCCTTATATTTATTGCTTGATATCAAGCACGCACCCTTTGCGGCTTCAAACCAAGCAGCAATAGGATCACCTTCTTGAACACCCCATCTCTCGGCAGCATCAAAAATATCTTTAAAATTCTCCAGTTCGTTCACCTTAACTTTTGCAAGCAAATCATCGGCAGTTGACTGCAAACTTCTTTTTGCTTCAGAAGCCGACATTGCAGGAACATTAGCATTAGTTCCTCCAGTTTCCTCCACGAAACCTGAACCATCGTCCGAATCGCCACAACCTGCAAAAAGCATTATTGCCATCGAAAAGCATGACATCAAAAATAACTTAGTCTTCATAATCTTAATAGAATTAAAAATCGCTATATGCAAATGTAAACAAAATCGCTCACAATCCACCTTTTTGTTTGCAACTCTTAACAATTTATATATTATTCCGAATTGGGGTATTAATTGTTATTTCTTTCCAAAACAAGATGTAAATATATATTATGTATATTTGTCTACCACACCGAAGTGTAGATTCTCTTATCCTTAAAGATAGACTTTGCAAATGTAATATTTTACCCTCACATCACCAAGTCTTTTATCAAAAAAACATAATCATAGTAAAAAAATTATACTATAATACAGTTTACGAGCCCTACCTCTCCTATTTTTCTATAAAAGTTAAAAAAGCATTGAAACACAGAGGCTTTCTTACACATTACACACTTTTCCGACCGAACTTTTGTACCAAAACAACATTTTTCCGACCGAACTTTTGGGCTTAGACAACACTTTTCCGACCGAACTTGCTGTTTATAGTCCAAACAAATGCTCGCACAATACCCTTATACCTATTATTATAAGGATTATACCACCGAGCAGTTCTGGTTTCAATCTCTTTTCTACTCCCTTACCAAAACGGATGCCAAGAAGGCTACCAACGATGCTGAATACAAGGGAAACGAAACCTATGATGAGCAAAGGTAGGGATAATGAAGAAATAGTGTTGAAGCTAAGACAAGTGAAGGAGATGCCTACTGCCAAAGCGTCGATGCTGGTGGCTACGGCAAACACAAGCTGCGTCTTTAGCTTTCGAGGATTTATATGCTTGGCTTCTGCCTCTCCCTCTTCTTCATCATCAGAAAACGACTCCTTAATCATTCTTCCACCAAGGAATGCCAACAAGCCGAAGGCTATCCAATGGTCATAGTCCTCGATAAGTGAGCTAAAGGAGTTTGTGGCAAACCACCCTGCAAGCGGCATCATAGCCTGAAACAATCCGAAAAGGAATGCCACAACAAGTATCGTACGCCATTCTATCTTGCGTAGCAACACACCAAAGACTATCGACACCGTGAAGCAGTCCATGGCAAGAGCTACAGCAAGAAGCCAAAGTTCGAGTATAGACATATTTATAAAGTCCTATTAAAAGCTATTGCCACCTATTTAATATAATAGCACTAAGCCTGCAAAGGCTGCGAAACAAATCATCTTTATTGGATTTATCTTCATGAAGTAGGTGCCTACAAAGGTAGCTGCAAAGAGAGCAATACTTATACAGAACTGCCATGGGCTCTCGGAGAAAGAGCCAAAGTTTTCTTTTGTGAGAAGCAACAAGGTTGCAGCAGCAAGCAAACCTACTACTGTTGGGCGCAAGCCTATGAAGATGCTCTGCACCACAGGGGTGTTCATATACTTCATAAACATCTTGCTGATGAGCACCATCAATACGAATGATGGCAACACAAGAGCAAAGGTAGCAGTAAACGAGCCCAGTACTGCCAACGCCTCACCCATGCCGGCATTATGTACAGCAGTATATCCACAATATGTGGCAGAGTTGATGCCTATAGGACCAGGGGTCATCTGCGAAATAGCAACGATATTGGTAAACTCGGCAGTAGAAAGCCAATGATGGTGGTTTACGGTCTGTGTCTGAATAAGCGACAGCATGCCATAGCCGCCACCGAAGCCGAAGATACCTATTATAAAGAATGTATAGAAAAGCTCTAAGAAAAGCATAATTATTCTGTTGGTTTAATGTATTGTCCATAGATATATCCACCCACAGCAGCAGCTATGATGATATAAATAGGGTTTACGCCCATAGCCCAAATGAGTAAAGCTGTAGCGATAGGAATCCAGCAGTTGTAGAGTCCGATATTAGCACGCTTTGCCAAATTAAATGTAGGAGCTGCGATAAGAGCTACTACAGCAGGGCGTATGCCACGAAACATTGCTGCTATCCATGGCACATCCATAAATCTATGGAAAAACAGGGCTATAAACAATATGATGAGAAATGATGGCAATGCTGTACCGAGTGTGGTACAGAGTGCGCCACGCTTCTTTCTCAACTTATATCCGATAAAAGTGCTTATGTTTATGGCAAACACGCCAGGGCAAGTTTGTGCCACGGCTATAAGGTCGAGCATCTCCTCATGAGACACCCATTTGTTTTTGTTTACCACTTCTTCTTCAATAATCGGAATCATAGCATATCCACCACCAAGGGTGAAAGCACCAATCTTGAAGAAGGTCTTGAAAGATGTCCAATATATGTTGTCCATAATGAAAAAATAGTCTCATCCCAAAAGGATGTATCAAAAGGCGTAAACACTTTTGATACACCCCCGTGATAAGACTTATTTCTAATTAGAAGGTTTCCCGCAAAATATTGTGTAATAACTCCCCTCCCTTTCGGGGAGGGGTTGGGGGAGAGACCATTTACTTCTTATTCTCAATCCACTTACGTGCATTCACGAATGCTTCGATCCAAGGAGTTACCTCGTCGTTCTTGTGTGAAGCATCCTGGTAACCAAGCTGCCATGGGAAGATAGCACGCTCGAGGTGAGGCATCATAGCGAGATGACGACCATCGGCTGAGCAGATACCTGCTACGCTAAAGTCTGAACCGTTAGGGTTGCCTGGATATTCAGCATAGTTGTACTTAGCAACAACATTATACTTATCCTCACCCTCTGGCAAGTCGAAGCGTCCCTCTCCGTGAGCTACCCATATACCGAGCTTGCTTCCGCTCAACGAACCAAACATCACACTATTGTTTTGTGGAATGTTCAAGCCGAGATATGTGCTCTCAAACTTCTGTGAACGGTTGTGGAGGAGGTGTGAACGATTAGCGTGCTCAGGATTGATTAGGTTGAGCTCTACCATAAGCTGGCAACCGTTGCAGATACCGAGCGACAAGGTGTCTTCGCGAGCATAGAACTTATCCAAAGCCTCCTTAGCCTTAGGGTTGAAGAGGAATGCACCTGCCCATCCCTTTGCAGAACCGAGAACGTCGGAGTTAGAGAAACCACCGCAGAATACAATCATGTTGATATCCTCGAGTGTCTCACGACCGTTGATAAGGTCGGTCATCATAACGTCCTTAACATCGAAGCCTGCAAGATACAATGAGTAAGCCATTTCGCGCTCACCATTGGTACCCTTCTCACGGATGATAGCAGCCTTAACGCCACTTGGAGTGCGACGGTCTGGGTCGGCACCATACTGAGCCAACTTGCCTGTGAACGACTCTGGGTATTTCAATTCTACAGGCTGCTGCTTGTAGTTCTCGAAGCGCTTCTTAGCCATGCCATTCATGCTCTGCTTGCGGTCGAGCAAGTAAGATGTCTTATACCACTTCTCGCGCAAAGCGTCGATATCGAAGTCGTGGCTCCAGTCGCCCTTAACAACTGTAAGAGTGCGTGAACCAGGAACTGGATAACCAATCTTGGCGAAGCCAATGCCATTGTCCTCGAGGTAGCCCATGAGCTCGTGCTTGTGCTCGTCAGAAACCTGGATAACAACACCTGGGTTCTCAGCCATGAGGTTCTTAACAACATCGTCGCCTGCAAGGTTGTGGAGGTTGATGTGCAAACCACCATCGGTATTGGCGAATGTCATTTCGAGCAATGTGGTAAGCATACCACCTGCAGAAATATCGTGACCTGCCATAATCCAACCGCGACGGATAAGTTCCTGAACGGCATTGAAGCAATCAGCGAAATACTCAGGATTCTTAACTGTAGGAACATCGCTGCCTACCTTGCCAAGGCTCTGAGCAAAGGCAGAACCACCAAGGCGCTGCTCGTCGAAGCTGAAGTCGATATGATAGAGGCTTGAGTTCTTGTCGTTGACAATAACAGGCGAAACAACCTTGCGGATGTCTTCAACCTCGCCACCACTTGTTACGATAACGGTTCCCGGAGAGATAATCTTCTCGCCATTAGGATATTGCTGTGACAAAGACAATGAGTCCTTACCTGTAGGAACATTCACGCCAATAGCGCAGCAGAAGTCGCTCAAAGCCTCAACGGCAGCATACAAGCGAGCATCCTCACCCTTCTGTGAGCGGCAAGGCCACATCCAGTTTGCCGAGAGACTGATATTCTCGATAGCTGACGGATTCTCATCGTCGGTAGCCATAGGAGCCCAAACGATGTTAGTCAACGACTCTGCAACAGAAAGCACACTTCCTGCCTCAGGGCTTGCCAATCCTGCCTGTGGTGCATGACCAAGGGCTGTAGCAATACCCTTACGTCCACGATAGTCGAGGGCTACGACACCACAGTCGCTCAATGGCAACTGCAACTGTCCCTGACATTGCTGACGTGCCACCTTACCAGTTACGGAGCGGTCTACCTTGTTGGTCAACCAGTCCTTACAAGCCACAGCCTCAAGCTGAAGCATGCGCTCGGCATAGGCGTCGATATCTGATAATGTATATGTAACGTCTTCGTACTTGCGCTCTACGGTCTCGTCTACCATCACGGTAACAGGCGAGTGACCGAACATCTGAGCAACATCGAGGTCGAAAGGCTTCTTGCCATCAGCCTGAACAAAGCTGAAGTGTGCATCGCCAGTAGTTTCACCAACTACATACATAGGAGCACGCTCACGCTCAGCAATCTTCTTGACATGCTCAAGGTGCTTCTCGTCGATGAGAAGTCCCATACGCTCCTGCGACTCGTTGGCAATAATCTCCTTAGCGCTCAAAGTCTTGTCGCCAATAGGAAGCTTAGCCATATCAATCTCGCCGCCACACTCTTCAACAAGCTCAGAGAGACAGTTCAAGTGGCCTGCTGAACCATGGTCGTGGATAGAAACGACTGGGTTGTTGTCTTCTTCTACCAATGCACGCACGAGGTTGTAAGCACGCTTCTGCATCTCAGGGTTTGCACGCTGAATAGCGTTGAGCTCGATACCGTTGCTATAACGACCTGTATCTACCGACGATACAGAACCGCCACCGAGACCGATGCGATAGTTGTCACCACCTACTACTACAACCTTGTTGCCTGGCTGTGGTTCCTTCTTCAAGCAGTCGCGCTTGGTGCCATAACCCACGCCACCTGCAAGCATGATAACCTTGTCGTAAGCATACTTCTCGCCATTCTCCTGATGTTCGAATGTGAGGAGAGAACCTGTGATAAGAGGCTGACCAAACTTGTTACCGAAGTCGCTGGCACCATTAGAAGCCTTTATCAAAATCTGCTCAGGACTCTGATAGAGCCACTGGCGTACTGGCAATATATCTTCCCAATCACGCTCTGGGTCTGCATTGCCATTATCGTCCTTCAGACGTGGGTATGCTGTCATATAAACAGCTGTACCGGCAATAGGCCATGAGCCAACGCCACCACCCATACGGTCGCGGATTTCACCACCTGTACCAGTAGCTGCACCATTGAAAGGCTCTACGGTAGTAGGGAAGTTGTGGGTTTCAGCCTTAAGAGAGATTACGCTCTCGATATCCTTCACCTTAAACCAGTCGGCTGTAGACTGATCAGCAGGAGCAAACTGCTCGATAACAGGACCCTGTGAGAAAGCCACATTATCCTTGTAAGCAGAAAGAATCTTTCCTGGATGCTCTTTGGTGGTCTTCTTAATCATAGCGAAGAGCGAGCTTTCCTTCTCTACGCCATCGATGATAAACTTACCACCAAAAATCTTATGACGGCAATGCTCAGAGTTGATCTGTGCGAAGCCGAATATCTCAGAGTCTGTCAATGGTCTGCCATTCTGCTTTTCAATTTTGTGCAGATATTCCATCTCTTCTGGCGAGAGGGCGAGACCTTCTTCCTCGTTAAACTTCTCAAGGTCGTCAACGAGCTTGATAGGTTCTGGAGTGTGTTCAACCGTGAAGATGGTCTGGTCCAAGCCCTTATACATACGCTGCAGCATAGGGTCGTGGTCGGCATCCTCAGAACTTACAGGGAAGTACTCCTCTATACGAGAAATGCCGTTAAGTCCCATGTTCTGGGTTATCTCAACAGCATTCGTACTCCATGGTGTTATCATCTCACGGCGTGGGCCAACAAAGTATCCTCCGAGAGTCTCGGAGTCCATGAGCTGGGCATCGCCAAAGAGCCAACAAAGTTCGTTGATTTCGTCTTGACTTGGTTTGTGGTTAACCTCAGTCGCAATTACATTCTCCTTAGGAGTCTTAAAGAACAGAATCATAAAATTATGTTTTATCGATAAAAAATTGTTTGCCTTAATAGCGTCAGACCACCTTATTATATTAAGGTGCAGACTTGTACATACAACGATGCAGAATGCCACATATTATAATAATGTGTCTTAGCCGTTGCAAAATTACACCAAAATTTCGATTAAGCGAAAAGAAAGCTAAGGTATTTGCATAATTAGCCTAAAGAAAAATATTGTTGCTCTATAAAAAACTTGTGGTCAACTAAAATCGTCAAGCCACATATCTATTTCTATCGTTATAAAATGCGAGTAGTCTCTCGTTGGCAATTTCGAATAGTCTCGTTGGCAATTTCGAATAGCCTCATTGACGATTTCGAGTAGCCTCGTTGGCATTTTCGAATAGAAAAAGGTAGGCTCATATCTGAACCTACCTCATTATTATAATTACAAAAAATTCTATCTTAGATTACAAAGAGAACTTGTAGCCAAGAGTAATCTGGAATACGCTATTCTTAGAGTCTCCACCATCATAAACCTTGGTCACGCCCCAGTTGTAGCGAGCATCAAGAACGATATTCTGATACTGATAAGAAACACCTACTGGAATAGCAAGATCAAATCCCTTTACACCGTCATCATCAGAATCACCCTCTATAGAAACGCCAGAACCTTCAATCTTCGTCTTAGAAGAAAGTTTAAAACCAGGCTGAACACCCAACTTAACAGCAAGACCTGGAGCCACATAAACATTAGCAAGGATAGGAACGTTCAAATAGTCGAGTTTCACAGTAGTGTCTACATTACCTTCAGAATACTTATATCCCTGCATAGAATAAACTAAACCAGCGCTCACGCCGATCATATCTGTAACACCATATTCAAATTCTGCACCAGCTGCCAAACCTATACGAGCATCTGCATCGTCAGCATCTGTAACGTTAGCGATGTTTAAACCAACTTTAGGCTGAATAGTAATCTGGCCTACTGCGTTCTGTGCAAATGTAGCTACTGACGTCAACATCATAGCTGCAGCTAAAAACATTTTCTTCATAATTTGTGTAAGTTTAAGTTAATAAAAGAATTATTCTTTTGGCAAAAAGAATCACTCCGTTAAATTTGTCTAACATTTGGCGCAAAGATAAAGCTATTATTTGACACGACAAAGCAAAAAGGCAAAAAAGTTATAACAAATATGTAAAAAACTATTTTTTATATGCTAACAAGGCTTCTTTATTACACATATTACATAATAAGCGCATAAAATTTTGCCAATCAACCGAAAAGCAGTAACTTTGCACCCACGTTCTATCATTAGGTCTGCGCGCCTGATGAATGGAATTACCCTCAGAAACATAATGTTATATCAATCATTATAGAGTTAGTCGCGCAGGATTACCTCTGTATTATCATATTTTACAAATAGTATGTCATATCTATTTTCATCAGAGTCGGTTTCAGAGGGACATCCCGACAAGGTAGCCGACCAGATTTCAGACGCCATTCTCGACCAGTTCCTTGCTTACGACGACAAGGCGCATTGTGCTGTTGAATCTTTCGTAACAACAGGACAGGTTGTTATCATGGGCGAAGTTCGCTCTACTGAGTATGTCGACCTCGCAACAATGGCACGCCGCACCATCAACAAGATTGGATACACTAAGTCGGAATATCAGTTCGATGGCAACTCATGTGGTATTCTCACAGCTATTCATGAGCAGAGCGACGATATCAACCGTGGTGTTGAACGCGAAGAAGACGAGAACCAGGGTGCTGGCGACCAAGGAATGATGTTTGGTTACGCTTGTAACGAAACAGAGAACTACATGCCTGTAAGCCTCGACCTTGCACAGCTCATCATGAAGACTCTTGCTGACATCCGCAAGGAGGGCAAGGAGATGACTTATCTTCGTCCAGACTCTAAGAGCCAGGTAACTATCGAATATAGCGACAATGGTGTACCTCAGCGTATCGACACCATCGTAGTAAGTACTCAGCACGACGATTTCGTTAAGGATGCTAACGGCAACGATGACGACGAGGCTATGCTCGCAAAGATTCGCGAAGATGTTATCAACATTCTTATTCCAAGAGTTAAGGCTCAGGTTGGCGACAAGGTGTTGGCTTTGTTCAACGACAATATCAAATACTTCGTTAACCCTACAGGCAAGTTCGTAATCGGTGGTCCTCACGGAGATACTGGCTTGACAGGTAGAAAGATTATCGTAGACACCTATGGTGGCAAGGGTGCTCATGGTGGTGGTGCTTTCTCTGGTAAGGATTCAAGCAAGGTAGACCGCTCGGCTGCTTATGCCGCACGCTATATCGCTAAGAACATGGTTGCAGCAGGTGTTGCTGACGAGATGTTGGTACAGGTTGCCTATGCCATCGGTGTTGCAGAGCCTGTTAGCATCTATGTAGACACCTATGGCAAATCGCATGTCAACATGACTGATGGCGAGATTGCTGCCAAGATTGCACAGATGTTCGACCTTCGTCCAAAGGCTATCGAGCGCAAGCTTAAGCTTCGCCAGCCTATGTATCTCGAAACAGCCGCTTACGGCCACATGGGTCGCAAGAACGAGGTTGTGAAGAAGACCTTCACCAGCCGCTACCATGAAGAGAAGACCATCGAGGTAGAACTCTTCACCTGGGAGAAGCTCGACAGAGTAGACGATATAAAGAAGGAATTTGGCCTATAGGTAGCTAATGTTTATACAAAACACAGATACCATACAGACCCAGGGAACGGCGATTGCTGAAGAGGCTGTCGCCGTTCACCATTCAGGACAGCTTACTCCAGCCCAAGTGCTCAGTTGGTTGCCCAAGTCGGCTACGCCTGCTCAGCAGGACTCGGCTATTAGGGCTCGTATCAAGATAAAGCCCATCACCTACAGCTCACGCCCCGACACCCTTGGCACCCCATGTACCAAGCCCGACCTCAGAACTTTCAACCTCAACGAGCCTCAATGGCATAGCAAATCGTTAGTACAGAAGGATTCTATCTATAAGCCTGAGGTAGTGGCATGGCGACAAGGAGTAGGCGGCGACCCTATCCCCTACACTCTTGCTGGCGACAATGTCGTCACATCTGTATTGTTGGGATGCTTCATCATTGCCATGGTGTCTATATCTCAATCCCGTCAGTTCATCATCCGTCAGGCAAAGAACTTCTTCTATGCCCCACGGGCAAAGACTACCGAGATTACAGAAACAACCAACGAGCTTCACTTTCAGCTATTCCTGCTTCTGCAAACTTGCATACTCTTCTCGCTGACATTCTTCTATGCCGCTAGAGGATACGCTTCGCAAACCTTCATCATCGACCAATACCTTGTGATGGGATGCCTAACAGGAATCTTTGCAGGCTATTTCATTGCTAAGAGTGCGATGTATTGGATAGCAGGATGGTTATTTTTTCACAAGAAGAATACTTTACAATGGCTTAAGTCTTTTGTATTCCTTTCATCGTTCGAAGGAGTACTTCTATACCCACTTGTTTTACTCATGGCATACTTCAATATGGAAGCTAAAAATGCCGTGATTTACATGGCAATAGTGGTAATATTGACCAAATTGTTAGGATTTTACAAGACGTATATTATCTTTTTTAGATTAAAAGGTACATTTTTGCAAAATATTTTGTACTTTTGTACCCTTGAAATTGTACCTACTGTTTCATTATGGGGAATCCTCATAGCAGTGTGCAACTATTTGAAAGTTAATTTTTAGGACATTAATACGAAATGATTAAGAAGATTCTGGTATCTCAACCCAAACCTGCAAGTGACAAGTCTCCATATTACGACATAGCAAACGAATATGGCGTAGAATTGGTGTTCCGCCCATTCTTCAAGGTTGAAGGTATCTCTGCCAAGGAGTTCCGTCAGCAGAAGGTGAGCATATTGAGTCATACGGCTGTAGTGTTCACTTCAAGACATGCTATAGACAACTATTTCAACATAGCCAAGGAAATGCGTCTCACCATTCCTGAGGATATGAAGTACTTCTGTGTCACAGAAACCATTTCGCTATATATCCAAAAATACGTTCAGTATCGTAAGCGCAAGATATTCTTCGGCTCTACTGGCAAGATTGATGATCTCGTGCCTGTAATGCAGAAGCACAAGACAGAGAAATATCTTGTACCACTTAGCGATGTCCACAACGACCATGTGAAGGAATTGCTCGATGCTAAGAACCTCAACCATACAGAATGTGTGATGTTCCGCACCGTTAGCAACGACCTCACAGAGCAAGAGGTTAAGGATTTCGACTACGACATGTTGTTGTTCTTCAGTCCTACAGGCGTAAAAGCCCTCACTAAGAACATTCCTGACTTTAAGCAAGGCGACATTCGCATCGGAGCTTTCGGTCCTGCTACTGCAAAGACTGTTTCAGACGAAGGTCTGCGTCTCGATATCGAAGCACCAACATCTGCTTACCCATCAATGACAAGCGCATTGAATGCCTACCTCGCCAACATCAGAGACGAGGAGTAGGCTCATACACATATTATATATATAGATGACAGAAAGGAGCATTAACAACCTATATACCCTAAGGAAGTCGGAACGCACTTGCAGCAAGATAGCTATCGACAATCTGTTCAAGGGCGGACACAGCCGCTCATTGTCAGCATTTCCTATAAGGGTGGTATTCCTCGTATCTGACACCCCACAGCAGGAGCAGTGCCAGATTATGGTGAGTGTGCCAAAGAAATGCTTCAAGAGAGCGGTAAAGCGCAATAGGGTGAAAAGACAGATAAGAGAAGCCTACAGACTCAACAAAGCTATCGTGACTGAACAGATGAAGAAGCACGAAGGTAAATACTTGACAATGGCTTTCATCTGGCTCGACGCTGAATTGCACGATACCGACGAGATAAAGGCTAAGATGATAAACCTGCTGGGCAGAATAAGCGAGCGACTATGAAAACTTTCATCCATTGGTGCTCACGCATAGTGGTTTTTCTGCTGCTATTGCCAATAAGGTTTTATCAAACTTGCATCTCTCCTCTCACCCCACCCTCGTGCCGATTTCAGCCCACATGCTCGGAGTATGCACGCCAAGCTATCATAAAACACGGACCCATCAAAGGTCTTTGGCTTGCCATACGTCGACTGCTGAGATGCCACCCTTGGGGAGGCAGCGGCTACGACCCTGTACCATAACACCCCGCATGTTTTTACATTAACCCTTTGAAAATAACATAAAACCATAATAAAGTGAAGAATTTCGTAGAAGAACTAAAATGGCGTGGTATGTTGGCACAGATGATGCCAGGTACCGAAGAATTCTTGCAGAAGAATATGGTGTCAGCATATCTCGGTACTGACCCTACAGCCGACTCATTGCATATTGGTCACCTCTGTGGCATCATGATGCTTCGCCACTTGCAGCGCTGTGGCCACAAGCCTTATCTTCTCGTTGGTGGTGCTACCGGTATGATTGGCGACCCTTCAGGCAAGAGCCAGGAGCGCAATCTGCTTGATGCAGACACTCTCTATCACAACCAGGAAGCTATCAAAAAGCAGGTTTCTAAGTTCCTCGACTTCGATGGCACAGAACCTAACAAGGCTGAGATGGTGAACAACTATGACTGGATGAAGGACTTCACATTCCTCGACTTTGCACGCGAGGTTGGTAAGCACATCACCGTAAACTACATGATGGCTAAAGACTCTGTGCAGAAGCGATTGAACGGTGAGGCTCGTGATGGTTTGTCATTCACAGAATTTACATATCAGCTCCTTCAGGGCTACGACTTCTTATATCAGTATCAGAAGTATGGCGTACGCCTACAGCTTGGTGGCAACGACCAATGGGGCAACATGACTACAGGTACAGAGCTTATCCACCGCACATTGGGCAACGATGTTGAGGTATTCTGTCTCACCTGTCCTTTGATTACCAAGGCTGACGGTAAGAAGTTTGGTAAGACCGAGAGCGGAAACATTTGGCTCGATCGCAACCGCACAACTCCTTATGCCTTCTATCAGTTCTGGCTCAACGTTAGCGACGACGATGCTGAGAAGTATATCAAGATATTCACCGACCTCGACAAAGAGACTATCGATGCTCTCGTAGAAGAACACAAGCAGGATCCTGGTCGCCGTGTGCTCCAGAAGCGTCTTGCTGAAGAAGTTACCACTATGGTACACTCTGCAGAAGACTTGCAGACAGCACAGGAGGCTTCTAACATCCTCTTCGGTAAGGCTACTAAGGAGAATCTCCAGAAGCTCGACGAGGCAACATTCCTCGATGTCTTCAATGGTGTGCCTCACTATACAGTAGGTCGCGACGTTATTGGTCAGCCTGCTATCGACGTATTCAACCAGGAAGGCATGGACATCTTCCCAAGCAAGAGCGAAATGCGTAAGCTCGTTAAGGGTGGCGGCGTAAGCCTCAACAAGGAGAAGTTGGCAGCTTTCGATAAAGTTGTTACCGAAGAAGACCTCATCGACGGAAAGTATCTTCTCGTACAGAAGGGTAAGAAGAATTACTTCCTCGTCACTGTAAAGTAATATATTTCGAATAGTTATTCAAGTCCTTACTAAAGGCTTAACATAAAGAAATATTGTCGAAAATTTGGTAGTAGACAAAAAAAGCACTACCTTTGCAAACGGAAATTGGACCATGGTGTAATGGTAACACTACAGGTTTTGGTTCTGTCATTATGGGTTCGAATCCCGTTGGTCCAACTTCATAAGCTTAGGTAAAGCTATAGCAAAAGGGTGAAATCATTATTGATTTCACCCTTTTGTTGTTTATTACCCCTGCTTATCTTCCAACATTTCTTGTCAAAGATAGAGTAAATTATCAATAAAATCGCTATCTTTGCAAAGTAAAACCTATATATACAACTAATTAACACTATCAACATTCTAAACTCGTAAAAAATTCCAAGATGAAGACCATTTTATTACTTGCCGCACTGACTTTCTCAACAAGCATAATGGCACAAACAGACGTTACTGCAGAGTATGTAAAGAATGCTTCCTTCGAACTTGATGATCTCAAAACGATGGAAGTCGTGAATAACTCTGCAGACGGACTGCGTGGATACAAAACTACAGCTCCTTCGGAATGGACGGTGACAGGAACAGGAGTAACATCGCTCTTGGTTACAACCGATTGTTTTACCGACAACAACTTTGGTAAAGTTACTACCATCAGTGATGGTACCCAGGCATACTATCTACGCCAGGGATGGTCGGCTGGCACCACCACTCTCAGCCAGTCAATAGCATCATTGCCTAAGGGAAAGTACAAACTTCAGGCCGATGTTCGCTCGGCTTACGCCAACTCTGCAACATCATCGTTCCGCCTCATAGCAAATGATGACAACGCTACAACATCTTTCTCCCAAGGCTCAGCAAGCTATTTCACAACAGCTAAATGGCAGACCTACGAGCTCAACTTCGAGCAGGAAGTAGACGGCTTGGCAGAAATTGGTATTGGCATAGACTGGCAATCTGGTGGTAGCTGCATCATGATTGATAATGTACGCCTCACTCGCCTTGCCGACGACTATGTAGAACCAGGCGACCCTACCGAAGATCAAGTGAAGAGCGTAACAGAAGGTATCATAAATGGTGACTTCATTGACGAAGCTACTATGCAAGGCGACTTGCTACAAATGCTTGCCAACTTCGCAACCTACTTGAAGAACGATTTCCAAGCAGCTCAGGCTCCTAACAGCAAGGGTGAACTATGCGGATGCTTCAAGAGCAATTCTACTATGAAGAACAATGAGGACGGTGTGCGCTCTAATGCCGACCTCTCTATGATATGTGCATTCCTTGCTAAATATGGCAAAGATAAGGTTACATTACCTGCCAACGTCACTTGGGACGATATTGAGCAGATGGCAATGAAATCGCTCGTATTTGCTTACTCTACTCATAAAGCCAACAAGCTGAAGGTTTGTGCCGACAACAACTACTGGGGCTCTACATCTGCTTCCGACCATGTTTGGGAAAGTTCACTTTGGGCTATGTCGGTAGCTTATTCTGCTTTCTTCCAATGGGATAAACTCTCTGACAACCAAAAGGGATATATCAAAGCATTGCTCAAGGCAGAATGCAACTACGAGCTAAACCGCTCTATTCCTACAGGCTATGCTGGCGATACCAAGGCTGAAGAGAATGGATGGGAAGCTGACGTACTTGCAGCAACTCTCGGTTTGTTCCCTAACGACGAGTTGGCACCAAAGTGGTTTGCTCGTCTACGCGAGTTTGCCATCAACAGCTATTCTCACAAGGATGATGCTAACAACAATACCGTCATCGACCCAGAATACGACAACACTACTGTTGCCAACCTTTACAAAGGTCAGAACCTCTACGACGACTACACCCTGCAAAACCATAACTATTTCCACACCTCATATCAGAATGTGGTAATCCAGGAACTTGGCGAAGCAGCTCTTGCCTTGAAGCTCTTCCAGACATCACTCTACGACGAAGAGAAATGGAAGACCAACGCTTTGATGCACAACAACGACAAGGTACAGAAGGAAGTGCTCAACTGGCTTGCTCTCGCTGATGGCGAACTTGCTATGCCTAACGGCAACGACTGGAGCCTGTTCCTCTACGACCAGATAACATCTTACACCACCAACGCCTGCTTCCTCAGAGATGCTGATGCGTTGATGCTCGAAAATCTTGCTTACAAGATGATAAAGGCTCGCCAAACCACCACCTCTGATGGTTCATGGCTCCTTCGCTCTGATATCGGTGCACGCCGTATGGGTGTAGAGGCTCATCGCGTTATGATGACTTACCTCATGCACTCTGTTGCCTCTACAGCCGACCTCCAGGCTTCTGACTTCGAAACCTTCCGTCAGCAGTATTCTGCAGCTAAGCATATCAAGTCGCAAAATATCGTTAGAGCATACACCAAAGATCGCTTCACAACCTTCTCTTGGGCACCAGGCATATCAAGCTATACTGGCTATATCGCTGCCAACTCTGTAGATAAGAACAAGATTATCGTGCCTTATAAGCAGAACAACACGGGCAACTTCCTCGGCTTCTATACCGTCAACGGCAAGAAGACCAACGCTACTCCTGTAGTTAATGGTATATACCAGTTTGATGGCGACGCATGGGTGATGAATGGTGAACTCAACACCAACGAGTCTACTCTCAACAACCGCTTTGCAATATATTCTACTCCAGGCAACGCTGTTATCTATCTCGACTATGTTTCTGCTCTTGCCGATGGTACCATCACCAAGGAGCAAGGTGGACTCACCGCCATCTCGGTAGACGAGCTTACCAAGACTCACCGCACACTCTACTACGACAACACTCACAAGCAGAGCGATGGTTCGCAGTTCATGACCTTCACTTCACCTTGGGTCAACGTTGACAATGCTCTCGGCATCATTTCACATGGCGACAAGCAAATGGGCTTTGGCGATCGTGGCAACAACAACTCTATAATGACTGCTAAGCTCTACCCTTCTTACTCTACTAAGAGCCGCCAGTTCCATAATGGCGAAAAGGTAGATAGCCGCAACGTGGTATACTACAGCAATATTGATGCCACAGAGACCAAGCAGATGAGCGACGAGTTTATCTCTCTCACCGACAAGTTGCCAGAGGGATGGAATGGAGCCTTGGCTGCCGACCCTGATGGCACACGCTATCTATTGCTCTCAAACTTCATGAGCGATAAGAAGGCTGAATTTGAAATGCCTGTCACTCCACTCGGTATTCCTGTAGTTAGCCAGCCTTCTTTCATGGGCAAGCTCTCTGTAGCCATCGAGCAAAACAATAGTGCTGTTAGTGCAACTCGCATCTTCGTCGACGACTCTTCACTATCCACAGTTCTTGATAAAGACGACAACAACTCTGCATATATCCAGAATATGGCTGACTGCGTATGCGAATACAATGTTCGCGCCATCACCGACAATGGTATCGTAGAAAAGACCATAAAGATATCAGACTGTGCTAAAGTAACTATCTCTGGAGGCGACCTTCTCGTGGAAGGTGCTACGTTTCCCACATCCGAAACAGAAGATTTCACGAAAGGATATAAGGACATTACAGAAGACTGTGTGCAGAACGGAAACTTCGAAGAAGACGAAACCTATGGTACTGTAAGCACCAATATCACATCTAATGGTGCTACATACGCTAAATGCTACACCAACAAAGTGGCTCCTATCAGCAGCAAATGGCCCAACCTATTGCCTGTTGCAGGCTGGACTCCTAACAGCACCCTCAGCGGTGGTAGCAACTTCTGCCGTATGTACTCTATGCCTTACAGCAACACCATGTTCTGTGTTAGTCCAAGCAACGTAGGCAACTATGCAGCAAAGACAGGTCGCAGCGTTAGCGACGAAACTGCTGGCGACCGCACCCTCACCGTCCTCAACTCATGGGACAAGGGCAACAACGCCATCACTCAAAAGGTTTCTCTCCCTGCCGGCTCATATCGTGTGCTCCTTGATATGAAGTACGATTGCGCCAACCAAACCAACAACGACGGTAAGAAGGTTACAACAGCCAGCAACACCAATACCTCGCTCACAGGCGTCTCATACAATGGCACCACAGACTATCGCTATCCAGATGCTCCAAGCACATGGCAGTTAATGGTCTACGACTTCGACCTCGATGCAGATACCGACGTAACTCTCTCGCTCGGATATTCTTCATCTGCAAGCACAGGCGCTGCCAACAACACCTTATTATATATAGACAACATCCGCCTGCTACAGAAACTCACCAACGGCATTAGCGAAATCAACACTCCATCAGCTTCTGCCAACGATGCAATCTTCAACATCGCAGGTCAGCGAATGACTGCACCACACAAGGGATTGTATATTCAAAACGGAAGAATAAAGAGTAAGAGATAATGGTTTATCAAAAGTCAAAACAGCACACCCCGAATGGGGCGTGCTGTTTTTATTTTTGACACATCCTCGTAGAATATCAAAGTGCCTGTTCACAAAAGCTTATTTCTTAACTGCACCAAATTTATTGATTGCCTTTTCTATTAGGTCGTGGGTGCCTGAGCCATCGTTGACATACTGCACCACCATGTCGGCATAGTCAATAGCCTCGCGTAGCTCAATAGTCTTGTTCTGAATATTCTTTGCGTTGGTCAACAATGACAACAATTTGTTAAGATCCTCAGGTTCTGCCAAGTTTCCTGGTCGCATGGTGTTGATAGCCACATTAAGGGCAGATACAGCCTCATCGACCTTTGCTTGGGTCAGATTCTTCTTATCCAAAGCGTTTATAGCCTCAGCAGCTTTCACTTGCTGGCACAATCTTGCATAACCATTAGGAGCCCAAGGAGCGAATGCTGGCACCTTTACGCTCATCGCTTCCCATGCCTTCTGATTATCCATACGCTCTTTAGCTATGGCGAGAGCCTGCTCGAGCGAAGTCTTATCAACACCTTTAGCAACCAGCTTCTTTGCCCCTGTCTGCATGTCAATGCGCAGATAGTGGGTAGAGTGGTCAGTCTGATAATAGTCGGGAGTGAATGTTATAGTTCTGTTATCAGGAGTCTGCATCTGCAGAGTGTATAGCTTATCGTTGGTTCCGTCGGTAGCACCATCATCTTTTAGCGTAAGCTCGTTGAGCGTTGACGACAGTGTGATATCAGCATTCTTCCACTCTTTAATATCATTTGTTGCCATTACCATCGGACCATACATAATAGTTCCCACCCATTGAGGAGCAAAAGGAGTGCGAACCTCATTCTTGCCAGTAGCAGCAAGATCCATCTTGTCGGGTCCCCAGTTCACATGCTTTGTGAAAGGCATACAAACCTCTACTCTATCCCCGTCTTTCCATGTATGGTTGCTTATTGCAGCATACGAGCATGGCTGATAGCTCTTGGAGATAGACTTACCATTGAGCTTTATGTCGAAACCCTTTGTTGCCCAATAAGGCACACGTAGCTTGAGAGTAAAGTCGGCAGTAGCCTTACCGTTGGTTCTTATTGTAAGCACGCTATGTTGCGCAGGCCACTCACATTCTTGCTCTATAGTCACTCCCTTAGCCTCCCATCGAGCTGTTGTAGGCATATAGAGTCCCACCCACATAGTGTTGTCGTTAACGAAATAAGCAGCCTCTTGGTATTTCACATGGTTCTCAGCGCCTGTACCTCCGCAGCATGTGCTTTGTGGAGTATTGTTGCCATAAGGTTTTATGGCATTCATACCCACAGCATACTGATATGTAACAGCCCAATATTCAGGATGCAGCGAGCCTATTATCTGATTATAGAGCACACGCTCATAGTAATCCATATACTCTGCATTATCAGGATTGAAGCAGTTGAGGTCTTTTGTGAGCTTGGCAAGATTGTATGCGCAGCATGTCTCGTTGATATCAGGATTAGGATACATATCGCGTTTGCTGTCGCTCATCACGTTGGTATTCATCGACAATATCTGCGAATAAGGCTGACGAAACATCTCGCCATTGCCTACGCTTCCCATAGCATACACATATTTGCCTTGCATCATATTCCAGAAATTGTAGGCTATATTGTAGTAATAAGGATTGCAGTTGCCGATATACGACCTCAGCGCACCAGTAATCATTGGGATATGCTGGTTAGCATGTCTGGTTCTTATATCATCGATGTTTGCAGCCAGAGGATTGAACAAAGCAGGAGTATCGAAGCAGTTGGCAGCCTCTAAGAGTTTTTCCTTCTCGTCCTTACTATCCACCATTTCGCTTAGTCGAGCAAGCGACTCAGCCATTCCTCCCACTTCGCCAGCAATATACATATTCCACATTTCATAGCGGTTGCCAGGTTTAGCCTGTCGCTGAGCCTTGTCGCCATCCGCTTTCACGTATGTGCGATAGTGCATTCGGTTCCACACCCATAGTCCCATATCTTTGGCTATGAGGAGCGCCTTGGCTGCAATCTCTTTGTCGTCGATATTATTGGCAATATCTATGAGTCCAGCCAACTGTTTGTGTATAGTATAATAAGGTGCCCATACCCCCTCCTCATTATTATAAGGAGCATATTTCTCTATGAGTGCAGGGTGAGCAGCAGGAATGGCATTAAGATATCCATATCCATAGTTGCGATAATCTTTCTTATACTTATCAAAGTCAGCCCAGCTTCCTCCCATCTTCATTAGTACTTCTTCAGGAGCATAGTCGCGAGCCTCTCTATATCGGTTTAGCGTGCTATCCCAAACGAAAGTACGCTCTTGGCAAGCACGTAGCTCGTCAACCATTCTCTTTATTCTCTTGCGCAGTTCTGTCTTCTCGGCAGTTTCTTCATTAGGATTGCATGAAGCGAAGGCGAAAGCCAATGAACTCATATAGTGGCCTGAGCCATGACCTTTAAGCTTTGTTGTTGGCGAATCCCAGCCATCAGCCACGGTATAGCCATCGGTAGGCAATCCGTATGTATCGCGATAGTTATAAAGTTGCTGAGTGATATCCCACGACAACAAAGTCTTGATATTAAGGTCTCTATTGTTAGTCAAGCGGTTTTTGCCATTAATGCTCACCTCCGTTAGCTTTAGAGGATGTGCCACAGGATGGCAGTTTGGAGTATTCCATTTATTGTTAGTAACAACCACGGTTGCAACAAGTGGGTAACCTTTGTTTGTAGTGTTGTCGCCAATGATATAACCCTCAATTGTATATTCGCTACCTACTGGATTGCGTTGTGGGTCAGCCTCAGCCTGCTCAGTAGCACGCATATAGTTCTCCCACTTAGCTTGTCGCCATTCGTGCGAACCATCACTATAAGTCACCCACACTTGCCAAGGCAAACGTGGTACTGTGCCTACAGGACTCTCCACCCTTATAGGCGAAACCTTTTTTATAGAACGTTGCTTTTGCTTCTTGATCTTTGCAGGTTTCCCAAGGTTCTCTACCTTTGCAGGTTTCTTCTGCAACTCTGAAGCATTAATAGAAATAGGTGCACTAATACCTAAACACACAGCGCCAGTAATGATAAAGTTGATAGTTTTATTCATATATGTTAGTCTGAAACATTTTTCCAGTGCGAATTTATGAAAAATAAATGATGCAGCAAAAGAATGTATAACAAAAAAATGCCCTACAGTAATATATACAGCCAACTGAGGAAATAAAATACAGCCAACTGAGGAAATAAAACACAGCCAACTGAGGAAATACAAAAAAATAGTACTGATTTTATTCATTCCATTCATCGTATTGAATAAAATCAGTACTTTTTTATTCAATACAATGAATGGAATGAACATTTTTTGTATCTTTGCCTCGGTTTAATCAATTCATCTGAAGAGAAATGAGAACAATTATCTGTAACCAGAAAAAGGAACGGGATATTCTGCTTTCACGCCCTTATCTTACACGTCATACCCAATATGATGTGAATGAGCTGTTGGCAAGTAAGCAAATCAAGTTGATAACGGGTCCAAGAAGAACTGGCAAATCGACAGAGGCTTTGCTGATGCTTAAAGGCAGGAACTTTGCCTATCTTAATTTTGATGACGGCAAACTCCTGAGTGCATGGGACGATGATTTAGTTTGGGAAACACTACGTGCCGTTTATCCCGACTTCGAGTATCTTCTGCTTGATGAGGTTCAAAATCTGGATGGTTGGGATTTGTGGGTCTCCAAGCTTTACCGCATGGGAATCAACATGGTCATTACGGGAAGCAACGCCAAATTGCTGAGTAGCGAAATGGCAACATTGCTCACAGGCAGATATATCCAGATAGAGATGCTGCCTTTCAGTCTTTCTGAATTCTTTATCTGGAACCACAGAAATCTCTCGGAAGTATCAGAGATGAAAGATAGCGCATCCGACCTCTCGCTTATTGCAGACTATCTGCACCATGGTGGTTATCCAGAGACTGTAGCAGCAAGAAGCCTGACCCAAAACTATCTCTCTACACTCTTTGATTCCATCATTTGGAAAGACATTGCCAAGCGCCATAAAGTACGCAATGTGGAGGATTTGAACAACCTGGCCATGTATCTGGTTTCTAACTTCTGCAATCCTTTCAGTGCCAACGAACTGGCAGAAGCACTGGGATTTTCAAGCGTAGCAACCACCAAGAAGTTCATGGGATATTTAAGAGAACCCTATCTCCTGTATTATCTGCCACGTTACAACAACAAGTTGAAAGTGATGAAGAATGCTCCACAGAAAGTATATGTGGTTGACAATGGTTTTGTAGAAGCCAAGGCTTTTAGTGTGAGTGAGAACTTAGGCAGGTTATTGGAGAATCAGGTTTTTATCGAGTTGGTTCGCAGGGGATATCATGCAGAAACATCGCTTTTCTATTATCGCTCCCGCAATGACAAGGAGACTGATTTTGTTACAAGGCAGGGTGCTCATGTAGAAAGTCTTATACAAGTATGTTATGACCTCTCTTCCGAACGAACGCTCAAGCGGGAAGTAGATAGCATCATAGAATGTGCGGGAGAACTCAAATGCTCCAATCTGATCATTGTCACGATGAATGAGGAAAGGGTAATTGAGAAAAATGGATATAAGGTCAATATTTTGCCTATATATAAGTTTTAAAAAGCTGCAACACTGCGGACGCTAATTCGCAATCAAGAGTCTATACGCCACCTGTTTATCGTGGCATATAGACCCTTGTTGGTTCCCATGAGGGGCGGTAAGAATCAGAAGCGTATAATTACGCGCCCTCACCAGGATACTCTGGAGAGGTAATTACAGCTCCTGGACCATACTCACCTGTATTGTCCTTTTCACTTCCTACTAAGATGCAGCAACTTTCCATTTCAACGATCTGAATAGTCGGTGACAAATATTCTTTCTTTTCCATATTTCTTTGTCGTTTAATTATTTAACAATAAATTTCTTACCATTCTTGATATAGATACCCTTACGAGGAGTTCCCGTTACGCGCTGTCCATTTAAGGTATATACGGCTGATGACTTGACTGACGAACCTGACTGCATGTCATCTACTGTACCTATAATGCGGATACCTGTAGTAGAACTGTCGTCTGGCAATCCGATGCTGAACACCATGACACCATAAGGAGCCGACTGTGATTTCTGAATGTTCAGATACATGCGATAAGGTGACAAATTGCCTGTGTGCATACCAAACTTACCATCAGTACGCAAACTATAACTACCATCTTCCAGAGTAGTGGTAGTGAAAACACCACCTGTTGAGGCACTTGCCAGATCATGACAAATAGGCATGAAAGGAGAATTGCCATTCCAGTCTCTAAGGGTCAGCGACTTGGCTGCTGGATTCTTATAGAAGTTGGCGTTATACTCCACATCCTGTGTTTTAGCAACCAGAGTCTTAGCCTCGTTTCCTTCACTGAGTTTGACTATCATTGGCGTGCCAGCCGCGATGGATGTAGGATTATCGAGCATCAAGATATAATTGACATATTTTCCTTCATTCGCTGTCAAGTGAATCAACATGTCTCCCACAGAATAACACTCATCTGCACCTGTGATGTCTGCTACTTTAATGTCAAAAGGAAGGCAGAGCGATGCATAACCTGTCTGTCCCTCTTTGAGCTGACGGCTATACTGAAGGTCTTTCACCACGAACTGAGCCTGGGTGTTGATGGCTGTAGAAGCATCGGTAAGCTTCAGTCCCTCGACATAGAATTTGCCATCTTTTTCCTTTGTAGCCTCCAGTGTACCATCTGCATCTGCTGCATACTTATGCTCAGGGCAGTTCTCGTTGCGGCAACCCATGTGGTAGATGTGCTTGTCGGCATCAAACTCTACTCCTTCAATGTCAAGATGATATGTGATAGACTTCAGAGTAGGATCATTGCCATACTTGGTAAACTTATCATCTTTGTAACAATAATCGTAAGCTGCAAAGTATACTGTATTGCCCTCTGCGGCTGTCAAAACAGGATAAGCATCTGTGCCGAGTTTCTGATACCAAGCCAGTTTGCCTTCTGATTTGCTTCCATTCAGCAGCCATGCCACCTCGCCGCTCTTCAGCTGCTCTGGGGTGAATGCCTTGACCACGTCAGCTTCATTCTTACCTTCAGGATAGGTCAATGAGCCTTCTCCTATAGCCTTAACAGCATCGCCTGTCTGCTCAATTCCTTTGATGGTCAGCTTCGCACTGCTGTTGTATGCCAAGATGCCAGAAGCGGTGCTGGAGGATTTGCTGATGTTTCCAACAAGGAGACCGGCACAATCTCCAGAAGTAACAGTAACATTACCAGTGCCAAGCACATTGTTCAGATTGCATATTTGAGCAGATCCTATCAAGTTTCCGACATTATAAGTTCCCGTTATATTGCCATAGTTAGCACTGTTCTGAATGGTTCCTGATTGAAAATAGCCAACCATGCCACCAACGTTGTTTCCCGAGCCTGTTACGACACCATAATTGGCGCATGAAGTGATGGAATTGTCGGAACCATCATACCAACCAGCAATACCTCCTACATATACTGCACTCTTCACTGCTGCATGGTTTTCGCAGTTGCTGATGTTGCCCTTTGCCATTCCTACTATTCCGCCAGCGTTATCTATTCCTTCTACCGAACAACTAGCCAAAGTCTTGATATCTTCAATAATACAAGACCCTGCGCCTCCTGCCAAAATTCCGGTGCTACGAAAACCAGTACTATTTACCTTCGCATTATTGAAAGTGATGTTCTTGATACTGCCAGCATCAACATAGCCGAAGAAACCGGCATAGCCGATGAAACCGGTATTCTCAGAGATGGCATTGATGTAGAGATTACGAATCATCTTCCCGTTGCCATCGAATGTTCCTCTATATTCTTTACGATAGCTACCGATAGGAGTCCAGCTGACTTCTTCAGTATACTTGGTGTCCGCCGCATGGCAGAACTCAGACAAGTCGATATCATCCATCAGCTTGGCTGAAGCTGATGGGTGAGTAGTTCCAGGTTCTTCGCCTTCGACCTCGATAGTTCCGTTCACATAGTCGCGGAACCACGCCAGTTCGGCAGCAGATGATATCTCATAAGGTTTGTCTACTCCATTACCAATGGAAGGCTTGGAAGGTGTTTGTGCCCATACCCCCCATAAGGCATGAGGATAGCTATCACGAGCAGCAGCATCGTAATGAGCCAATTCGATTTTTGTACTTGTTTCTGTTTCATATTTTTGTTGTATGAGTCCACTTTAAAAAGTCAGCAGAGCCGACCTAATTAATATTACGTTAGTT
>ERZ1026854.316-NODE-316-length-34782-cov-17.619604_pt1 | contig 34782 bp, 34 predicted proteins | sample MGYA00380157_ERZ1026854 | MGnify/ENA primary metagenome ERZ1026854 (study PRJEB33269, sample SAMEA4719793) | human gut metagenome | biome: human-associated habitat; feature: organic feature; material: feces | place: Cameroon | collected 2013-10 ... | reverse complement strand
GGCGCAAGGAGGGCGCGAGGACGGAGGGGCGATGATGCAAAGGTATTGATAATTAGGGGAATGGAGATGGGATGATTGGGAATAATGATGGGGCGCGAATGATAATCCTACAATACGGAGGAATTTTTGTTAGAGATGGATTATTTATGGCGATGATTATAAAAGGAAAAGCCCCCGAAGGCTATGAAGCTTCGAGGGCAATGATGGAGCATATAAAGTAAAGGTATATGCATAGAGGGAGCATCGATGATATGGGCGATGCGATTAGTGACCACCTACGCAGGCATCCTGGAGAATCTCGGAGAGAGTGGGGTGGATGTGGACGGTGGAGGCGATGTCGTGGATGGTGGCATCGAAATTCATGTAGGCGGTGACTTCCTGGATGATGTCGGCAGAATGGGCGCCATAGGCGGCACAGCCGAGAATCTTGCCCGAGGCATCGATGGCAAGCTTTATCATTCCCTCAGGCTCGTCGATGGCAAGGGCTTTGCCGTTGGCACGATAGTAGCCTTTGAGGGTGTGGCAGTCGATGGACTGCTGTTTGGCTTGATCTTCGGTGATGCCTACGCTAGCAGCTTCGGGATAGGTGAAGATGGCAGAAGGCATGATGTCGAAGCGAATTTTGTCGGTCTTGCCAACGATGGTGTTGACGGCACGGAAGCCCATGAAGGTGGCTGCATGTGCCAACATCTGACGACCTGTGACGTCGCCTATGGCATAGATATGAGGCACGGAGGTTAGCATCTGGTCGTTGACGGTGATGCCCTTAGGGGTGTGGGCAACGCCTGCAGCTTCGAGGTTTAGACCTTCGGTATTTGGCTGGCGACCGGTAGCCACGAGCACAGGACAGCCTGGGCACTCAAGGCGAGTTTCCTTGCCATTCTTGTTGGCTACGAACACCACCTCGGTGTCGGTGATGGCTTTGACGGCAGAATCCATGTAGAAGGTTACGCCCTGCTGTTTTTCTATTTGCTTGCGCAGACGCTTGGCGATGTCTTTGTCGAGCACAGGCAGACACTCTTTGAGATACTCGATGACGGTGACCTGGGTGCCGAAGCGAGAGAGGATGGAGGCAAACTCCATGCCTATGACGCCTGCGCCAATGATGACTATCCGGGCTGGCAACGACTGGAAGTCGAGAGCCTGGGTAGAGGTGATGACGCGAGGATTGGTGATGCCGTCGACGGGTGGCAGCTTGGCGCTTGAGCCTGTGGCAATGATGATGTCGTCGGCCTCGTAGTCGGTGCCATCGACGCTGACGGTATGGGCATCCTTGAACTGCGCCATGCCACGCACGAAGGTGATGCCTGGAGCTGAAAGCAATTGTTCGATGCCTTGGCGTAACTGCGATGTTACCAACTGCTTACGCTCTATGGCTGCAGCAAAGTTGGAAGCGTTGGCTTCGGCATCGTGGGCAAGACACTTGGTGGGTATGCAGCCAGAATTGAGGCATGTGCCACCAGCCTCGCCACCCTCGATGATGACGACCTGTTTGCCCTGCTGAGCAGCGTAGCTGGCGGTACGATAACCGCCAGGACCGCTGCCTATGATAATGATATCTGTCTTCATGCTATTGCTGTGAGAGTTGCTTATAGGTGAGGATAGGATTCTTGGCTGCCTGCACATCGTCGATGCGAGTGATAGGAGCATTGTTAGGTGCCGACTTCACGATGTCAGGATTTTCGGCAGCCTCGGTGGCGATGGTGCGCATCACCTGGATGAAGCCGTCGATGGTCTCCTTGCTTTCGTTTTCGGTTGGCTCTATCATCATAGCCTCGTGGAAGAGCAATGGGAAATAGATGGTTGGAGCATGGTAGCCATAGTCGAGAAGACGCTTGGCCACGTCCATGGTGGTGACGCCGGTAGACTTGTCTTTAAGACCGTTGAAGACAAACTCGTGCATGCAGAAGCCAGGGATAGGAAGCTCGTAGACATCCTTGAGGCACTCCTTGATGTAGTTGGCATTGAGAGTGGCCAAAGGACCCACCATCTTGATATTCTCGCGACCGAGGGTGAGGATGTAGGTGAGGGCACGAAGTTCTACGCCAAAGTTGCCATGATAAGGGTTGACCTGTGGGAAGAAAGCCTCGAGACCTTGGCGAACGCCAACAGGACCACTACCAGGACCGCCACCGCCATGAGGGGTGGAGAAGGTTTTGTGGAGATTGATGTGCATGACATCGAAGCCCATATCGCCCGGACGACATACGCCGAGCATAGGGTTGAGGTTGGCACCATCGTAGTACATAAGGCCGCCACAATCGTGGACGAGCTTGGCAATCTCCGGTATCTCGCGCTCGAAGAGTCCGAGGGTGTTAGGATTGGTCATCATCATGGCAGCCACGCTATCGTCGAGCAAGCCCTTGAGGTCGTCGACATCCACCATGCCATTGGCGGTGCTCTTAACCTCGACAATCTCTAATCCGCAAACGGCGGCAGAGGCAGGATTGGTGCCATGAGCAGAGTCGGGCACGATGACCTTGGTGCGCTTTGTTTCGCCATTAGCCTCGTGGTAGGCACGGATAATCATCAAGCCCGTGAGCTCGCCATGAGCACCAGCACAAGGCTTGAGAGTGAAATCGTGGAGACCGGTGAGGGCTGACAGGCAATGGCGCAGAGTGTCGTGGACGGCTGTGGCGCCCTTTACGGTGTCGGCAGGCTGCAGAGGATGGAGATTGGTGAAGCCTGGCATATTAGCCACCTCTTCATTAATCTTAGGGTTATACTTCATGGTGCAGCTGCCAAGAGGGTAGAAGCCATTTTCTACGCCAAAGTTGTTGCCACTATGATTGGTGTAGTGGCGAACCACGGTGAGCTCGTCGACCTCAGGCAATTCTGCCTTGTGGGCACGGCGGAGAGCTGCAGGAATATCATAATGCTGGAAACCGTTTTGAGGAAGCGAATAAGCACATCTTCCTTCCTTAGACAGTTCGAAAATCAGTTTGTCGTATATCTTGTTATTCATGGCAGATGCTTATTAGTTGGTCAATTTCTTCCTTAGTACGTTTCTCGGTAACGGCAATCATCAATGTGTGGTCGTCGATGCGGATGCCACCAAAGATGCCACGAGCAATGAGCTTGGCGAGCAGGGCATCGAGATTGCCAGAATAGCTGACGCAGAACTCATTAAAGAATGGCTTGTCGAAGGTGAGCTTGAAGCGAGAGTCTTCGCACAGCTTGGCAGCGAGATAGTGGGCACCATCGCACGAAGCCTGAGCAGCCTCGCAAAGACCCTGTTTGCCCATGGTGGCCATATAGATGGTGACCCAAAGAGCCATCAAGGACTGGTTGCTGCAGATGTTGGATGTGGCTTTCTGACGACGGATGTGCTGTTCGCGAGCCTGGAGAGTGAGCACGAAGGCACGCTGCCCACGGCTGTCGGTGGTTTTGCCCACGATGCGACCAGGCATCTTGCGCATGAGCTTTTCGGTGGTACACATGTAGCCGATGTATGGTCCGCCCCATGTCATAGGAATGCCAAGCGACTGACCTTCGCCAACTGCGATGTCGGCACCCCATTCGCCTGGAGTTTTGAGCAAGGCAAGGTCGGCAGCGACGGAATTCATGATGAGCAACGCCTTGCGCTGATGGCAAGCATCGGCAACGCCCGTGAGGTCTTCGATGATGCCATATCTGTTGGGTTGCTGAACGATGACGCCAGCCACGCCACCCTCGTCGAGGAGCTGACTCATAGCATTGAAATTGGTAGCGCCATCAGCTTCGGGAATGGCAACGATATCCATGCCATGGAAGTGGGCGTAGGTTTCAACTACTTCTGTAACCTTTGGGTCTACGGTGGTGGAAATCAATACCTTATTGCACTTCTTTGCAGCAGCTACTGCCATCATGGCAGCTTCGGCTGTGGCTGTGGAGCCATCATAGAGCGAGGCATTGGAAATGTCCATGCCTGTGAGCTCAGCCATCATGCTCTGGTATTCGAAAATGTAGTGGAGAGTGCCTTGAGATATCTCTGCCTGATAAGGAGTGTAGCTGGTGAGAAATTCGCTACGGCTGGCAATCTGAGGTATCAACGACGGTGTGTAGTGGTCGTAGACACCAGCACCGGCAAAGCATACTAACTGCTGGTTTTGGTTGGCGAGCTTGGTAAAGAAATCACGAATTTCAAGCTCGCTTTTCTCTGAAGGAATATCATATTCGCCCTTAAACCTTATGCTTTCAGGAATGTCGGCATATAGGTCGTCGAGCTTTGTTATTCCACATTTGGCAAACATCTCTTGGAGGTCGCCATCGGTTTGTGGGAAGAATTTCATAGGCTAAAAAGGGAAAAAAGCCTCGCCCCCAGCCCCTCTCCAAAAGAGAGGGGAGTGATTAGCATTTTACATCTTTACCATGTCATGGCTGGGGGTGAGTGGGTTTAGATATGTGTGTGGTTATTTGCAAATCTCTTCGTATTGGCTTGCTGACATGAGGCCTTCGAGCTCAGAAGCGTCAGAGAGCTTAACCTTCATAATCCAGTTAGCGAAAGCATCCTTGTTGATTTGCTCAGGCTCGTCTTCGAGAACCTCGTTGATTTCAACAACAGTACCGCTGATAGGAGATATCAAGTCGCTGGCAGCCTTCACACTCTCTACTGCGCCAAACTCTTCGCCTGCGGTGACATCGTCGTCGACCTCCGGCATATCAACGTAGACCACGTTGCCAAGCTGATGCTGCGCATAGTCGGTGATGCCTACATATCCATACTCGCCTTCTACTCTTACATATTCATGTGACTCGCTGTAATAGAGTCCTTCAATTACTTTTGCCATAATATTAATATTGTTTAGTTGTTATTGATTTTTTTACTTTTTATAGTGTTTATCGTAGAATTTCTTCTTTACTACTATGCCATCGAAGACCTTCTTGCGGATTTGCACCTTGAGCTCGGTGTCGAGCTTGGCGTAGGCAGCATCGATGAGAGCCATAGCTACACTCTTGTCGACAGAGATGCAATGATAGCCTGTGGTGATTTCGCCTATAGGCTCGCCTGCAGTATTGAGAACGGTATAGCCATGACGAGGAATAGCCTTGTCTTTGAGCTCGATGCCCACAACCTTCTTGGCTACACCATTCGCCTTTTGCTCGGCAAGAGCCTCTTTGCCTATGAACTCCTCTTTGTCGAGTTTGCAGAAGAAACCGAGACCAGCCATGACAGGAGAAATGTCGGCAGAGAGTTCGTCGCCATAGAGAGGCAAACCAACCTCGAAGCGAAGAGTGTCGCGGCAGCCGAGTCCGCAAGGCTTGCAACGTCCGCTCTCCATGAGCTTATCCCATTGAGCCTGGATGAATTTATGTGAGCCATAGATTTCGAAGCCATCTTCGCCAGTATAGCCTGTGCGGCTGAGGACGATGGTTTCGCCATCGATGTCGATAGTCTTGGTGGTATAGAAAGTGAGCTCTGAGCATGGCAACGCAAGCACCTCTTCGACCACGCGCTCTGCTTCAGGACCCTGGATGGCAACCTGGCCATAGTATTCAGACTGATTGTCGATGACAACATCGAAGCCCTCGGCATTTTGGAGCATCCATGCCACATCCTTGTCGATGTTGGCAGCATTGATGACGATGAAGAAATTGTTGTCGCCCATCTTGTATACCAAAAGGTCGTCGACGGTGCCTCCGTTAGGATAGAGCATCATGCCATAGAAAATCTTATGGAGCGGTGCATCCTTGATGTCGTTGGTGAAGATATGGTTTACATATTTCTCGGCATCAGGACCCGTTACTACGACTTCGCCCATGTGGCTAACGTCGAAGACTCCGCAATGATTTCTCACCGCCTGATGTTCGTCAACGATAGATGAATACTGGATAGGCATGTCGAAGCCGCCAAAAGGTGAAATAAGGGCTCCGAGCGCTACGTGTCTGTCATACAGACAAGTTCTCTTGTTTTCCATATAATAATTCGGTTAATTGATATTTGTTTAGGTTGCGTATAGTAAGTTCGGTATGATCGGGCAGCGAAAGAGAGATGTGCTGCAGGTCGTAAGGTTGGCCAATGAGTGGCGCTATGATGTCGGCATTGATGTCGCCAACGAGGAAGTAGTCGCCAAGGATGTTGACCGACTTTATGATGCCTCCCTTGATTTCGAGGCGAGCTTCGAGTTCGCCTACGCCCTCGATTCTCATTTTGTTTACCTTGGTGTAGCGAGGGTTGCTGCCCATGATAAACTCTTGGGTTAGATATTCGCGCTCTATTTCTTCGATGGCAAGGATGTCGGCATCGGTGAGAGTTATCTCGGAGCTGCAGAGATTGTCTTTGGTATACTGCTTAAACTCTTCGAGACTGAGCGAGATATAATCTTTCAGCAAAGCTATGTGCTGTCGGATGCTTTTTACGCCCTTGGAAACGAGCTTTTCGTCGGAAGGGGTGAGGGTGGCAACCATATTCTGCATGTTGGTGTCGTAGAGCATGGTGCCGTGGACGATAGAGTGGTGGGGAATATGGTAGAAGGCGTTGCCCGATACCTTGCGCCCGTGGATCATGATGTCGTTGCGGCCTGTAGCCTCGGCAGGAATGTGGAGAGAGCGCAGCATTTCAGCCACCATATTAATATAGCGGTCGAAGGTGAGCGAAACATTTTCGCTTTGTGTGATATAAGAGAACATGATGTTGTTCATGTCGGCATACACACAGCCTCCGCCACTTTTTCGTCGATAAGTCTTGATGTTGTTTTGTCGGCAATAGTCGATGTTTACCTCGTTTTCGATGAGCTGATTGCGTCCGAATATCACGCTTGGCTCCACCTGCCACATAAAGAAGCAGTCGTCGGCGGTATTGATATTTCGGGCTACGAACTCCTCCATGGCGAGGTAGAAACTTAGCCTTCTTGTCTGCGTAGTGGGTAACGAAACATAGATCATTTTGCCAAATAGGTTGTCGTGGTTAGTATTTGATGCAAAAATATAGAATAAAGTTGATACGGCAAAATAAAAAGTGGGATATCATCGAAACTTATCTAAACTTTTTAATGAAATTAATTGTATTTGAAAGATTTTTCGTATTTTTGCAACATAAACATTTAAAGATTTTGATTATGGCACAGATAGGAGCATTCAATCAGGCACAGTTACAACTCCTTGATATGATGTCGTTTGTTAAGTCGCCAGAGGCTTTGAAAGACCTTAATAAAGCTATTTCTGACTATTTTGCAAAAAAGGCAGATGAAGAGTTGGAGAAAATGTGGAGAGAAGGAAGTTTGAATGATGAAAAGATAGAATCTTTTAGACACCTTCATGAACGAACAAGTTATAATAAACCAACATTATAAAAATGTGACATGAATATCGTGTTAGATACTAATTGTCTTATAATGTCGATAGCTCCAAGTAGTATGTATCGACGTGTATGGCAGGCATTTTTAAATGGTGAATATACCTTGTGTGTAACAAATGAGATTATAGAAGAGTATGCAGAAGTATTAGCAAGAAACATCTCTCAACGAGTTTCTGAAGCTATTATTTATGCTATATTAACTCGTCCTAATGTAATTAGAACTGATCCGCATTATAGTTTTGGATTAATTGAGGCAGATAAGGATGATAACAAGTTTGTAGACTGCGCAATTACCGCTAATGCACGATATATTGTTACTGAAGACAGACATTTCAAGATATTAGAATCAATCCCTTTTCCAAAAGTTGATGTTATAGGCATAGATTCTTTTAAAAATAGTTTAGGTAAACAATCGTAGTTTGCTATGTTAGATTTTGCAATAGCAAAAATGGTAAGATAATGGCCATCATAGCCATTATCTTACCATTTTCTATTTCGAAAGTAGAGACGGCAAAGCGCAATAATTGATGATGGAGATATTTAGGAGAAGCTGTTTAAAGTCGTTGTTTTTCGCTGTTGCCTGCGCCACTACCTTTGTATTTGCTGTTTGTGGCATTAAATGTATATCTCACATTGATGCCTATCTCTTGATTGTCGGAATATTGAGTTAATTTGCGATGCGACTGTGTGCCGTTGGCATCGAAATAATAATAGCCAGTATGCAAGAGGTCGCGCAATACGAGCATCACTTTCAGAGCATCGTTTTTTAAGAAGTTTTTCGAGACACGAAATTGCACATTGCCCATACACTTATTTCTTCCTGTACTTTGTTTGGCGTTAGTGCTGACATTGCCAGAAAGATTGATAAACCATCTATGCGGAAGCTTGAAGTTGTTGTTCATCTCGAACGAGAATAAAGGGTCGTTGCCCATGGTTGGGATGTTGAGGTGGTCGAGATTAGCATGATAGAAATTGACGCTCGCAGTAAGGTCGGGCTGCCATATTCCAAACGAAGGGGCAGCATTGATGGCTGCTCCATAATAAGAAGAACGAGGCACAGTAGCCATTGTTTGAAGAAGGATGTCGGGATGGGTGGCAACATCGTAAGGCTTATACCACGTCATGTACATATCGCGCACGTAGTTGTAGTAAGCTACGAACGATACCCACTTGTAATTACCATTAAGCATAAAGCTATGCTGTTTCTGAGGTTTGAGATGAGGGTCGCCACAACCATACTCATATTTGCTAATATAGTCGGTGCTACTCTGGAGCATGGTGTAGGAAGGACTATACTTATTGAGTCTATAAGAGAAACCAATGTTTAAACCGTTGTGGCTATAGCCGATTGAAGCAAAGGGAATCCAATCGTTGTAGGTTGGACTTTGCTCAGTTTGCAGAATTTCTTTCTCATAATATTTGGTAGTTTGATGTTCATATCGTAAGCCAGCACCATAATTCATGCTGCCTATGTTGAGATTATATTCAAGGAATCCGGCAACGATAGATTGTTTGAAATGATTGAAAGCGTCGGCAGAGAAACCGCTCTGAATGAAGGTGTTGCGACGATTGGTAAACATCTCTTCTGTGCCGAAAGACATCTTTCCCTTCCATAATGGAGCCGTTACCACCAATTTGGTGGCATAGAGATTATTCTTCACCTTGGTATTTGATTCAGCATCTAAGATGCCATCATTGAGGACGCTCTGAGAGCTTTGCTCCACATTATTATAATAGTCGGCATTGAAGTTGATGTTCCACTTGCCGAAGTTGCCATTATAATAAGCATTCACGCTATGCGACCAATGAGGCTTGCTTTTAGAGAAAGATTCGACACTAAGATTTTCTTTTAGTATATCGTCTTGCAGTACGTCTGTTTCTCCCCAGCTATGAGAATAGTTGTTGCCTATTAAATTGTTAGCCTCATATTTCATACCAAAAGACTGCTGTTCAGAAATCTCGTAATTGAAACCAGTATTCAATAGGATTTTGCCGCTATTGTAATTAGTAGTTCTGCGAGTGTTATAATCAAAATTGTTGGTAGTGTTGAGCTGAGTTTCTGAATGATACTTGGTGTGAGAACGGCTATACGCCATACCCACTTCTCCAAAAATGTCGAGCCCACCTGTACGATAGTTTAGTTGCGCATGCTCGGAAGTTTGGGGTGAATAATGACCTTGAGAATAATTAGAATAAAGACTTCCGCTAAGTCCCTGACCACGTTTGCGGACAGCATATAGGCGAATTACGGCTTTGGTGCTGGAACCATATTACGCTCCAGGAACTGTTACTATCTCTGCTTTAAGAATGTCTTTAGCACTAAGGCGCTTGAGCTCGTTGGGGTCTTCCACCTTTCTGCCGTTAAGATATATCTCAGGTTTTCCACGACCGATGATTTCCCAATTGCCATCATCGCCAGAAACGAATGGCAACTGACTTATCATATCATTTGCTGTTCCCAGTTCTGCTAAGATGGTGCCAGATACCAAGGTGGTGAAAGCGCCATCTTTGAATTTTGCTTTTGGACGGGTGCTCTTGATGGTAACGGTATTGAGCAACTGAACGTCGGATTGGAGAACGATGCTCATATTGGGTTTGCAAGCCAAGGTCTGCGTTGTATATCCTACATACGAGACTTTCAATATTGCATCTTTGTCAGAATAAGGGAGCACAAAACTACCATCTTCTGCCGTAACGCAACCTGCGATATAGGTGTTGGTAGCTGACGATGACATTACAATATTGGCAAAAGGGATAGGCTTTTGCTGCTCGTCTATCACCACGCCTTTGATTTGTTCTATCTTGGTGGTTTCGGCTGAATCCTGTATGGCAATATTCGTTTTGCCATCTACGATTGTAGAAGGGTTGCTTTGGGCAAAGAGCGAAATGCTCAAAGCAAGACAAGGGATAATGGAATAGGCTCTTTTATTCATAGTTTCTTTGGTGTTTGTGATAAAAATAAATTGCGACCTCCTTGTTTTTACTCTCATTTTAGAGAAAAAAACGAGAGAGTCGCAATGTTATGTGGGGTATATAAAAATGTTCTTTACTCGTATCTCATCGACTTTGCAGGGTGGATGGTAGAGATGAGATAGCTTGGACCAACCAATACTGCGATGCTGATGGCGAGGGTTGCAACATTGATGAGGGCGAAGAGAAGCCATGAGAATTCTACTGGCACTTCGCTAACATAATATGTCGTAGGGTCGAGCTTCACGATGCCGGTGAAGCGCTGAAGAGCAAGGAGACCGATGCCGATGGCGTTGCCAATGACAAGACCGCGAGCTATGATGAAAGCGGCAAACCAAAGGAAGGTGTGGCGCACAACCTTGTTGCGGGCGCCAAGAGCTTTGAGGATGCCAATCATCGTGGTGCGCTCCAATATTATGATGAGCAAACCCGATATCATGGTGACACCAGCTACAGCCGTCATGAGAGCGAGGATTATCCATACGTTGAGGTCGAGGAGCTCAAGCCATGTGAAGATTTGTGGCGAGAGGTCTTTGATGGTGAGGCATGAATATGTGTCGCCATTGCGGTCGCTCGACTTATTGACTGTGGCAGCCATGTCGTCGGCAATATCTTGCAGACGGTTGAAGTCGGTGACGGTGATTTCGGCAGATGTTCCTTGGTCGTCGTCCCAACCATTGAGCTTTCTCACGGTATAGATGTCGGTGAAGCATACAGCCTCGTCGTACTGCGAGAGATTGGTTTGGTAGATACCCTGTATGGTAAATCTGCGCACTCTAACTCCATTGTTGTCAATGAAATAGGCAAAGATTTTGTTGCCACACTTAAGGTTGAGCTTGTCGGCTTGAGTCTTTGATATCAGAATCTTGTTGCCGCTCTGCTTGCTTGAGAACGATGGTATGCTGCCCTCCACCATATTCTGATGGATGAAGGTGGAGTCGAAATCTTCGCCCACACCCTTGAACAACAATCCGAGGAAGTCGGTATCAGTTTTGCCCACGCCCTGTTTGGTGGCAGTAATCTGCACATGGTCTACACCCGGCACCTTTTTTATGGCTTGGCAAATGGAGTCGCCAAAGACTATAGGGAAAGTGCCCGAAGACTGGTGAGTGAGGAAGTTTGCCACTTGGATATGGCTGCCGAAGCCAATGACCTTGTTCTGTACGGTATGCTTGAAGCCAAGCACCACGCTCACAGAGATTATCATCACCGCCAAGCCTATAGCCACACCAGCCGTTGCTATTCTGATGGCAGGCTTCGACACCTTCTGTTTAGCATCCTGTGAGGCAAAAATCCTTTTTGCTATGAATAATGGGAAGTTCATCTCGCTTATTCTTCGTCTTTTCTTCCAGGGTAAGCCTCAAGAGCCTTGCGCAATACGAGCAACGAGCGCTCAAGGTCGTGCTTCTTGAGCACGTAGGCTATACGCACTTGGTTTATGCCAGCACCTGGGGTAGTATAGAAACCAGAGGCAGGAGCCATCATCACAGTCTCACCCTCGTAGTTGAAACTCTCCAAACACCAACGGCAGAATTTTTCTGCATCGTCGACAGGAAGCTTAGCCACGGTATAGAAAGCACCCATAGGGATAGGAGAGTAGACTCCAGGAATGCGGTTGAGACCATCTATGAGACATTTGCGTCGCTCAACATACTCATCATACACATCGCGATAGTATTCTTCAGGAGCATCGAGCGAAGCCTCGGCAACAATCTGACCGATGAGAGGAGGAGAAAGACGAGCCTGGCAGAATTTCATTACGGCAGCTCTGACCTCCTTGTTTTTGGTGATGAGAGCGCCCACACGGATTCCGCACTCAGAATATCGCTTAGACACAGAGTCGATGAGGATGACATTCTGCTCGATGCCTTCGAGATGGCAAGCAGAAATATATGGCGAGCCTGTGTAGATATATTCGCGGTAAACCTCGTCGGAGAAGAGGTAGAGGTCGTATTTCTTCACGAGGTCGCGTATCTGGTTCATCTCGCGACGAGTGTAGAGATAGCCTGTAGGGTTGTTAGGGTTGCAAATCATGATGGCACGAGTGCGCTCATTGATAAGCTCTTCAAACTTCTCTACCTTAGGTAGCGAGAATCCCTCTTCGATGGTAGTGGCGATGGTGCGAATCTTTGCACCAGCAGAGATAGCAAACGCCATGTAGTTGGCATAAGCAGGCTCAGGCACAATGATTTCGTCGCCAGGGTTGAGACAGCTCATGAAAGCAAAGAGCACAGCCTCGGAACCACCTGCGGTGATGATGATATCGTCGGCAGAAACATTGATGTTGTATTTCTGATAATATCCCACCAACTTCTGTCTGTACGAAAGATATCCTTGCGAAGGAGAATACTCAAGAATAGTACGGTCAATATTCTTCAAAGCGTCGAGACCCACTTGCGGAGTAGGCAAGTCGGGCTGTCCGATGTTTAGGTGATATACTTTTATGCCACGGTTCTTGGCCGCCGCCGCCAAAGGAGCAAGCTTTCTGATTGGCGACTCTGGCATTTCTAATCCGCGTACTGATATTTCTGGCATAGCTTAAAAGTTTTATTTTGAATTGCAAAGGTAGCAATAAATGCCAACAAAAGTGTCTTTTTATTGATTTTTTTGTTTAATCCAATTAAAATTAATACTTTTGCAGTTATAAATAAAGCAAACAAATGACATACGATTCTAAGCGCGGCATGTATGCCGTATATACTGTAGAGGAGGATGCGCAGCTCTTGGATTGGCTTATAGCAAACCTCAAAGGGCTCAGCCGCAACAAGGTTAAGGACACTCTTCATGGCCGAGGCATCAAGGTGAATGGCAAGATAGTTACTCAGTTTGACTATCCGCTGACTCGTGGCATGAAGATTAGCGTGTCGAAGAGTAAGAAAAACGATACCTTCAAGAGTAGATATGTGAACCTTGTTTACGAGGATCCATATCTCGTGGTGATAGAGAAGAAGCCAGGCATATTGTCGATGGCTGCAGGACATAAGTCGCTCAACGTGAAGACGGTGCTCGACGACTATTTCCGTCAGACCAAGCAGCGCTGCACAGCCCATGTGGTTCATCGCCTCGACCGCGATACTTCTGGTCTGATGGTGTATGCCAAGGATATGCAGACAGAGCAAACTTTGGAGCACGAGTGGCACAATATCGTCTACGACCGCAGATATGTGGCTGTGGTGAGTGGCGAAATGGAGGAAGACGAGGGTACGATTGCCAACTGGCTCAAGGACAATAAGGCGTATGTTACATACTCTTCGCCTGTAGATAATGGCGGAAAGTATGCCGTGACACATTTCCATGTATTAGACCGCACCACAGAACATTCGTTGGTAGAATATAAGCTTGAGACTGGTCGCAAGAATCAGATTCGCGTGCATTCGGCAGATATGAACCATCCTGTGTGTGGCGATGTGAAGTATGGCAATGGCGACGACCCTATACACCGTCTATGCTTGCATGCTTATATGCTGCATTTCTTCCACCCAGTAACTCGCGCTCGTATGGAGTTTGAAACTCCTATACCATCGCAGTTCCGCATGTTGTTCAAGTAGAGGAGGAAGGGCGTGTTTAAGATATCTCTCTAATTATTCTCTCTAATTATCATTGTAATTATAAAATAGAAGATGAATACTGATTTCACATATTATATATATGTGCTCATAGCCATCATAGTGGGCATTGTTGTGATAAAGAAGGTGGCGAGCTGCTTGTTTCGTACCGTTTTCACTATAGCCTTGCTTGTGGTATTGTGTGTGATATATTTTTATTTCTTCCGGGGTTAGGAGGATTCCTTTGATTTTTTTTAGAGTATTAAGACTCGCATATAAACAAAAAATAGGCTGAACTACATGCGCGAAGTTCAGCCTATTATTATTTATATAGGTGTAATCCCTTTATATTATATAAGGTGTAATCCTATAGATTAGAGGATTGTCTTAACAGCCTCAAGCATACCCTTTTCCTGGATGAGGTCGAGGTCCTTCTTAACCAACTCAGCAAGACCAGGAACAGCGTGGAGGTCTTCACCCCAAATGTCAGTAGCACCAAGCACACCGTCGGTAACCTTCTGAGTATCGCCAGTAGCCCAAAGCTCCTTCAAGAGGTCCATGATTTCCTGTGCGTCGTTTGGTACGATTTCTGTACCATCCTCACGCTTACCACCCTTGTAGTAAGTGATGATAGCTGCCAAACCGAATACCAAGCCCTGTGGAAGTTCGCCCTTACGCTCAAGGTAAGTCTTAACTCCAGGAAGATCGCGAGCGCAGAACTTAGGGAATGAGTTAAGCATAATGCTTGTTACCTGATGGTCTACGTATGGGTTGTTGAAACGCTCCAATACGTCGGCAGCAAACTTCTGAAGCTCTTCCATAGGCAAGTTCAAAGTCTGCATAAGCTCGTCGAACTGTACCTTGTGGATGTACTTGCCGATAACCTCGTGGTTGCAAGCATCGCGAACGATGTTGACACCGCTGAGGAATGCAACTGGCGACAATACTGTGTGAGGGCCATTGAGCAATGTAACCTTGCGCTCGTGGTATGGTTTTTCGCTCTCTGCGATGAGAACGTGCAAACCAGCCTTCTCTGCAGGGAATTCTGCGCGAAGCTCTTCGCATGTCATGTTCTCAGCCTTTTCGATAACCCAGAGGTGGAAGATTTCTGCCTGTACAACGAGGTTGTCCTTGTAAGAAACCTTCTGCTGAATCTCTGCAATCTCCTTGCGTGGGAATCCAGGAACGATACGGTCTACCAATGTAGCGCAAACATAGCAATAGTTTGTGAACCAGCTCTTGAATCCTTCGTAGTCAGCACCGAGGTCCTCTTTCCAAAGTTCGATATACTGATAGATGCACTCCTTGAGGTGGTGACCGTTCAAGAAGATAAGCTCGCAAGGCATGATGATAAGACCCTTCTTAGGATCACCATCAAAGAACTTGTAGCGGTGGAACAACAACTGAACCAACTTGCCTGGGTAGCTGCTGGCAGGAGCATCTGTAAACTTGCACTTGTCGTCGAAAGCGATACCAGCCTCAGTAGTGTTAGAGATTACGAAGCGAATCTCTGGCTGCTCTGCCAAAGCCATGTAAGCCCAGTTCTGTGAGTAAGGGTTGATGGCACGGCTGATAACGTCGATACGCTCAAGGCTATTTACTGCCTCGCCATTGAGACGACCCTGAAGGTTTACGTGATAGAGGCAGTCCTGACCATTGAGCCAATCTACCATACCGCGCTCGATAGGCTGAACTACTACTACTGAACCATTGAAGTCTGTCTTCTGGTCCATGTTCCATATAATCCAGTCTACGAATGCACGTAGAAAGTTACCTTCACCAAATTGGATGATTTTCTCTGGCATTACGCTCTTAGGCGCAGTGCGCTTGTTTAATGCTTTAAGCTCTTTCATGATTTGTTTGAATGATAGTTTTTGTTGTATCTTTAATCTGAATGCAAAGTTAATAAAAAACTTCTTACCTAAGCAAATATTATCGTGAAAAATATCCGCAAACCTTTGCGTTTTTATGAATTGTTTAATAAATTGCTATTGGCAGTATTCTAATAACTCTTTGCGCGTATATAATATATATAGGTGCAGAGCGAGGAAAATGTGTATGTTTTATTGATTTTTTAAGATTAGAATCTTTTCCAAAAGGGAAAACCTTTTAAAGCAGGAAAATTTGAAAGTTTTCCAAAACGATTTCGTAAATACTTGATAATTACCGGATTGACATAAATTAACATGCAAAAAGTTGTCCAAAACGAAAATCTTTCATACAAAAAGACTAACTTTGCAATGTGATTAATCTAGTTGTTTTTAATCAATTACTTTATCATAAATTGCTAATCACTTTATAACCATATAGATAGATAAATGATACAGACAGTTGTGAAACGCGACGGAAGAGTCGTGGGCTTTAACGAGCAAAAAATTATGGGTGCTATTCGCAAGGCGATGATGCATACCGACAAAGGTGAGGACCAACAATTGGTTCAGGAAATAACCGACCATATCACGTTCCGTGGAAAGGCTCAGATGACCGTTGAGGCTATCCAGGACATGGTAGAGGTAGAACTCATGAAGAGTAAGCGTAAGGATGTGGCTCAGCGCTATATCCAATATCGCAATCAGCGAAGCATAGCACGTAAGGCAAAGACTCGTGCTGTGTTTCTCGACATTGTTAATATTAAGAACAATGACGTAACACGTGAAAATGCAAACATGAATGCCGACACTCCTGCCGGTATGATGATGAAGTTTGCGTCGGAGACAACAAAGCCTTTTGTTGACGACTATTTGCTAACAGAAGAAACCCGCGATGCCGTAAAACACAACTATCTACATATTCACGATAAAGACTATTATCCAACAAAGTCGCTCACTTGCTGTCAGCATCCTCTCGACAATATCCTCGAACATGGCTTTACTGCTGGTCATGGTTCTTCACGTCCTGCAAAGCGCATTGAGACAGCAGCCGTATTGGCTTGCATCTCTTTGGAGTGTGCACAAAACGAGATGCATGGTGGTCAGGCAATTCCAGCCTTCGACTTCTATCTCGCTCCTTTCGTGCGCTCAAGCTATAAAGAAGAGGTGAAGGCATTGGAGCAACTCGCTGGCCGAGATCTTTCGCATCTCTATGATGCTCCTATCGCTGACTATATTGTAAAACCTCTCGAAGGTCTTGAGGGCGATGAGCGTTTGATGCAGCATGCTATCAATAAGACTACTGCTCGTGTGCATCAGTCGATGGAGGCTTTCATCCACAACATGAATACCATCCATTCGCGTGGTGGTAACCAGGTGGTGTTCTCATCAATTAACTATGGTACAGATACCTCAGCTGAAGGTCGTTGCATTATGCGTGAGCTCCTTAACTCAACATACGAGGGTGTAGGAAATGGCGAAACAGCTATCTTCCCAATTCAAATTTGGAAGAAGAAGCGTGGCGTTAACTATCTTCCTGAAGATCCTAACTACGACCTCTATGAGTTGGCTTGCAAGGTGACAGCTCGCAGATTCTTCCCTAACTTCCTCAACCTTGATGCTACATTCAACCAGCATGAGGAGTGGCGTGCAGACGATCCTAAGCGCTACAACTATGAGGTGGCTACTATGGGATGCCGCACACGAGTATTCGAGAATCGCTTCGGACCAAAAACTTCTATCGCTCGTGGTAACCTCTCGTTCTCTACAATCAACATCGTGCGCTTGGCTATCGAGTGCATGAATATAGAGAATAAGGAAGAGCGTATCAGCCAGTTCTTTGCTAAGCTCGACAATATGCTTGAAATTACAGCTGCACAGCTCGACCATCGTTTCGAATTCCAGAAGTCTGCTTTCGCTAAGCAGTTCCCTCTGCTTATGTCTAAGCTCTGGATTGGTTGCGAGAAGCTTAAGCCTACAGACACCATAGAGTCTGTTATCAACCAGGGTACTCTCGGCATAGGCTTCATTGGTTTGGCAGAATGCTTGAAGGCTCTCGTTGGCAAGCATCATGGTGAGAGCGAGGAAGCTCAGGAGCTTGGTTTGCGTATCGTTACCTATATGCGTGACCGTGCTAACGAATTCTCAGAGCGTTATCATCATAACTATAGTGTGCTTGCAACTCCTGCCGAAGGCTTGAGTGGTCGCTTCACAAAAATTGACCGTGCACAGTTTGGCGTTATCGAGGGCGTTACAGACCGCGATTATTATACAAACTCTAACCACGTGCCTGTATACTATCATTGCACAGCTCGCCATAAGGCTGAGGTAGAGGCTCCATACCATGACCTTACACGTGGTGGTCACATCTTCTATGTAGAGATTGATGGCGATGCTACCCACAACCCACAGGTTATTCAGCGCATCGTAGATATGATGGATAAATACAATATGGGCTATGGTTCTGTAAACCACAACCGCAACCGTTGCATGGACTGCGGATATGAGAATGCAGCAGCTCATCTTGACAAGTGTCCTAAGTGTGGAAGCACTAATATCGACCGTCTGCAGCGTATCACAGGTTACCTCGTAGGTACCACCGACCGTTGGAACCACGCTAAGCTTGCAGAACTCAACGACCGCGTAGTACATGACTAATAATCAAACATTGCGTATCCTCGACATCATCGAGGATACCATGGTTGACGGCACAGGACTGCGAACAAGCATTTATTGTGCTGGTTGTAGACATGAATGTCTTGGCTGTCATAATCCACAGTCGTGGGATTTCAATGCCGGTCATGATATGACAGTTGACGAGATAATGGATATCATCGTTGCCGACCCTTTTGCTGATGTCACCTTTTCGGGTGGTGACCCTATGTATCAGCCAGAAGGTTTCACAGCTCTTGCTAAGGCTATCAAGTTGCGCACCAAAAAGAATATATGGTGCTATACGGGTTTTAAGTTTGAGCAACTTGTGAAAGACCCACAACGCTTGCAGCTCTTAGAGCAGATAGATGTCGTGGTAGATGGTCCGTTCGTAGAGGCGCTTCGCGACCCTGACCTTCCTTTCCGAGGTAGTTCTAATCAGAGGATAATAGAAGTGGCAAAGGCATTGGCTGACCCACATTATCTTGAACAATTATAGAATTGATACCATACAAAAATCCCTGCAATACTAATGCGTATTGCAGGGATTTTTTTACTTCGCAACTTTCTTTCCACCTATTATATATATACCCTTTGGCAGAAGGTCGAAGTCGTAGCCAATCTTTGTGCCATTGATAGAATAGATGGCTTTGTCTTGAGAAGACTTGTCGACAGTATTGATGCCTGTAGAAGCAATCTCTTTATTGAAGTCGACATAAAGTATGCCATTATCGTGAAGATGGATGTTGTAGAGCTTGACCTCGTCTCCTTCTGTCCACCATTTGCTATTAGGAATATTGGCAGACTGCTCGAAAGTAGTCTTTGCTGATAGGGTAGAGTCACCATAGAGGTCGCCCAAAAGCTGTGTGCTATATTGTTCGTTTGTTATTTCCTGGTTGCTTACTCTATAGCTGCTTATTAGTTTGCCATCGGCAGGCACCATTCCCATCTTTGGATGTCCAACCACGTTGTTTACATTATTATAGCTTATAGAGAAATCCGAAGGATTATAGTCTACATGATAAACCATCAGTCCGTCAAGTTTCTGCTTGTTGCTACCAAGTCGGCTGTTCCATCCTCGGTTCTGAATGCGCTGTATGATGAAGTATTCGTCTTTGCCGTCTTGATTATCTGCATAACTGTTGTTTCTGATGCGGTAAGCCTTGCCACCATAATCGATATTCTCCATAGCCAATTGCTGAGGTTCGGTTAGCGTCTCGATGGTGTTCCATCCCATAGCCTCGCGCTCCCATGCTGTATAGGCAGTAGGAATCCAACCGTTGTATTTGTAGATACCATTGTCCATCACGCTCCAATCTTCCATACCCTGATTATCATATATTGATGATGTGAGGGTAGAAGCATAGAAATCAGGAAGACCTAAGCAATGAGAAAACTCGTGGATGAAAAGTCCAAGACCAGTAATAGCAGGTTCGCCATTGAAAGTCTTTTCGTTTCCTATAAGCTCGTTGTTTACACCAGCGCGATAAATCTTCTTGCCGTTGTATTCTGCTTGGCTTCTTACGTATGTAGCCTTTGGCCATACGGTATTATTTGCAGCTCCCATGCTCTGACCGTAGCCGGCATAGATGACGTAAACGAGGTCTACGTAGCCATCGTTGTTGCTATCATAGAGAGAGAAGTCGACAGAGTCTTTCACAAGCTCGCAAGCATCAACAACCATTTGAGCTGTTCGCTCGTCGTTGCCCGTAGAGCTTGTTCCACCATAATATGTCATATCTTCAGGCAGAGTTACAGGACCAACGATGTCGAATTGAGGAGTGAACTGTCCATTGCTCATCTCACTAAAATATTGGCGAACGCTACCATAGTTTTTGCTCTCTCTATATCCAAATTCCTCTTGTTTTCCCTCTTCTTTATTAAGATATTGGTTGAACGAGCGCTTAGGGTTTTTGATAGAGAATTTCTTGTCTTGATATTCTGCCAATATCACAAGCGCCTTAGGACTGCCAGTATGTGGAAATATAGCCTGCGAAGACCCATGTATAGGTTCTCTTCTCATTACGTTAGCTCTACGTATCTTTTTAGCCTTTGCAAAGAAAGCCTCCTTCGATTCTGTGATAGGAGTAAAGGTGTTGCCAACGCGGTTGAGTATTGTTCCATCGAGCGATGTATACCAGCTGAAGTCTTCGTCGCCATGCTGAAAAACTGTTATGGTTGTACCATCAGGCTGTGTGATAGTTATTGGCATGTTCCATGCCTTTGCTGCCCATGCCGACCCCATGGTGAGAGCCATTGCCAATGTAAGGATGGTCTTTTTCATTGTTATATAGTTTTGTTTGTTTTATGATAAGGTTATGCTTATTTCAAAGAAAGATGTTACGTCTCTTTTCAAAGAGCTTGTGTTATGCTTTATTCTTTCCAAAGTAGTATTGCCCCTTGTGTTTTGTTCTGCTGCCATATTCTATGGCATGAGTAGGACAATGATGATAGCAATTAAAGCAAGCCATACATGTGCCGTCTTGCTTCCATGATGGAATCTCGCCCTCGTGCCATATAATGTTGTCTACGCTGCAAACCTTAGCGCATTTGCCACAATGCAAGCATTTATCTTCCGTTACGTGGAAAGGTTTGTCGCTAACAAGGTATTTATGGAAGAAGCCACCTATGATACGAGAGTTTATCCTTGGCCAGTTGCCGATGTCAAGATCTTCATTGCTTGTGGCTCTTTGCAATACGATATTGATAAACTTCTCCAGCTTCTTGTCGGCATTGCTAATCTTCAGCTGCTCTTTCTCTTTGGTGTCGACATCCATAAAAGGAAGTCCGACATAGCTTTCGGGCATGATGAGCGAGCAAGAAGAATGAAGAGGAATGTGGCGCTCTTTAAGGTCGTTGCGCAATATGTCGATAGTTTCGCCTATGTTGTCGCCAGCTGTTACGAGCGAATAAACATAGCTGTCTTCTATGTTCTCAACTGTTAGCTGCTCAATGAATTTGCGAACCAAAGTAGGTGGGCGCCAACCATGCACAGGGAAGCAGAAGCCTAAGCGTTCGCCTGGTTTCAAATTCAAGTGGTATGGCTTGTTGGCAACATCTGGTAAGAAGACTACTTCGTCGCCGGTCTTTTCAGCCAACTTCTCTACTGCCCATTTGGTATTACCTGTTCCTGAGAAATAAAATATCATGTTGCAAAATTAGTTTAAAAATAATAGACTACAAAACAAATCATGTTTTTTTGCTTTATGCTCAGGCAAATAGCTCTTTTGTAATATCTGTCTCTATAGCTTTCAGCAAACAATCATCTGTCTCTATAGCATTCAGCAAACAATCTCGTTGCTATCTGTTGTCAATCTTTTCGGCACATCCATTTATCATATTTCTTATCTGTGCTATCCTTGCCTTCTCGTCGGGACGATATTTCTGATAGTATACCAGAGCCGACTGATAATTGTCGAGTGCTGCTATCCACTCTTGCCTAAACATATGGATGAAGCCTATGCGATAGTAAGCATCAGGCTTTTCGTTGTCGTGGCATAGAGAGAGCATCTTGGTATAGTAGGGCAGAGCCTTAGAATATTCTCCGAGATTGAAATAGCTCTCTGCGCAAGCATAGTTATAGAACGACTGCTCCTGTGGAGAAAACTTCTCAAGCTGCGGAATGGCTTTCGAGAGATATTCTGTTGCCTGCTCATAGTTCCAGTCATAATAATAGCACACGCCGATGTAAGCCTTGAAGCGAGGGTTCAGATTATGATTCTTCTCCAGCTTTGTGAAGAGGTTTAGAGCCTCAGAATATTTTCCGCTCTGAAAGTATTCAATAGCCATGCCCAGCTTGTCGGTATCTTTCGATTGCGACAGGCTGGGCTGTATGCTAAGTGTAGTCAATAATATTAATATGTATAATGTCTTTCTCACTTTGTATAGAAGTCAATGACATTTTGCAATATGCGCTTGCAGACATCGCAAAACTCAGGATTCTCGTTGGTGCGCATGCGACAGTCGGGGTAAGCTCTGTATACTCCCTTGAGCGAATATCCAGCACCCTCGTAGAGTCCTGCTTTACTATCTTTGCCTATCATGTCTTCCCACTTGCCGTGGAAATCAACCTTTGTGGTGATGTTCTTTTCCCATGGCTCTATGTCGTGAGGATACATCGGAATATCTTCGGTCTCGTAGGCATATTCGTCGGCAAGTCCTGCAAAGCTATGGCCAAACTCATGAACCACAACCGGACGATATTTTGGATGGTGCGTCATAGAAAGATTGTAAGAGTTGAGGATTCCTCCACCACCATATTTCTCAGTATTGACAAGCACTATGATATGCTCGTATGGAGTGCCAGCCAAGAGATTGTGTAAATCCTTGAGATTCAATGTTGTTAGATAGCGGTCGCTATAGAAGGTGTCGAAGTGACTGCTCAAAGCCGTCTGCTTCCAAATGCCATTACCAGGCTCGCTTGTTCCGCTGTCGATAGAAGGCGATTTCACAGCCACTATATTGAATCTCTCTTTCATGCTCTTGAAAGGTTCGTGAGCAAACAAAGCTTCGATGGCAATCTTAGCATCGTTGATGAAAGTTGGCATCTCGTGCTGCTGATAGCCTTCGGCAAGGAAAGCTATGTGAATGCACTTTGTGGTGTCTTTAGCCTGCAATAGAGTTTCGTAAGGAGTTACGTTGCGCTCACCAATATGGCGAATCAGAATGTCTGAAGGCACCACCTGATGAGTGAGCGAAGCTACCACCTCGCGACGATTGTTGCGTAGGTCGACTGTGATGTCGACAGTATCTTTTGGCATAGGCACCAGGAATACATTCTCGAAAGCCTTGCTTGTGGTTTCAGCCTCAGGATAGCTGAGCCATTCTTGGAAAAGGGTAGAGAAGGAGTTGCGATAGATGGTGTCTCCAGTCTTGTGGTCCTTTACCGTGATTTGACCGTTGCCCTCCATTGGTAGTTCAGCCAGTCGCTTGCGTTTGCCATACCATCGTGGCGACTGCTTTAGTTCGTCTACAGCAATATGTTGCTCAGCTACATTACCCGAGAAACTATAGTCGATTCTGAGTGTTTTATCTACAAAGTAGGTATCGAAATCCTGTGCTGCAGCATTCATGGCAAATGCAAGCAGCATGGTTGTTATTGTTGTCTTCATAATGATAGTAAATGATGCATTAATGCTCAACGCATTCTGATATTAATAAACCCTTAGTTGAGAGCCAGGCTTAATCTGATAGTCAGGGCTAAGATGGTTCATCTTATACAGACTCTTAAGTCGGATGCCATACTTCTGAGCAATATCATACATGCTTTCGCCTACCTTTATGGTGTGAGGACGATTCTTGTATGCTTTTTCAGCATGGCGTCTCTTCTTCTTCAAGTATACTATGTCGCCAGCTTTCAGCACATCGCGCTTATTGCGTTCGTTGTATTTAGCTAACTTTCGCCAACTAAGCTCAGTCTCCTTACCAATGCTCTTAAAGGTATCGCCGTCGCGAGCTATGATGTAGTAGTTCTTATTATACATCTTTATAGGATGCAATGTGCCACCCTTTAAAGCAGGACTATCTTCCGATGCGTGCTTAGCCATAAACTTGTCGTAGCCACGAGCACTATCATATTTATATAGCTTATATAGTTCGATGATGTCGATGAGCTTCTTTGCATAGGCAGGGTTTGTAGCATATCCACATGCTTTTAGTCCATGTGCCCATCCCTTATAGTCGGTTGTCTTCAGAGAGAATAGTCGGCGGTATCTCTGCGACTGCACAAGGAATTTGCTATGGTCTTCATAACTCTGGCCAGGAGAGTCGTAGGCTCTGAAGCTTTCGTTTCGTTCGTCGTCATCGTGATAAGTCTTTCGTCCCTGCCATCCATGACATTTTATGCCGAAATGGTTGTTGCCCTTTCGAGCAAGTTCGCTATATCCTGCGCCACTCTCAAATACGCCTTGCGCCAAAGTGATACTTGCTGGAATACGATATTTCAGCATCTGCTCTATGGCCAAGTCTTTATATTGGTTGAAATAGTTCTGATATTTAGCGTTCCATGCCATTTGTCCGTATACAGGAAAAAGGCAGATGAAAGCCAAGGCTACAGAAGATAATATTCTATTCATCAATCGTATCTTTTTTATTTTATGTTTCTCTTCACCATAAACATGCCTATTCTGTGTGAAATGCCGCGAGCATTAATGGTGCGAGCTATGTACATTCCGTTAGGCAGGTTGCTGATGTTCACATATTTATTATATAGTCTTGTCGATATTATTGCACCTTGTAATGTGGTGAAAACCACCATCTCGCTCTCGCATCCTTGGTCGAGCTCCGGTAGCACCACTATGTTGCCATTGCATGTGAGCAAGCCGCCGATGCTTAGCTTAGCCTTCTCTTCTGATGGCTGCTGCAGAGGCAAACTCTCGTTGCCATATCTGTTCATGGCTGTTACGGCATAATATCTTTTCTTGCCATCTGTGGTTATCGAACAACGATTTAATCTTGTGGCAACAAGGTTGCGAGCATCGTTGATGTCTACCGGATATTCGTTGCTTGCATAGACGTTATACGTAACGCCTTGTTCGACTACTCGCGTCCAGCTTAGCGAATAGTCGCGTACGTCGATGCGACTAGGCGCTTGAGGCCTTGCGGTCGACTGCCATGTCATAGCCGGTACAAGGGCTGGATATTTGTCGAAATCGTTGGCTGCGAAATCGTAGATTCCCTTGGTGTTGTCGGTAAAGAATTTGCCACGGAAATACGCATGCCCCAAACCATATTGTCGAGCTACATGCATCTCGCGAGTAATGTCGCCAATCTCCCATTTTCCCTCTCTTGGCGAAAGGAAATAAATGCCAAGTCCAGGAACAATAGTCTTGCCATAACTTTGCTCCGCCCAGTCGATGGCAAAAGGAAAGAAGTTGTTGTCGCGGAAATACATCATCGGATATAGCTGGTCCATAAGACCATCTTTGAGCCAGTTTTGTGCATCTTGACAAACCTTAGTATATGCATTCCAACCATGACTCCAATAGCGCGAAAGATCATCATGCTTGCCAACGGGCGAGCAGCTCATCTTTACCCAAGGTTTAAGAGATTTCACTCGGTTAGAGATTTTGCTCACTATGTTGGTAATATACTGTCGGCCTTGGTCTCTTGACACCTTTATATTCCATGTCTCAGGATATCTGATATAGTCGAGATGTATGCCGTCGATATCATAGTTGCGAGTTATCTCTTCACATATATTAGATATGTAGTCGCCAGTAGCAGGATTCTCAGGGTCCATATATCCATCTTCGCCAATCTTCTTTATCAGTCGTGGATATTTTTTTCTTAGTTGTGCACATCCTGTACCCTTCCATTTTCCTACAGGTATCGTCACCACCCAAGCATGCAGTTCCATACCTCGGTTGTGGCATTCCTCAATGGCGAAAGCCAAGGCGTCATAGCCTGGACTCATGCCAGGCTTTCCGCTCAAGCATCCATCCCAAGGTTCGTATGCCGAAGGATAAATGGTGGTTGCGCGGATGCGAGTTTGCAATAGAATGGTATTTATTCCTGCTTTCTGATATTTATCGAGTAGTGTGCGGAGCTCTTCTTGTTGTTTTTCTTGGCTTCTGTAGCTTTGTGCGTAGTTATGAGGCCAGTCGAGTCCGCCTATTGTGGTAAGCCAAACAGCCCTTACCTCTCTCTTTGGCAAAGGTTGCGCCAAAGAAGATAACGAGATAAATGACAAAAAGATGGCTATTATAGTGGTTTTATTCATTATTCTTTCAATTTGTGCACAAAGGTACTCATATTTTTTTTGAATTCAAATAATTTGTTTACTTTTGCATAGTTAATTAAACTTTCAACAGAAAATGATATCATTTACTATTGCCTTATTGGCACTTGTTGTGGGCTATCTGTTCTATGGCAAATTCATAGAGTATGTGATGGGTCCTGACAACAGACTTACACCAGCTGTTGCCAAAGCCGATGGTGTTGACTATATCGTCATGCCTGGTTGGAAAATCTTCATGATTCAATTCTTGAATATTGCTGGCACTGGACCAATCTTCGGTGCTATTATGGGAGCATGGTATGGTCCTGTGGCGTATCTGTGGATAGTATTTGGTTGCATTTTCGCAGGAGCTGTGCACGATTACCTTTCTGGCATGCTGTCTATGCGTCATGGTGGAGTAGGATTGCCAGAACTTGTGGGAAAGTATTTGGGCAACACCACCAAGAATGTGATGCTTGTGTTCTCGGTATTGTTGCTCGTCATGGTGGGTGTAGTGTTTGTATACAGTCCTGCCATCATCCTTGAAGGAATATATGGTTCGCGTATGTGGTGGATAGTGGCAATATTTGTCTATTATATCATCGCCACCTTGCTTCCTATCGATAAGATTATCGGCAAGATTTATCCTCTCTTCGCATTCTCGCTCCTCTTCATGGCGTTTGCTTTGCTGATAGGCTTCTTCGTGAAGTTGCCAGACATTCCCGAACTATGGAGCAACCTTTCTGATTGCAACTATAACGACAATACAGCATGGCTTGGCACAGATTCTTTCATGACCAAGAATCCTATCTTCCCATGCCTTTTCATCACTATAGCCTGCGGAGCTATTAGTGGTTTCCATGCCACTCAGAGTCCGCTTATGGCACGTTGCGTGAAGCACGAGAAAATGGGTCGCCCAATCTTCTATGGCGCTATGATTACCGAAGGTGTTGTAGCCTTGATTTGGGCAACAGCCTCTATGTATTTCTTCTACTACGGCGGATGGCGCGAGGTTGTTGATGCTGAGACTGTTAACAAGTTTATGCAACAATATGGTACTGAGGGTGGCAAGACACTCGTTCAGTTCTTCGATGCTCCAACAGTAGTGAAGTACATCTGTTCTGGTTGGCTCGGCATGTTTGGTGGCATTCTTGCTTTGCTTGGTGTTGTGGCAGCTCCTATCACAAGTGGCGATACAGCATTCCGTAGCGCTCGCCTTATCATAGCAGAGTTCATAGGCTTGGAGCAGCACTCTTTGCGCAAGCGTCTGTATATCTGTATTCCTGTATTTGCTGCAGGCTTGTTGTTGCTGTTTTGGCAGATGAACAATCCTAATGGCTTCAACATCATTTGGCAGTATTTCGGATGGGCAAACCAAACCTTATCGGTATTCACACTATGGACAATAACAGTTTATTTGGTACAACAGAAGAAACCATTCATCGTTACCTTGATACCAGCAGTCTTCATGACCGTAGTTTGCTCTACATTCCTGCTGATATCTAAGCAGGCTTTCGGATTAAACGAGACCATAGCCTATACGGGTAGCGTGGTAGTATTGGTACTATCGCTGGTGTTGTTCTTTGTGTGGTATACAAAGAAAATGAAATAAAAATAGCATTATTAACAAAAAGAATTTATAAGCATGAAAAAAACTCTTCTTGCAGCATTGTTTGCTGCGTTTACTTCCTTCTCTGCCTATGCTCAGTTCGAGGTAGATAAAGTTTATATAAGTGGCGCATTATCAGGTTTCAACCTTAACTATTGTGGCTCTAAGGATTTTACTCTCAATATAGATGCCAAGGCAGGATATATGGTTGAAGACAACTGGATGGTTTTGGGGCAGACTTCATATAGTCATAGCGGCTTGAAGGGCGTTTCTGATGCTATCTCTGCAGGTGTTGGCGGAAGATATTATATTCAGCAAAACGGTCTGTTCCTTGGTGCTGGAGTGAAATACCTTCACGCTAAGCATTTTGACGACTTTATGCCAGGCGTAGAATTAGGCTATGCTTATTTCATCAGCCGTACTGTTACCGTGGAGCCTTCTTTGTATTATGATCAGTCGTTCAAGAATCACGCCGACTATTCTACTGTAGGATTCCGCATTGGTGTTGGTATTTATCTATAATAATATAAATGGATCAACAGTTTCCTTCGTTATTGCTTGACAGAGCAGTAGGCGAATTTGCAAAACTTCCAGGTATAGGACGCAAGACTGCTTTGCGTCTTGTGCTTCATATGTTGAAACAGTCAACAGAAGATGTTGAGGCTTTTGCCGATGCGCTTACCACTTTGAAGCATGATGTGAAATATTGCTCGGTTTGCCATAATATTAGCGATACGGATATTTGTCCTATATGCTCCGACCATCGTCGCGATAGTTCGCAGATATGTGTGGTCGAGAATATTCGCGATGTTATGGCAATCGAGAATACCATGCAATATCATGGATTGTATCATGTGCTGGGTGGCTTAATCTCGCCTCTCGATGGTGTAGGACCTTCGGACATTGAAATTGCTTCGCTTGTTGAGCGTGTGGCTGCAGGTGGAGTGACGGAAGTGATTTTGGCTTTGAGCCCTACATTGGAAGGCGACACCACCAACTTCTTTGTCTCAAAGAAATTGCGACGATACCATGTAAACATCACAGTTATTGCTCGTGGCATCTCTGTAGGCAACGAACTTGAATATGCTGACGAGGTTACGCTCGGACGCTCAATATTAAAACGCACCCCTTATGAACAATGAAAAAATGTGCTCGTAAACTTCAAGCTATAGTATATTCTGCTATAGGATTGTCGTTGTTGATGATAATATTATTTGAAACAGACAATCTTGCGCCAGGCTCATGTGGTGGCAATCTGACAGCTGAGTTTTATACTCTCATGGCTGCAGAGCTTATCACAATATGCGTGGTGCCTTTGGCTTTGTGGATGTTTAGAGCTAAGACTATCAAGCAAAAGCTCATCTCGGGCAAAGAGCGTTCTTTGCTTCGCTTTGGCATTTTGCGATTGTCGTTGCTCGTTGTCCCTATGGTTGCCAACACCTTATTATATTATATGTTTATGCTTCCGTCGTTTGGCTATATGGCGATAATATTGTTTCTCTCAATATTCTTCGTATTCCCATCCATGGAGCGTTGCGTAGGTGATGTAGCTGAATAGTGATTCCATACGTTGGCTTTTTATAGCCTATACTCTTAGATATTATAAACATCCATAATTATTAAATGGCAAAACTCTCGATAGTAATTGTAAACTACAATGTCAAACATTACATCTCGCAATGTTTGGATTCTGTCTTCAACTCTTCGTTGAAAGATGTTGAAGTTATTGTTGTTGACAATCATTCGCGCGATGGCTCTGTAGAATACATCAAGAGCAAATACCCTGAAGTAAAGGTTATTGCTTCAAACCATAATCTCGGTTTCGCATGTGGCAACAATCTTGCTCTGCGTTCCATAAAAAGCCAGTATACGTTGCTATTGAATCCTGATACCATTCTTACTACCGATGTGTTGCAACGTTCGGTAGATTTTATGGAAGCCAATCCTAAATGCGGAGGCTTGGGAGTGTGTATGCTTAATGTCGATGGCACTAAGGCTATGGAGTCGCGACGTGGTTTGCCTACACCGTTAACATCTTTCTATAAGATGATAGGATTGTGTAAGCGTTTTCCTAAGCATAAATCTTTTGGACGTTATTATCTTGGATGTTTGCCTTGGGATAAACCTGCTTCTATAGAGGTTATTAGCGGTGCATATTGCATGTTGCGTAAAGAGGCTCTTGACAAGGTGGGATTGCTTGACGAAGATTTCTTTATGTATGGCGAAGATATCGACCTTAGCTATCGTCTGCTCAAGGGTGGCTACGAGAACTGGTATATTCCTGCCACTATGCTTCATTATAAAGGCGAGAGTACTCAGAAATCGTCGTTCAGATATGTGCATGTGTTCTACGAGGCTATGCTCATCTTCTTCCGCAAACATTATGGACATCTCTCGTTGATATTCAGTTTGCCGATAAAGTTTGCCATCTATCTCAAGGCAGCATTAACTCTTGTGGGTATGCAACTTGATAATGCCAGAAAGATGCTCGGATTTGTTGATACTCGTTATCATGACACTTCGCGATATTTCTTCCTTGGTAGCGAGTCTTCTCTTAAGGCTTGTCGCAATTTGGCAGAAACCAAAGGTTTGCAGGCTGAGTATTTCGAAGCCACAGCCAATACTGTGCCTAATGGTCATCTTGGTGTGCCAGAGCTGAAACTCGTGAAGGGGGTAGACAACTTCATCGTTTACGATCTTGCTTCGTATACTTATGATGATGTGTTGCGCATCTTTGCATCTTCGCCAAAGGCTAATGTTCAGATGTCGTTCTATCATCCCGAAGATAATTTGATTATAACAACCCAAGAAGTGCTGAAATAAAAGGTATGGAAAATCTAATAAGGTTGAGAGCCATAGAACCAGAAGACCTCGAATTGCTATATCTTATAGAAAACGATATGCAACTATGGAATGTTGGTGCTTCCAACGTGCCATATTCGCGCTATGTGCTCCATGATTATATCGCCAATACAGCATCGGATATCTATGCAGACAAGCAGTTGCGACTTATCGTCGAGAATGAGGGTGGGGAAGTGGTTGGTATTGCCGACCTTGTGAATTTCGATCCTCGAAACCTTAGAGCCGAAGTAGGCATCGTTATCATTGATAAGTATCGCAATCATGGTTATGGCGTAGCAGCTCTTACCCAGTTGGTGGATTATGCAACAAACATTCTGAACATCCACCAGCTCTATTCCGTTATTCCGTGCTCAAACGATAAGTGTGTTTCATTGTTTAGCAAACTTGGTTTCAAAGAATCTTCTGTACTTAAAGATTGGCTCTGCATATCCTCTAAATTTGTTGATGCAGTATTAATGACAAAGATTATCGGCTGACACAGATTATGATTATAGTATGGTAAAGATTGTAGGTAGCCTAAGATTATAGGGTAGTGGAATGGGTAAAAATACCCTATAATATTTGGTTGTTCGAATAAAATCATTTACCTTTGCATACGCTATTGCAAAAGAGGTAGTAAAGTTTTTGCCGATATGGCTCAGTTGGTAGAGCAACGCATTCGTAATGCGTGGGTCCCGGGTTCGAGTCCCGGTATCGGCTCCTCTTTCCGTTGTCACAAAATGCGGTAGTAGCTCAGTTGGTAGAGCATCGGCTTCCCAAGCCGAGGGTCACGGGTTCGAGTCCCGCTTACCGCTCTAATTATTTCCACATTTTCCTTCCTCCTTATTTATTTTATTCGTTGTAATGAATGATAGATAATTTAGTGTCTAATCATTTATCCCTTGAGCCAGTACGGTTCTCTAGATTACTTATTAGAAAGACAATACACATCTGCTAGCAGATGTGTATTGTCTTCTTTGATGATGGAATGTAGAGTTGTATGCTATTTGCATTTCCTTATGCTATTTCCTTTAAACAGTGGATTATCTAATGGACTGTTTGTAGGATGAAGCGAGAAGTGTCATTCGAATTTATCTTCTTTTAACCCAATTCTTACAATTATTATTCCGATAATGCTGACAATTATTAAGAATGGATAGTATAAGTATTTAAACCAAGAGAAATCATATGTGATATATATATTCGTTTTGCTATGTCCTGTCCATTCCCAGCCTGTAGACCATATAAAAAGAACTATACATCCAATTATTATTAATATTCCAAGCGTGAAGGCAAACGGATTGTTTATAATACGACTCGTATTATCCTTTTCGTCTACATCAGAACTTTTGGCTGTGAAGAAAGTTACAGCTCCTAATACGGATAAAGCACCCACTCCTCCTATTATAACACGTCCTATTGGTTGAAGTTGTGCAAAAACGGCACCAGCAAAACAAGCTATAGCTATAATTGTAAATATTATAGCATACATAGTATTCTCGCTATTTTTCCGTAATGGAATACCTGCATCTTGATACTCCCATGATTTATTATTTTTTACTTGCATATTACTATTTTTTTCTTCTTAGATACTTTTTCGCGATAATAAACTTCTGTTCCTGGAATACCTGCACTTACATGAGTTCCGTTAGTTCCCATTGTAACCTTTGCGCCACTAGGTCCAACGCTTACACTTGTATTCTTCTTACCTATATTAATTTTAATTCCAGGAGCAATTTTTATGCTTTTTCTAAACTGTATTCCCATGACTATTAATTATAATAATTATATAATCAATTGATACTATTGCTAATTTTTTTAGTTTACCAACAAATTACCCTTGACAGATTACCTCGCTTAAATATTTTATCCTCATGATAATAAAGTATAACGTCATCAAAGCAAGGTCTATCTATTTTATAGTTTTTCAGTCTCTCATTCTTGTCAAACCACATGTTGATTATGCAGACTGAACACGACGGTAGAGAGCACTTTTTACTTTTGTTTTCTGTTAGCATATTCTTATATGCTTGGATAAGTAATGTTTCCACCATATTTATACGCTCTGCCTTTTGATTCTTAGTATCAGCAAAACTACCAATCCAGATTCTCATATCTTTGTAGTCAAGAAACTTACTGAAATGTTCATGTCTAGTGTTCAGTCTTCTCTCGATGCCGTCATTTTGCTTATGAATTCCTACATATCTGTGCCAATGGCTATATCGTGCATCCTTTCGCGCTTCAAAGTAATAGAAGTTGAAATATCCAGGTGCTATTGTGTTAGCCCCTTTAACATACTCCTTATATTCATCATACGTTAGAGGACCAACCCATTGTATTGTGTATGTATGCTTTATATCTTCCATTTGTATTCTTTAACTTTATCCACATAATTACCTTGATAAGCATGTTTGCCATATATAGCTTTGTTACTACTATTTAAAAGTACAACATCTTCATATAGGTCAGACGTCCAAGCAAGGGTTTATCTTTGTTTTTTATAGATACGCAAAAGTACATAAAAAAAAGAATGTAAAAGAAATAAACTTAATAAAAATGCTTTTTTAAACTAAAATAATTCTACTTATCATGATTCTTGTATTCTACAATTGCTTTATTATTCTACCATACATTTGTATATATGAATTACCTTAATAAAAAAACAACAATTTAAGGCTATGTTAGCTATTAAATTATTAAATTTGCAAGCATAATTATATAACAATTACTAAGAAATATGAAAAAGATTAGTTTACTTATATTCATGGCATTCTCTGTTGTTGCCTCTATAGCTCAAGAGAAAAAGGAATACACTATGAGAGTATGGAACAATGGCTCTTATACTTCATTTTCTATTGAAAGTGTCGATTCTATCACTTTCACTGAAGAGGTAAAGCCAGATAATGTAACAACAGAAAATGTATATCAAAGTGAAAGCTCTTTTAAGGAAACTCTTTCTGCTATATATGCAAGATTCCAAACTTTTATCACAAGTGAGAAGAAGATAGAGGAGTTAGCTCTTGATGGAGGATGTGAGAGTATATCGGCAAGTAATCCAACTATTAAGCAAGCATGGACAAATGGCTATTCTGCTATCAACTATTGCAATCGTTTAATTGAATTTAGTTTAGGAAAAGATTATCCTTTTGATGTTAAGAAATACAGAGGTCAAGCTATAATTCTTAGATCTATCATCTATTACATGATGGCACAGATATGGGGCGATATTCCATACGTAGAGACAACGAATATTGACATAGCTTTCAATCCTCCGATTGTTTCTAAACAAGAGATTATTTACTATAGTTACAATTTAATTACAACAAATATCAATGATGTACAAGAAATAATTGAAAATCCATCACAAAGTGTAAATAGCAAAAACATTCGGCCTCTTTTAAATGAAATGGCTTTGTATATAGAAGGAAAGTCATACGAAAGTTGTACAACTCTGGAAAATTTAATAATGCAACTTGACAACTCTGCAGAAACTTATACGATTGTTGACGACACATATAATCAACTATTGGAGAAAGAATTCTCAAAGTCTATTCCTGCAGAGGAGTTGGCAACTTTGTGGAAAGATGCACGACCACGATATGGTGTCTGGCTTGCTCTAAAGAGACTAAACTGCTACACACCAACTAATGGTATGGCAGAAAGCCTACTCTTCCCAATACCAGAAGAAGCCTTAATGACACTTCCTTGTTTGAAACAAAATGAAGGGTATTGATTATTGTTTTTGTTAAACCATAAACATTTATATAATAATATGTTTCCGATTAATTCAACAGATAGGCTCATTTTTGTGAATATTAATAATTCATACGAAGCTTTTATCAATAACAAGAGAACAAGTTCTTACTTCCGTGAAAGTTTATACGATTGTACAGTAAAATATTGGCGTATATCTGAAAAGAAAGCAGCAATGGCAACACATATTATTGGTTGCTATAAAGGTAAAGTCGTTGAGGTTGTTAAAATCAATAGCTTTAATACTATCAAGTCTGAAGAATACTTTGGAAGAAAAGTTTTTGAGGGTATAGAAGAACAGAATTCGCAATATATGGGTTACGATATTCGTGATCTATATGATAGCTTAGCTAATTTCATCGTTAGGTATTGGAATTACTAAGATTCGTTTTTAATTGAAACAAAGAGAGGGTGTATCACACGATATATCCTCTTTTCTTTTTTTTTTAATCCTTTATAACGAAAAAGAGCCTTAAGAAAATCTTAAGACTCTTTTGCGGTGTGTACGAGGCTCGAACTCGTGACCCCATGCGTGACAGGCATGTATTCTA
>ERZ1026854.315-NODE-315-length-34876-cov-7.525717_pt1 | contig 34876 bp, 28 predicted proteins | sample MGYA00380157_ERZ1026854 | MGnify/ENA primary metagenome ERZ1026854 (study PRJEB33269, sample SAMEA4719793) | human gut metagenome | biome: human-associated habitat; feature: organic feature; material: feces | place: Cameroon | collected 2013-10 ... | reverse complement strand
CCTATATATTTTTTTGTCTATTATTACTCATAGTGGATCACTTTACTGGAATTTCACAGGAATATGTATTGGTTTCGTCACTGACGATGATTTTTACAGTTTCACCATTTCCGGCACGTACCACTGCCATCGCCTCACCATAATAAGTATCCACGGTATCCTGCGCATAGTTTCCTTCTACATAAGAGCAGGCACTGCCAAGGCCTTCAAGAATTCCATTCTCTACCGTCACCTTAAGGTGATGCTTTTCCATCGGCTTCCAGGTTCCGTTCACGTCACCGTACTGGAGTGGAACAAACAACAATCTGCCTGCTTCCACACTCTCCTGCTCCGGTTTGATATGAAGCGTTGTCTCTGCACCTGCTGTCACCAGTGTCTGGCGGTTGATCTCGTGGCCATTCTCATCATAAGAAATAGCTGTGATCTCACCGTCCTCGTACGGGATGTGAAATTTACTTCTGCATTTCTTCACTTTTCCCCGAGCTACTTTTTTGCCGTTTACAAGAAGCTCCACTTCTGCTGCCCTTGCAAAGACTTCGACCTCGGCCTTCTCGCCGGCACAGCCCCGCCAGGACCAGCTCTCCAGAGCCTTTGTCAGCGCCCAGCCTGTCAGCTGCAGATTTTCCTTCTGATAAACTGGCTTTACTGCAATAAACGGACCTGTTTCTCTTTCAAACGCAACTCTTGTGTAAGCCGCCTCTGCACGCGGTTTTCCAAGAAGATCGATTCTTCCATTGTTGCCGGTCATTCTGGTGTGCGGCAGTTTTCCCTTATAATCTTCATATTCTGCCGCACCGTCGCCAGTTTCTCCGATATACTCCCAGCCGGACCAGACAAAATCTCCCAGGATTCGTTTGTTCTTCTTTGCGATCTCCCAGAAGCTGTACGCATCCTTGCAGAATGTCTCTGTTCCGAGGATCAGTCTCTCAGGATATTTTTTCAGATCATGTTTGTAGCGGAAAAGGCCATAATTGTAACCCGCTATATCCATGTTTGCAAAAGCATCCTTTGTCTTCCAGTCACATGGCGGGAGAGTTGCTCCGATCTTCATAAAATAATCGCCCACCAGACAGGCAAGTGTATTGTAAAATTCACTTCCGACCGGCTTCTTCTTTTCTTTTTCCGGTTTCTTTACTTCCTTCTCTGCGGCCTGTGCGCTCTTCTCGGCTTTTTCGTCACTGTAAACACCCATTCCCATAGAGCTTAAAAAGTTAAAGAAAATGTTGATCCCGCAGGTTACCGGTCTGTACGGATCCAGCTCATGAAGATGCGCAGTCATCTTGCCGGTAAGCTCGATTCCTTTTTTCTGAGCAGTCTCTGCCACTTCATTTCCAGTGGAATACATAATGACAGACGGATGGTTGTAATCCTTTTCGACCATATCCTTTAGATCCTGCTGCCACCATTTTTCTAGATAATCTACATAGTCATATTTTGTCTTGTGGATATACCAGACATCCACATACTCATCCATCACCAGCATTCCGAGCCGGTCACAGGCATCCAGCATATCCTTTGAACACGGATAATGCGAAGAACGGATTGCATTGTATCCATTCTCCTTAAGGATGCGGACTCTACGCTCTTCTGCCTCCGGATAAGTGCAGGCACCAAGCACACCATTGTCATGATGCACACAGGCACCACGGAGGATCTCTCTTCTGCCATTGATCGTCAGTCCGTTTTGAGGATTCCACTCCAGAAGACGGATACCAAACTTCTCTTCTACTATATCCTCTCCGAACGCTGCACGCAATGTATAAAGATTCGGATTCTCACAATCCCAGAGTTTTGCATCCGGGATCTCCATACAAAAAACTGACACATGTTCTTTATTTTCCACATCTTTTGTGAGAATAACCTTTTCTCCATCGAGGATTTCTACCTTCACTTCACCTGCACAGGAGGTCTGAATCTCCACTTCGATCACGGCGGGAGCATAGCTCACGGTATGGATCCTGATCCCATTTACCGGGATATATCTTTCTGCTCCGGTCCAGAGCCAGACCGGACGATAGATTCCCGTGCCGGAATACCAGCGGCTGTTTGGCTGATCAGAATTCCTTGCGATCACACGAATCTCGTTCTGCGCTTCGTATTTTAACAGACCCTCTGTATCCACATAAAAGTTTGTATAGCCATATGGTCTGTACGCTGCTTTCTTTCCATTAATATAAACTTCCGCATTGTGATAAACACTCTCAAACTCAATGAGCACTTTTTTTCCGCTGTATTCCGAAGGCACAAACACATGCTTTGTATATTCATAATCGCCGCCCAGATACCAGCCGGAGTTTCCCTCGCTCACACTTTCCGCTGTACGCGGTTCGCTCCGCATCGCATCGTGCGGAAGAGTCACTGTATATGCCTCTTCGTCTCTGGTGAGGCATCTGCAGATCCAGTTTTTATTAAAATCTATCTTCTTCATCTCAAATCTTTACCCTTCTTACTTCTCCTCTTTCCAGAGAAATTCTTTCTTCGCCAAGCTCCAGAATTCCGCCATCTGCATCCGCAGTAACCTCAAGAGATTCTCCATCCCATACCAGACGGACTGTTCCGTGGTCGCCCACCGGCAGAGTGCAGTCCAGTTCTGAAAAATACTGAAGCTGCGGTCTCAGCACATAGGCCTCGCCTTCTTTGTTGACAAGATCCAGTCCCACAAAATATCTTGCCAGGAAATAGATCGGGCTTGCTGCCCACGCATGGCAGAGACTCTTTCCAAAATGATCTCCATACATATCGTACTGTTCTTCCTTTGGAACAGATGGATCATATTCCTCCCAGAAAGTAACTGCCCCAAGGTCGAGCATGCCGCCCCAGTAAGAACGAAGCTTATCTAAAACCACATCCAGCCTGCCCATCTGGCACAGCACATCCAGTTCAAAGAAGTTAAAATACGGTGTGGTGATCGCCGGGATCGCATCATTTTCGAGTACATTTGCAAGAATCTTCTCCTGCTTTGCCGCATCTGCAATGGAGAATAAAACCGCAAAAATATTCGCGTGTCTTGTCACATTGCGTCGACCTGAGGTAAAGGAATCAATGTAAGCTCCTTTTTCTTCATCCCAGAAGAACTTTTCGATGGCAGCAGTCAGCTTTTCATACTCACATCTGTAGCTGCTTCCATCTTTTCCAAGCTGCTCACTGATCCTTGCCATCGCAGCAAAGCATGCCGCATACAGCATCTGCTCCGCACAGAGCGGGCCATCCTTATCCATATCCGCCCAGTCGATATAAACCCAGTCCTTTTCTTTTCCTATCAGGAACCCATTTTCATCACGACGGCCGCCACAGAATTCCATGAGTGAAACCATCTTTGGATAGACCAGTTCCAAAAACTCACGGTCTCCATAGCCTTCGTTATGGTAATCCACACCGAGCAGCCACAAAAGAGAATAATCTACGATCGTATTAATGTGTCTTGTCATCGGATCATTTCCACGAAGCGCCAGAATTGTTCTCTGGTCGATATCCGCATCCGCCATCAGATAACGGTTTACAAAAAAGCTCTGATAGGCATCACCGGACCAGATCCACTTGTCACGCTTTACACCATCAATAAAAAAGATGCCGCTGCAGAGACGGAAGGTATGCTCTGCCACAGCCCAGATCTGATTCAGGCGTTCTTCTCCACAGTGGAACTCTGCTCTTACCGGAATATCCACATACTGGTGACGGGCTTTGAGAATAACTTCGCCCGGAACGCACTCTGGTATATATGCAAAATGAACTGCACAGCACGGACATTTGCCAGTTTTCTCATCCGGCTGCCAGCTGTAATAACAGTTTACAGGATCGATGGCCTCTTCCAGAGATTCTCCACAACAGATCTGCACCGGCTGGTATCCGTTGACAAACTCTGCCTCCAGAACTGCATTCAGCTCTGTCTCAAATTCATAGAGCGTTCCGCCATTGTATTCTGTAACACTGACTGGTTCATATACTTTTTCGCTGTATTCCCAGACCGTCGGATTCTGCTCCGCTCTGGTAAAATATTTGCTCCGTCCTGCCGGAACAGGTTCCTGGTCATAATCCTCTGTCATCCATCCCTTGTCCGAACAGATCACATCTCCTTCTATATAAATACATGGAAACGCCTCGATACAGCCTGCGTGGACTGCAATCGATACCTCGCCAGGACCACAGGTGATCTTCTTCCCAAACGGATATTTCTTTTCTCCTGCCAGCACATGACCAATCGCATTGGAGTACACCGTAAAAGAAGTCTCCGCTTCCAGATGATAAGTCCTGCGAAAAGCTACTCGATTACGGAATCCTTCACTCTTCCAGAAAGCCGGCCACCCATAACCTCTCTCCACACGGCTGAAGTTCTGCTTCATCCCATGATATAATTCAAAATCTCCCGGATACCAGATCCAATAACTTTTGCTCATTCCCATTCTGCCTCCATATCTTTTATATAGTATAAATTTATACATTTCCGACTGTCCGAATCCTGTATACTTTACGCATTCTTTACACTTTAACTATACGGGCTCACACCGTGGAAAGTCAAACACAGTTGGCGCTCATAAAATGCCCGTTCACGACAGCGTTTTTGTGTAATAGGAACATTACGGAGTAATTTCCTATTACACAAAAACCAGCCAGGATTTTATCCCTGACTGGCTTTATTACACCTTAAATATCTTACAGATATTCCTTTATTCAGTTAATCCCATCCACCGAATTTCTGGATGGTTTCCTCTACTCTTCGCTTTACTTCTGCCGCAATTTCAGTAGATTTCATATCTTTGTATTCTTCATAATACATTGGTTCCAGAAAATGAACCTGCACAGTAAGAGATTTTACAGAGCCTGTATCAAAAGCTTTGTAAGTATCAATCAGTGCAACCGGTACAATTGGACATCTGGCTTTTGTTGCAGCCTTAAAACTTCCGCCTTTAAACTCCTGCGGATGATTTCCGTTTTTGCTCCGGGTTCCCTCTGCAAAGATCAGATAGTTTCGGCCATTTTTGACCTCTTTTGTTACATTAAGGATAACCTGCATCGACTGGCGGATATCCTCTCTGTCCATCATATATGCTTTCATGCAGGCAAATACCTGTTTCAGGAACGGCACGTTTCCCACTTCCTTTTTTGCCACCACAGAAAAAGAAATCGGGCACGCATCCAGAATCGCCAGAACATCATACAGCCCCTGGTGATTCGGATAAAATATAAAACCGTTTTCATCTGGAATATTCTCTACACCATATGACTGAACCGTGATATTTCCACCTGTATTCGCACGATGATCAATTTTCTTCAGAAGAGCATATCGCTCTCCCTCCGTATAATCATCCACATGTGCGGCATACTTATTCAGCATAAACCATCCCCATGGAACAAACAGGATGTTTTTTAGTACCATCATAATGATTCTTTTCATTCTGCTTCACCGCCCCTTCAAGGATTGCTATTTTAATTTTGTAGCCAGTTTCTCTTCATAGCCAGGATTCTTCTTGATAAACTTATCATAATCCGTTGTATAATCCTTATATACCTTGGTATTCATAAATTCTGCATATTTTTCTGCTGCCTGCTTGCTCAGATCATCAGTGATTTCTGATGGTGTTAATACATAATATTTACCATTGTCTTTTTTCTGTACCATATAAGTAGTAATACAAGGATATTTCTGACCATTTTTCAATACCAGATTATATGTGATATAGATATAGGTATTTTTACCATTCTGATAAATCTTATCACACTGCGTGATTTCTGTTTTCTCTGCCTCAAATGCACTGAAATATTTTACAGTAGCATCCATTTCCTGCTGCAGAGAATCATCTGCTTTGGAAACGCCATAACATTTTTTAACCTTACTTTCGTTTCCACTTGTATAAGCTTCAATCAGGGTTTTTACAACTCTTTCTGGAGTCTTATGACTGACTCCACAGCCTTTTGCCGCAAAAACGATGATAATAATCAAAACAATCAGTGCACCCGCACCTGCCAGAGCCTGTTTCGGTAATCTGGCAAGTACTGTGTTTATGCCTGAACCTTTTGACTTTTTACGTCTGGTTCCAGAATTCTTACGCCTGGTTTGTGTTTTTCTTTTTGCTACTGCACTTCTTGAATGTCCGGATGTGGTCTGACCAGATCTGCGTCTGACATTTGTTGCAGCCTTTTCGTTATCCATGATTTTTTATTCCTCTGTACTGTCTGAATTTTCATCTACAGATTCTTCTTCAGAAACTTCTTCCATTGCTTCTGCATCCTCTGTAACCTCTTCTGGTTTCTTATCTTCATCTTTTTCACGGACTTTTGCAAAGCTTGCAACCGTCACTCCTTCTGAAAGATTGATCAGTTTAACACCTGATGTAATTCTTCCAAGAATAGAAATATCAGCGCACTGCAGACGGATAATAATACCTTCTGTAGTGATCATCATGATCTCATTTTCTTCGTTGACTGCTTTGGCTCCGATCACATTGCCGGTCTTTTCAGTGATCTTATAGCACTTCACACCCTTACCGCCTCTGTTCTGGCTGGTGAATTCGCTGATAGAAGTGCGTTTACCCATACCATTCTCAGATACAACAAGCAGGTAATGTCCCTGTGTATTGAGCTGCATTGCAACCACTTCGTCACCGTCAAGAAGATTGATACCACGAACGCCCATGGAAACTCGTCCTGTGCTTCGAACATCCGTCTCGTTAAAGCGGATACACTGACCGTATTTTGTAACCAGGATGATGTCCTTCGTATTATCAGTAGCCTTAACCTCGATCAGCTCATCGTCATCTCTCAGAGAGATCGCTGCCAGACCTACCTTACGGACATTTGCATAATCCTGGATCGGTGTCTTCTTGACAAGTCCCTTACGGGTAGCCATCATCAGATACTGACCTTCTTCAAACTTACGAATCGGGATAACTGCTGTGATACGTTCACCTGGCATCAGCTGCAGAAGGTTGATGATTGCAGTTCCACGTGCAGTTCTTCCTGCCTCCGGAATCTCGTATGCTTTCAGTCTGTATACACGACCAGTATTTGTAAAGAACATTACATAATGATGCGTTGTGGTCATCATCAGTTCTTCAATATAGTCATCATCCAGAGTCTGCATTCCCTTGATGCCTCTGCCGCCTCTGTTCTGGCTGCGGAAGTTGTCTACTGTCATACGTTTGATATAACCCAATTTAGTCATCGTAATAACGGTATTTTCTCTCGGGATCATATCCTCCATAGAAATATCGTATGCATCAAAGCCGATTGCTGTTCTTCTGTCATCACCGTATTTTTCAGAGATAGCAAGAATCTCCTCTCGAATAACACGAAGTAGCGTATTTCTGTCTGCGAGGATTGCTTTTAATTTGCGGATCTTTTCCATCAGCTCAGCATATTCTGCCTCCAGTTTTTCTCTTTCCAGACCGGTAAGAGCACGCAGACGCATGTCTACGATTGCCTGTGCCTGAACATCTGTCAGCTCAAATCTGTTCATCAATTCCTGCTTGGCAGCCTGAACGTTTTGAGATCCACGGATAATACGGATAACCTCATCAATATTATCCAGAGCCTTAAGCAGACCCTCTAATATATGAGCACGCTCCTGTGCTTTATTCAGATCGTATTTTGTTCTTCTTGTCACAACATCTTCCTGATGTGCAAGATAATGCTTGAGCATCTCCGGGAGAGTCAGGATCTTCGGCTGAAGGCTTCCATTGACTGCAACCAGACAAAGCATGATAACACCGAAGGTATCCTGAAGCTGTGTATGCTTGTACAGCTGGTTCAGAACTACGTTCGCATTGGCATCTTTGCGGAGATCGATACAGATACGCATACCCTCACGGCTTGAATGATCATTCAGATCTGTGATTCCATCAATTTTTTTATTACGGACAAGCTCGGCAATTTTTTCAATAAGGCGGGCTTTATTTACCAGGTATGGAAGTTCTGTAACAATAATACGGGATTTACCGTTTGGCAGAGTCTCGATATTTGTCACTGCACGGACACGGATCTTGCCACGTCCGGTACGGTATGCTTCCTCAATTCCTCTTGTACCAAGGATTGTTGCTCCTGTCGGGAAGTCAGGACCCTTAACGATGTCCAGAAGTTCCTCGATCGTAGTCTCCCTGTCCTCTTCGATGATATTATCGATGATCTTAACTACCGCACCGATCACCTCTCTTAAGTTGTGAGGAGGAATATTTGTGGCCATACCTACGGCAATACCGGAGGTTCCATTTACAAGAAGGTTTGGATAACGAGATGGCAGTACAACCGGTTCTCGTTCTGTCTCATCAAAGTTTGGCTGAAAATCAACTGTGTCTTTGTTGATATCCGCCAGCATTTCCATGGAAATCTTGCTCAGACGTGCCTCTGTATATCGCATCGCAGCCGCACCGTCACCATCCACGGAACCAAAGTTACCATGACCATCTACCAGTGGATATCTGGTTGACCAGTCCTGTGCCATATTTACAAGAGCACCATAGATAGAACTGTCCCCATGCGGATGATACTTACCCATGGTATCACCAACGATACGGGCACATTTACGATGTGGCTTGTCCGGACCGTTGTTCAACTCTATCATGGAATACAGAACACGTCTCTGTACCGGCTTCAGACCGTCTCTGACGTCTGGAAGGGCACGAGAGGCGATAACACTCATGGCATAGTCGATATAAGACTTCTCCATGGTCTTCTGCAGATCCACCTCATGGATTTTATCAAAAATATTGTCTTCCATTTTCTATTCTCCTAGATATCCAGATTTTCTACAAAGCGTGCATTTTCTTCGATAAATTCACGTCTTGGCTCGACCTTGTCTCCCATAAGAGTGGTAAAAGTCAGATCAATTTCAGAAGTTGCGGCCTCATCCATTGTCACACGAAGAAGAATACGTTTCTCCGGATCCATGGTTGTTTCCCAGAGCTGCTCTGCATCCATCTCTCCAAGACCTTTGTATCGCTGGATCTTATTGTTATTGTCACGTCCAATCTGCTCAAGGATGCTGTTCAGCTCTGCATCGTCATAAGCGTACCAGACTTTTTTATTCTTTTCGACCTTATAAAGCGGCGGCTGCGCCAGATATACATAGCCTTCCTTGATCAGATCCGGCATAAATCTGTAGAGGAATGTCAGAAGCAGAGTTGCGATATGAGCACCATCGACATCGGCATCGGTCATAATGATAATCTTGTGATAACGCAGCTTGCTGATATCAAAATCTTCATGAATTCCGGTACCAAAGGCTGTGATCATTGCCTTGATCTCGGCATTGCTGTAAATTCGATCCAGGCGTGCCTTCTCTACGTTGAGGATTTTACCACGAAGCGGAAGAATTGCCTGTGTGGCACGGTTACGTGCTGTTTTGGCAGAACCACCCGCGGAATCACCCTCTACGATGTAGATCTCGCAGTTTTCCGGGTTCTTGTCGGAGCAGTCAGCCAGCTTGCCCGGAAGTGACATTCCATCAAGAGCTGATTTTCTACGAGTAAGGTCTCGCGCCTTACGTGCTGCCTCACGCGCTCTCTGCGCAAGGACAGATTTTTCAACCGTTGCCTTTGCCACTGCAGGATTCTGCTCCAGAAAGATCTCCAGCTGTTTGCTGACAACAAAATCAACCGCTCCACGAGCTTCACTGTTGCCCAGTTTCTGCTTGGTCTGCCCTTCAAACTGAGGCTCCTCGATCTTAACACTTACAATTGCTGTCAAACCTTCTCGAATATCATCACCACTCAGGTTCGGTTCGTTATCCTTGAGCAGTTTGTTCTTTCTGGCATAGTCATTAAAAGTCTTGGTCAGTGCATTACGGAAACCAACGATATGAGTTCCACCTTCCGGTGTGTTGATGTTATTTACAAACCCGTAACTGTTCTCTGTGTAGGAATCATTGTGCTGCATAGCAACCTCGACCGCAACACCATCCTTCTGACCCTCACAATAAATAACCTCTGGATAGAGAGCTTCCTTACTCCTGTTGAGGTAAGTAACGAACTCACGGATACCACCCTCGTAGTGGAAGACCTTTTCTTTTTCCATGTCTTCACGGGTATCCTTTAATACAATGCGAAGCCCCTTGGTAAGGAAAGCCATCTCACGGAGACGCTGCTTTAAGATATCGTAATCATAAACAGTTTCCTCAAAGATTTCTTTGTCAGGCAGGAAGGTAACTTTTGTTCCTGTCTCCTCTACCTCACATACGCCAACCTCTTTGAGAGGATACATGGTATGACCTCTCTCGTAGCGCTGCTGGTACTTTTTGCCCTCGCGGCAGATTGTAACCTCCAGCCATTCAGACAGTGCATTTACAACGGATGCACCTACGCCGTGGAGACCACCGGATACCTTGTATCCTCCACCGCCAAACTTACCACCTGCATGAAGGATGGTAAATACAACTTCTACTGCCGGTATTCCAGCCTTGTGGTTGATTCCCACTGGAATACCTCGTCCATTATCAGTTACTGTAATGGAATTATCCGGATTGATAATTACATGGATTTCAGTACAAAATCCAGCTAATGCTTCATCTACCGCATTATCAACGATCTCATATACAAGATGATGCAGGCCCCGGCTGGATGTACTTCCAATATACATACCAGGTCTTTTACGAACAGCTTCCAGTCCTTCCAGAATCTGAATCTGGTCCGCTCCGTACTCTGTATTCTCTCCGCCCATTTGCTTCCTCCTGTCTTATTCTATATTCATTATAATGGAAACCGATATATCGAATACTTTCGTAGTCACCGGTTTCCAGATAGGCATAATAATACTAGATTATTATAGCACAAAAAAGCCCCTTTGTGTAAACTAAAAAGAAGGATCTTATCTCAGATCCTCCTCCTCTTATTTATCTGCTATTTTAAGAGATATTGATAAACATCTCTCTTGGAAATACCACGATCCTTTGCTACCTGTTTCATGGCATCTTTTCTGGTCATTCCCTGTTTCTCATAGATTTCCATATGTTCTTCTATAGAAATTGTCTCCCAGGATGCAACCTCTTCTTCCTTGATTTCCTGACGACTTTTTCCCTCTATGACAAGCACACACTCTCCAAGTGGTTTTTCTTTCTCATAATGGAGAATCAGTTCATCAATTGTAGAATGAAAAGCTGTTTCATGTTTCTTGGTCAGTTCTCTGCAAAGTGTTATTCTGCGATTTCCCAGAGTTTCTCTCAGATCACGCAATGTTCGAACAAGCTTATGAGGAGCCTCATACAAAATAATCGTACGTGTCTCATTGACCAGTTCTTCAAGGACTTCTTTTCGTTCTTTCTTTTCCATTGGAAGAAATGCCTCAAATGCAAAACGTCTGGTTGGCAACCCTGATAATGTGAGTGCTGTAATACACGCTGCCGGTCCCGGAAGAGATGTCACTTCTATTCCTGCCTCATAACACATAGCTGCCAATTCCTCTCCTGGATCAGAAATTCCCGGTGTACCAGCATCTGTTATCAGTGCAATATTCATACCATTTTGCATTTTTTCAATCAGCGTATAAGCTTTTTCTATCTTGTTATATTCATGATAGCTAGTCATCGGAGTCTTTATTTCAAAATGATTGAGTAATTTAATACTGTTTCTGGTGTCTTCTGCTGCAATCAGGTCTACTTCTTTTAACGTTCTGAGAACTCGAAGCGTGATATCCTCCAGATTGCCGATTGGTGTTGCACAAAGATATAATTTTCCACTCATCCGGTAATCTCCTTTCTCTCAGATCATTTCATATATCTCAAGAATATTTTTTGTATAAACACCTGGTTTCTCATAGACAATCAGAGGTTTTTCTACTGTTATCCTGGAATTTCCACCTTTTCTTGCCTCAATCAGAACCATATTAGGTTCTCTGTCAATATATGGATATACCAACTGCATTCTCTTTGGCTCAAGACGATATTTCATAAGTACCTGAAAGATTTCAGCTAGCCGGAATGGCCTGTGGACCATATAAAAGCGACCACGTTCTTTCAGTACTGCTGATGCCTGTCTGACCACATCATCCAGTGTACACAAAACCTCATGTCGGGCAATTGCCTTGGCCATATGCGGATTCTGAAGGCCATGCTGACCAATCATATACGGAGGATTGCTTGTTACTGCATCAAAAGAAGCTGCCCCAAAAATTTCAGCAGCTTCTTTTATATCTCCGCATACAATGTCGATATCCTCTTCCAGACAATTATACAAAACACTTCTTCTGGCCATATCTGCACATTCTTTTTGAATTTCAAGTCCTGTCAGATGTGTTCCTTTACCCTTAGCTTTCAGAAGTATTGGAATAATTCCGGTTCCTGTTCCCATATCCAGGACTCTTTCTGATTTTCGGATATCTGCAAATCCGGATAACAGAACTGCGTCCATTCCAAAACAGAATTTTTCCGGATTCTGTATCACATAAAAACCATTTTGAAGGTCATCGACCCTCTCCTCCGGATATACCAGATCATTCAGCTGATTTTTTTCCATTGGATTTGGAATCTCCTTCTCTTTCCTCAAATTCCTTAAGTTCTTTATCTGTACATCTGGCTTTCTTTTTACGTGGACGGAATTTCAGTTCACCTACCGGATATTCCTGAATTTCCTTCTCATCATTTATTTCAACAATTACCTTTACTCTCTGTCTGAGGACATTCACACTGTGAACAGTTCCCTGTAAACCATCCGGCAATGTAACGATATCACCTATTCCCGGAAGTTTCTTATTCAGTTCCTCATATGTTTCCTGTTCATTCTTCAAACAACACATGAGTCTGCCGCATACACCTGATATCTTCGTCTGATTCAATGACAGATTCTGCTCTTTTGCCATTTTAATGGACACTGGTGCAAATTCAGAAAGATACGTATGACAGCAAAGCTGTCTTCCACAAATTCCGATTCCTCCAAGAATTTTTGTTTCATCTCTGACACCAATCTGTCGGAGTTCAATTCTTGTCTTAAAGATAGCTGCCAGATCCTTTACCAGCTGACGGAAATCAATTCTTCCATCGGCAGTAAAATAAAACAGCACCTTATTATTATCAAACGTATATTCCGCATCTATAAGTTTCATTTCGAGACCATGTTCACGTATCTTCTTCTGACAGATTTTAAATGCTTCTCTTTCTTTCTGACGGTTTTGTTTTTCCCTGTCCTTATCTGCCTGTGTAGCAACGCGAAGCACTTCTTTCAACGGATGAACAACTTCATTCTCGCCAACTTCCTTTGGACCAAGCACGACCCGTCCAAACTCAACTCCACGGGCAGTCTCTACGATTACATGATCACCGATCTGCATCTTGTAGTTTTTCGGATCAAAGTAATAAATCTTTCCTACATTTCTAAATCTTATACCAACAATTTTCGTCATTCTATCTCTCCCTGATCGTCAGGAACAGAAGTTCAAGTGCAAGTTCAAAATTAACATTTGCACGAAGTCTTACCTTTGTCTTTTCCAGAGCCTCCAGAATCTTTTCCAGATTCTCATAGGAACGCTGGCTCGCCTGTTCCTTGATATAATTAATTTCCTGTTTAAATACCAGGTTGTCAATCTCCTGAGTTGCCTTAAACATAAGAACATCCCTGAACCAGAACTGGAAAATATCCAGATAATCACTTATATTCTGCTTCTCATCTGACAGAGCCTTAATTTCATCTGCCAGTTCATATACTTCCATTGTATTGACATACTTGAGAATCTTCAGTGCCTTCTCAGTCATTTTGGAGAATTCCTCTGATGTGGCAGCTTCTTTGGCTTTGCCAATACTTCCCTGTGCAAAAGAAGCATCTATTTCTGCCTGATAATCCGGCACATGAAGCCGCTCCATCAGGTATTTCTTAACAAGGCTGTCGTCAACCACCTTCAGATCCAGACGCACACATCTTGACTGAATTGTTGGAAGAAGTGCATCTGCATTGCTCGTCAGCAACATGATCACTGCATATTCCGGTGGTTCCTCTATTGTTTTCAGAAGAGCATTCTGCGCCTGCACAGTCATCATTTCCGCATCTGGAATAATATAAATCTTGTGTGGGCTGCAATATGGTCTGACTGCTACGTCATGAATCACCTGATCACGAATCTCATCAATAGAAATTGTTCCAGGCTTCTCGTGATTCACTGTGATAATATCCGGATGATTCTTTCCCAATGCCTTCTTACAGGAGTCACATTTCTGACATGGCTCTGTTCCACCGGCTTCGCACTGCAGTGTCATTGCATATGTTGCTGCAAGAAGTTTCTTGCCAGATCCGGGTCTGCCTGTAAAAATATACGAGTGAGATACCTTCCCTGTCTTCATGGCATTCTGCAGATGCCGGATAATTTCCTCGTGTCCGATAATGTTATTGAAACTGACCATTCAGAATCACCTCTCTTGTTTATAGTTTCATATACGAATCTTTGTTCGCTATAGTCTCATTATATCATACTTTACCAGCCATTCAAAACTATTTTTCTTTATGATATAGAATTTATATATTTTATAATACTTTCGACACACAAATCCAAATCATCATTAACAAATCGCGTCTGTATCCCTGCTTCTTTTATTTTTTCTTCTGCAAAATCCTCCTGATCTGCAAGAAATCTTCTGCACAGTTCTTCATATTTCGGTATTTTTTGCTCCTGTTCCCGCCTTACTGCACGAATAAGACGTTCCCCGTCTTCGACCTCAATATAAACCGGAACTACTGTATCTTTTCCATAATATTCTTTCATTTTACAAAAAGATTCCAATGTGCCGATTCCAAGATAATTTCCGTCTGTCAGGTTAATCTGACCATCATCTGCAGTAAAATATGTCCATACTCCATAAATAGTATCATAAGAACGAGCCTCTATCACACGTCCTTCATCCTCAAATCTCTTCAGATTCTCATTATCTGTAAAATAATACTGCACACCTTCTTTTTCTCCATCTCTGATTGGTCTTGTCGTATATAAAATCAGCTTCTTCAGATTGAGAATTCTGTCTCCTGCCAGTCTGGAATAGATTCTGTCTTTTCCAGACGCGCTTTTTCCCATAATATAAAAAATTTTACTCATGAATTGCGTTATCCTGTTCCTTTGTACTCTGAGCCACCACAAGGATCGTCTCGTTCGTGTAATCCTCCAGTCCCTGCATATACAGCCCTTTTTCCTTGTATATTCTCATATTACGGATAAATTGTCCAGTAATCTGTTCTCCAGGAGTCAAAAGTGGAATTCCAGGTGGATACAAATAAGCAAATTCTGCTGAAATTCTGCCGATGCTTTCTTTCAGCGGACATTTTTCTGTCGGAGCCTCCAGTGCTTCCGCAATCGTCATCATCTGATTTAGTACAAAATGCATGGATCTTACATCCAGATTTTCCTCTTCATTGACCGGTAATCCTGCCTTTATCAGTTCTGCCTGCTCCCTGTCCAGTTCCTCAATCGCCTGACAGAGTCTCTCGAATCCCTCTTCTCTGTCACCTACTGAAGCGATAGCAAGTGCATAATTTTCTGATTCCATTTCCATCTGAATGTGATAACGATCCAAAAGAATATGATACAGTTCACTTCCTGACATCAGGGAATCTTTCGTAGAAAATATAAGTTTAGATCGATCATAATCAAAAATTCCGTTAATTCCCTTTTCAGGTTCTGCAAGTCTTATACACTTACACCGCATAAGTCTCTTTCGTGCCTGTTCCAGAATTCTGGTAAAATCACGAAACATCTGCTTTCCCTCTGCTGCCATCGTATCCATACATGCATCCATGCTTGCCATCAGAATATAAGATGGGCTGCTTGTCTGATAAATTCCCATAAATCTGCGGATCAGCCTGCTGTCCACACGATCACTGCAATTATGAAGTACTGCTGTCTGTGTCATTGCCGGAAGTGTTTTATGCAAGCTTTGTATCACCAGATCTGCTCCAAGTTCTGCAGCAGATGTCGGAAAATAATTTGAAAAATGAAAATGTGCTCCATGTGCTTCATCCACTATCAATGGAATTCCATACTTATGTGCACATTCCGCAATTGTCTTTACGTCTGAAACAACTCCATCATACGTGGGTGATGTGATCAGTACTGCCTTAATATTCGGATTTGCTGCCAGACATCTTTCCACTTTGTCAGAAAAAATCCCGCCATTTATCCACCACTCATTGTCCATCTGTGGATAAATATATGTTGGCCTCAGATTTCTCAAATAGATTGCATGGTATACTGCCTTATGGCAGTTTCTGGCGACAAGAATCTCTCCATTTCTCGGAACGGCCGCTGAAATTGCTGAAAGAAGTGCTGCCGTACTTCCATTGACACTGTAAAAACATTCTCTGGTTCCATACAGATCCGCCATATTCTTCTGTGCTTCCAGAAGAATGTCCTCTGGATGATGAAGGTTATCAAATCCTTCAATCTCTGTAATATCTCTCTCAAAAGGAAATTCTCCTCTGACAGATTCCAGATTTCTCTTATGTCCTGGCATATGAAACGGATAATAATCTGACCAGCTGTAGTCCTCTAATTTTCTGTATAGTCTCTCCATGTCTGTTATACCTTAAAGCGATAACCAACTCCCCATATAGTTTCTATATACTGTGGCTTCGCTGTATTAAATTCGATTTTTTCACGGATTTTCTTAATATGAACCGTAACAGTTGCAATATCTCCTACCGATTCCATATCCCATATCTGACGGAATAATTCTGCTTTTGTAAATACACGGTTTGGATTTTCTGCAAGAAAAGTAAGCAGATCAAACTCCTTTGTTGTAAATGTCTTTTCTTCCCCATTTACCCAGATACGTCTTGCTGTTTTATCAATTTTAATTCCACGTATTTCAATAATATCATTCTTTACCACACTTGATCCAACCAGTCTGTTATAACGCTCCATGTGAGCTTTTACTCTGGCCACCAGTTCACTCGGACTAAATGGTTTTGTCATATAATCATCTGCACCAAGGCCCAGACCACGAATCTTATCGATATCATCTTTCTTTGCAGAAACCATAATGATAGGAATATTTTTCTCCTGTCGCACCTGACGGCAGATATCAAATCCATCTACTTCCGGAAGCATCAGATCCAGTATGATCAGATCATAATCCTCATTAAGAGCTTTTTCAAGGCCCACATCTCCTCTGTTGGCAATTTCCACTTCAAATCCGGACAATTCCAGATAATCCTTCTCCAGATCTGCAATTGCTTCTTCATCTTCAATGATCAGTATTTTACTCATTTCATAGGTACCTCCTGGTATTTTCTCAACACAAAATACATAATCGTTCCAATTCCCTCACGGCTGGTTGCCCACACTTTACCGCCATGATCTTCCATAATCTTTCGAACGATAGAAAGACCGATTCCACTTCCTCCTTTAGAAGAATTACGGGAAACATCAGTCCGATAAAATCGGTCAAAAATATGCGGCAGATCTTTTGCAGCAATTCCTTTGCCATTATCTTCTATCTCAACCTGAACAAAATCGCCGACATCTTTTACACGTATTTGTATAATGCCCTTCATTCCGTTCTGCTTATCCATATATTTAATTGCATTGCTGATAATATTATGAATAACCCTTCGAATCTGTTCTCCATCTGCAATAACAAGTACATCTTTATCTACATAATTTGCATAGCAGAGCTGAACTCCTCTCGTTTCCAGTTCCAATCCCACTTCTTCTGCGCAATCTGAAAAGTAATCCTCTACATTCAGCTTACTAAATGTATACGGAATTCGATTCGTATCAATTTTAGAATAAAAAGTCAGCTCATTGATCAGATGATCCATTTCGTTTGTCTTGTTATAAATAGTTCGAACATATCGATCCATTTTTTCCGGTGTATCTGCTACTCCGTCCATAATACCTTCTACATATCCCTTCACTGCCGTAATCGGAGTTTTCAGATCATGAGAAATATTACTGATCAGTTCTTTATTTTCTTTATCCAGTGCTATTTTTTCTTCTGCTGATTCTTTCAGTCTGCGGCGCATCTCCTCAAAATCTCTGCAAAGTTCTGAGAATTCATCTGTACCTTCCACATCCAAAACAAAATCCAGGTTTCCATCTTTTATATTCTGCGTTGCCTTCCTTAACTTAACCAACGGAGCAGCAACACTTCTGTAAATCCACAATCCGACTGATACGCCTGTAAAAATAAGAATGATAAAGGCCGTAAAAAAAAGATCCTTTGTCATGATCTGTATTCTGGCCTGACTGTTTCCTGTATCAGAAATCGTAATATCATAATTTTCTTCCTGTACAGATTTATTATTAGCCGCATTTCTGTGTTGAGACTCACTGATTCCAAATAATGCAGCAGTAAACAATAACATCGGAACCAGAATTACCATCATGAATCCTACAATAATTCTGTTTTTGAGTTTCATTCTTTTCCCTCGTTTCTGAAAACTTCATAATTGTTTAGCCCACAAAAAATGAACGCACAATACCGAAGTCCCTCTTCGCTATATATGCGTTCATTATATCATATCACTATATTCTTATCTCTAAATTTTCTATAAAATTCGTAAAAACGTCATGTTTTTAAGAACATTCACATATCTTACAGATATTTTTTAAGATCATCAACCTTATCAAGTTTTTCCCATGGAAGCTCAACATCTGTACGTCCGAAATGTCCATATGCAGCTGTCTGTTTGTAGATTGGTCTTCTCAGATCAAGCATGCGGATGATTCCTGCCGGACGAAGATCAAAGTTGTCACGAATGATATCAACCAGCTTAGTATCGGAAACTTTACCTGTTCCAAATGTGTTTACATTGATGGAAGTCGGTTTTGCCACACCAATTGCATAAGAGAGCTGAATCTCGCATTTGTCAGCCAGACCTGCTGCAACGATATTCTTTGCAACATAACGAGCTGCATATGCTGCTGAACGGTCAACCTTAGTACAGTCTTTACCGGAAAAAGCTCCGCCGCCGTGACGTCCTGCTCCACCGTATGTATCTACGATGATCTTACGTCCTGTAAGTCCACTGTCTCCGTGAGGTCCGCCGATTACAAAACGTCCTGTAGGATTGATGAAGTATTTTGTCTCATCATCAACCATATCAGCCGGTATGATCTCATCAAATACATATTTTTTGATATCTTCGTGGATCTGCTCCTGAGTAACTTCCGGATCATGCTGTGTAGAGCATACAACTGCATCGATACGGATCGGTTTTCCCTCTTCGTTATATTCAACAGTTACCTGTGTTTTTCCGTCTGGTCTTAAGTATGGCAGAGTTCCGTCTTTACGAACTTTTGTCAGCTGATAAGCAAGCTTGTGCGCCATGTTGATTGGATATGGCATGTATTCTTCGGTCTCGTTGGAAGCGTATCCGAACATCATACCCTGGTCTCCGGCACCGATCGCATCGATCTGATCCTCGCCCATTTTTGCTTCGAGTGCTTTGTCAACGCCCATAGCAATATCTGCGGACTGCTCGTCGATTGCAGTGATAACGGCACATGTCTCAGCGTCAAAGCCGTATTTACCACGTGTATAACCGATTTCTCTTACAGTATCTCTTACGATTTTCTGGATATCTACGTAAGCACTTGTTGTAATCTCACCCATTACAAGAACAAGACCTGTAGTTGTTGCTGTCTCGCAGGCAACACGTCCCATCGGGTCTTCTGCCATGATTGCATCAAGGATTGCATCAGAAATGGCATCGCACATTTTGTCCGGATGTCCTTCAGTTACTGATTCGGATGTAAATAAGATTTTTTCTTTTTCCATTGTTTCTCAAATTGTCCTTTCTTTTTGGCAACTAAAAAGACAGCCCCAACTTAAGGACTGTCTTGAATTATCTTCAATCCTCTTATTGTTCGATATGTCTCGCTCAGGTTGGCACCTTCCTCATAACCAAGGGGTTGCCGTGGCTTCACAGATCCTTTGTATCTCCACCACTCTGAATAAAAGGCCGTTCTATTTAGTTTTGGTTAATTGATAATGCAGATATTACAATAAACTGATTTTATACAATTGTCAAGTAACACTTTTACTAATGTGTCTTATATCATCCAACACGAAGACGGAATTTCTGAATTTCTTTTTCACTGGAAACTTTCTCAATTTCAGCTCCGAGACTTCTCAGTTTCTCCTCAAAATTCTCATATCCTCGCTGAATATAAACAATATCATCAACAACTGTAATTCCATCTGCTGCCAGACCTGCAATAACAAGTGCCGCTCCTGCACGAAGATCCGGTGCACTTACTCTTGCCCCTGTCAGTTTCTTTACGCCATCGATAATTGCTGAATTTCCTTCAACCTTAATGCTGGCTCCCATTCTTGAAAGCTCGTCTGCATATTTAAAACGATTTTCAAAAATACTTTCTGTAACGATACTGGTTCCTTCCGCAAGTGCCAGTGTTACTGCTATCTGCGGCTGCATATCTGTAGGATATCCAGGATAAGGAAGTGTTTTCACATGAGTACGATGAAGTCTCTTACCTGCTCGTACACGTACAGCATCATCAAATTCTTCAACCTCACATCCAATTTCTTCAAGCTTTGCAGTCGTTGCTTCCAGATGTTTTGGAATAACATTCTTAACTGTAACATCCCCGCCGGTTGCAGCAGCAGCAAACATAAATGTTCCCGCCTCAATCTGATCAGGAATAATAGAATATTCTGTGCGATGAAGTTTCTCAACACCTTTGATACGGATAACATCTGTACCTGCACCTTTGATATTAGCTCCCATGCTGTTCAGGAAGTTTGCAACATCAACTACATGTGGCTCTCTTGCCGCATTTTCGATAATTGTACGACCGGATGCCATAGATGCCGCCATCATGATATTAATCGTAGCTCCAACAGATACCACATCAAGGAAAATATGGCTTCCATGAAGATTCTCAGTCTCTGCAACAATCGCTCCATGAAGGATATTCACGGATGCCCCCAGGGCACGGAATCCCTTCAGATGCTGGTCAATCGGACGACTTCCGATATTACATCCACCAGGAAGCGGTACTTCTGCATGTTTATATTTACCAAGCAGTGCACCCAGAAGATAATATGATGCACGGATTTTCTTTATATATTCATAATCAACACTAATATCATTGATCGTAGAACCATTGATTTTTACTGTAGATCTGTCAATTCGCTCTACCTGTGCGCCTATACCGGCAATTGCTTCCAATAAAACATTGATGTCTCTTACGTCAGGCAGGTTCTCGATAAGGATTGTTTCATCCGTCATAATTGCTGCAGAAAGAATTGCAAGTGCAGCATTTTTGGCGCCACCAATTTCTACTTCTCCCACTAACGGGTTGCCGCCTTTAATTACATACTGTTCCATAAAGCACCTCTATAATTATTTTCACTTCGCAAGTCGAAGCGAATATCAGAAATAAATTCTTATCATACATTTAACATTTTGTTAAAAAGCTCAGTTTCGTATTATAACACAAATTTCACATTTGTAAATAAAAATTTCCTCAGTACGCTCCTGTTCTCCTGCTTTTGATGGTTAACTGCACCTGTTTTATAACCTTTACAGTTACTATAATTACTTTGATTTCTCTCTCAGTATTTCCAAAAGACTCTCAAGACTTGCTTCCAGATCTTTTCCCTCTTCATCTACAACAATATCTGCATATTTCTCATACAACGGTGTTCTTTCATCATACAAATCCGTAAGGGTCTGTCCTTCTCTTAACAGGACACCTCTTCCCTTCAGATTTCCAAGTCGTTTTGAAAGAGCTTGCAACGATAATTTCAGATACACAACAGTTCCTATAGACTTCAGATGTTCCATGGCCTCTTCACAGTAAACCACGCTTCCTCCAGTTGCAATAATCGTATTCTCTACATCTATTGCTGCATTTACACGATTCTCAACTTCCTGAAATCCTCTGTATCCCTCTTCTTCTATAATTTCTGACAGGCGTCTCTTTTCCTGTTTCTGAATCAGAAGATCTGAATCGAGGAACTGATAGCCCAATACCTTTGCCAGAACAACTCCTATTGTGCTTTTTCCAACGCCAGGCATTCCTATCAACGTTATATTATTCATAAATTATCATTTCTCCTGTCTCTTACAAATTGCTTAAAGAATATTTTACCATAAACACCGGATTTCTGCAATCTCTTTTAAATCAAGGCTTTGCGGCCTTTTTCGTCTTTTTACGAACTGATTTTTTACGTTTTTTTACGCTGTATCCAAACGTTCCAATTTTTCTTCCTGTCCCAAGATATTCCCCATGGGAATATACCAGAGGTCTGGCTCTGTTCAGATCAAACCGATTCGTTTCATCCATATAGCTTTCATCTGCATGAACCGCAACTACATCCGCTATAAACATATGATGTGAACCGAGTTCTTTGATTTCTTTCACTCTGCATTCAATAGATACCGGTGCCTCTTTGATCATAGGGGCTTTCACAATATCTGCCCTTTCTCTTGTAAGACCTGTTTCTTTAAATTTATCTACATCACGCCCTGATCTTACTCCACAGTAGTCTGTTACCGCAGCAAGTTCTTCTGTTGTCAGATTGATTACAAATTCTCCGGTCTCTTTAATCATATGATAAGAAAATCTCTCCGGTCTGACAGAAATATAAGCCATTGGTGGATTGGTGCAGATCGTACCGGTCCATGCAACCGTAATGATATTATCCTGTCCCATTCCATCTGTAACACTTACCATAACCGCCGGAAGCGGGTAAATCATATTTCCTGGTTTCCAGCTTTGCTTTGCCATTTTTTCCTCCGCTATTATACGTAATCTCCGCCAGACATCTGCGCAGCTTCCATAAGCGGCGGGATCAGCTGTTTCTTACGAGATACAACACCTTTCAGATAAATTGTTCCATCCTTTGGTTCCATCTTAAAAGCATTAACTGCCATTTCTTCACTTCCCTCACCATAAAACAGAAGCTCTGTAGACTGTTCCATGATATCCGTAAGCATAAAATATACTCTTGATACTCCATGACGACCACATTCACTAACCATAAACGGAAGCAGTCTTTCCTTAATCTCACGAAGTTCATCCGCATCCATGGAACTGATCTGGCCAACACCAAAACAAATATCTCCCTCTGCAATAAACTTCTTGTAATCCTGATAAAAAATCTCTTCCGGAGATTTGTCTTTCAGATTACTTCCTGCTTTAAACATTTCTCTTGCAAACGACTCAATTGAAATATCTGCAATCAGCGCCAGTGCACCTGCCGCCATTTTATCCTGTAGTGTACAGGTCGGTGAACGGAACATCAATGTATCTGATATGATCGCAGCGCAGAGAAGTCCTGCTATTTTTGCCGGAATGTCCAGTTTCTGCTCTCCGTACATCTGATACATGATCGTACCAGTGCATCCAACCGGCTGATTACGGAAATTAATCGGCTGCATTGTCTGCAGCGTTCCCAGTTTATGATGATCAATGATCTCCATAATTTCAGCCTTATCAATATTATCTACAGCCTGGTCTTTTTCATTATGATCTACAAGAACCACTTTTTTCCTGTGCATATCCAGAAAATTACGTCTGGAAATTGTTCCGATACATTTTCCTTTTTTATTTATTACCGGGAATGCACGGTGACGGTGTTTGATCATGACATCCTGAATATCATCTGTAAAATCTTCTGTACTGAACGTAACCAGATTGTCTGTTTTCATAATATATTTTACCGGAATACTCTGATTGATAAGTCGGCTGATCGTAAATGTATCATATGGTGACGATATAATAACAATATCCTTCTCATGTGCCAGTTTGAGAACCTTTTCGGTAACTTCGATTCCAAGACCTACTATAATGCAACTTACATTCTGCTCAATAGCCTGTAAATGATCTTCTTCACGATTTCCCATGATGATCATATCATTTTCTTCGACATATTCTTTCATTTTATCCGGATTGGCAGTTCCAACCATGATCTTGCCCTGAATAAAATATCCATGTCCGTTTCCTTCTACAATCTTTCCACCAATCGTCTCAGCAATCCGCATATATTGAGTTCTTGCTCTGGAAAGGAGATAGCTGTCTGTCGTATCCATATAAGTTTTGGCAATATCACCAATTGTGATAAGCCCTTCCAGAGTACCGTCCTTTTCCCGTATTGGTAAAGACACGATACTGTTTTCCTGCATCAGTTCCCATGCATTTTTCAAAGACATACTGTGATTTGCCTCCGGGCTCATACGTATATCCATATCTTTTACCTGAGTTCCTATATTGCTCAGATATCCTGGCGGCTGTACTCCAAAACGACTCAGCACATATTCTGTTTCTTCGTTTATCTGTCCTGCACGCTTTGGAATATATCTTCCTTCTTGTGTTGTTCTGTTTTTAATATCACAATAAGCAATTGCTGAACAGATAGAATCAGTATCCGGATTTTTATGTCCTATAACAAAAATTTTCTCCTGATTTTTCATAACAATAACATCCTCATATTGATTAATCTAATTTAATATTTGCAAAAAGAGCTCCCAGCGAAGTCGTTGCCTGTTCTCCGGCATCCGGTACTTCATAAACTTCTTCTTCAATTTCCTTAGCCATTATATCAGCTGCTTCTTTGATGCTGAGGCTGATTTTTCCATCTTTTATTGCCGTAACTTTAACTTTTACCTGATCCCCTGCTGACAGAACTTCTGAAGGTTTTTTGATTCTTTTCTCGCAGATCTGTGAAATATGCACGAGCCCGGAAAGTCCGTTTCCAAGATCAATAAACGCACCATATGGCTGAAGACTTTCTACTGTTCCCTCTGTTACAAGCCCTATTTTCAGATTTGATACTTTCTTTTTTCTTTCTTCTTCTGCCTTTTCTCTGAGAATCTCTTTCGCTGACAAAATCAGTTTCTTACTTTCCTTGTCAACGTCAAGAACCTGTACCTGAACTGGTTTATTCAGATATTCTTCTGTATTTTCAACATAACCAAGTGCAAGCTTGGACGCAGGAATAAAACCTCTCACGCCTTCTACATAAGCAATAACTCCCGCATTTGTGATTCCCTTTACCACAACATCCAGTACTTCACCAGATTCTTTCAATTCCTCTAATTTATCCCATGCAAGGACATCTGCAGCCTCCACTCTGGAGAGAAGAATATTACCCTGCCCATCATCTTTTCTTACAACGGTTGCTGAAACTTCATCACCTACATGAACTTCGTCCTTCAGGCTGAAGCCTGGCTCTCTGCTGTAATCTTCTGCCGGAATCACACCTTCCGCATAATATTTCAGATCAAGGATTACTGCTTTTTCATCTACACTGATTACTGTTCCTGTAAGAATGTCACCTTCTTCTATTTTCTTCATGGATTCTTCCAGTTCTTTTTCATAATCTTTCATTGATTCCGCCATGATTCCCGTTCTCCTTTACTTGATTCTAATTAAAATTATTATAACACGCATTATGCCTACGCAATGCATTTCCTTCAATACATCTTTTCTGATATAATTATATTATAAGCTTAAAAATAAAAAAAGCCCTAAAATTGGGCTTATAAACGAGGAGTGCCCCGGCAGTGGTTTACCGGGGCGATTATTATGAAAAAATTTATGTGTAATGAAGAACATTACAACGTCTGTTTTGTGTAGCTCTTTCGAACTGTGTTTATAATAGCAATCAATTATGAACATAGTATGAACAAGCAGTGAATCTTTCGTGTATTTGCACAATTTTCCTTTCGATATTCATATTTTTTTATAAAAATACAACATATCTTTTATTTCTTTACTTTTTCATTGTTGTTCACTTTATACATCATGCATAATTCTGCTCATTTGTCTGCTATCAGTTCAAAATGCCTTTTACCAGATCAAGTAATTTTCCAAGAATTCCTTTTACATCCTCTTTTGTAATTCCAAGGCTTTCCAGTTTATCATATACTTTTCTGACCTGTGTTCTCAGTTCATCTTCATCCAGATCCATATCCTTAAATTTATTATATAACTTAATCAATGTAGTCTTGTCTGAATCAGAAAGAGTTACTCCCAGTTCTCCTGCTGCAGCATCCAGTGCACTGCTGATCTGCTCATCTGTTACATCTACCGTTCCCAGAGTTTCTTTTACAGAAACAATAATATCTACTACTTTATCCGGATCAGCTAACAGATCATCTACTCCACTCTGCTCAAGAAGCTCTGCCGCCTGATCCACAATCTCATCTGTTGTCTGATCCGCATAAACCATGGCCGGTGTTGTACATGTAAGGGCTCCTGCAAGAATCCATGCGCTTAATTTGTTTATTTTCATCATGTTCATTACCTCCTGAATAAAAATCTATCATTAACGATACGACCTGCATTATAACACACTCTGAAAAAAAAGCTGTAAATTTCTGTTTAATTCATAGAACTTTCGACATTCGTTCACTTTTTTTTCATAAGTTCAACATGATTCCATCACAATTTCCAGATATACTAAGAGCATAAAAATAATACAGCCAACATTATTTTTATAAAATTTTCTTTTTCATATGTTGATTGCCAAAAAGCAATCAACTCTCCTTCCTTTTAAATTTAATAAATATTACTATAAAAGGCATCCGACCAGCCATCGGATGCCTTTTATAGTTTCACTTCATAACAAATTTTATTATTTACTCTTATCTGTCAGGATATCTGACAACATGGCAAACTGTTCCAGCGTCAATGCTTCCCCTCTTATATTCAGTGGAAGTCCGCACTGAATCATCGATTCTTCAATCTGCTCCTTTGTAAAATGAAGTTCCTGAGAATTTTTCAAACCATTTACCAATGTTTTTCTTCTCTGGTTAAAAGATGCACGAATAATACGAAACATCAGTTTCTCATCTTTTGCCTGTACCGGCGGAGCCTGATGTCTTGTAAGCCGGATAACTGCACTGCCAACCTTAGGTCTTGGCATAAAACAGTTTGGCGGAACATTTGCAACAATTTCTGGTTTTGCATAATACTGCACTGCCAGAGATAATGCACCATAATCTTTGTTCCCCGGTCCTGTCTGCATTCTGTCTGCAACTTCCTTCTGTACCATTACCGTAATAGAATCTACCGGAACATGACTTTCGAACAATCCCATAATAATCGGTGTCGTTATATAATATGGCAGATTTGCAACTACCTTGATCGGACGTCCATGATTCTTTTCATCAGCAATTCTTTTAATATCTGTCTTCAGAATGTCTCCATGTATCACAGATACATTATCCCATTCTTTCAATGTATCCTGAAGAATCGGAATCAGTGCATCATCAATTTCTACTGCTGTAACTTCTCTTGCTGCATCAGCAAGATACTGCGTCATAGTTCCTATTCCAGGTCCGATTTCCAGAACAAAATCGTCTTTTGTAATTTCAGAAGCTTCAATGATCCTGTCCAGTACACGGGTATCGATCAGAAAATTCTGACCAAACCTTTTCTGGAACACAAATCCATACTTTTGAAGAACTTCAATGGTATATTTGGGATTTCCGAGATAAGGTCTGGTCATAATTTCCTCCTGTTGTTTCAAGATCTTTCTCAGCTGAAGTCTTTCTCATAAAGTACCATATATCCATCTGGATTTACTTTTTTCTTGGAAATCAGTTTGCGGATTCCACCTCTTGATTTTGCAATTGCATCATCGATAATATCTTTGACTGCACCAACATTCATAGGCTGATCCTCTTTCTGACTTGTACTTATAAGATTGTACAGTGCCAGCATTCCCATCTGATCAATTGTATATCCATTTTCTCTTGTATATACTTTTGCAAAATTAACAAGCTCATCATTGGTGAATACCGGAATATTGATCATCGATGTAAATTTAGATGTAAATTTCGGGAATCTTGCAATCAGCTTGCGCATACCGATTTTTTCATCTTCAATAATAACAATCAGACCGTCTGTACGGAATTCCATTGCCTTATTCAGCTGATTTACTGTTTCTTTTGTTAACTGATTTGCATTTTCAATAACAAGGAATCCACCAGCCATTTTTTTGATTATCTCAGCTATATTTTTGCCATTGATCTGATCAGCAAATACGTAGGCAACCTTTGACGCATCCAGATTCAGTTCTTTACATATTGCCGGAATCAGACTGGAAATCAGACGAGTCTTTCCGGTCTCACGACCTCCCATTACAATCACGTTTCCAGTGCGGGATGTTTTATCAGCAGCTCCCATCTGTACATCGCAAAGAGCATCAATAATCTGCTCTTTCAGTCCAGGTACCTTTGCAAAATATGTAAACAGTTTTTCTTCATCCTCTGTAAATGCTTTTTCTCTTGGAATAATATCTTCGGCATCATTCTTAGGATTCATGGAATCAATCAGATGTTCAAGTTCTTCTTCCGCTGAAAGTGAACGTTTTTCTTTTCTCTTGACTGGTCTTGATTCCTTCACTTGTTTTACAGGGATCTCTATGGTTTCTGTACTCTCGAAATCGTCTTCATCTTCGTAACCGTCTTCTTCACCAAAGTCTTCCTCTGAATCATCTCCCGAAAGCAGTTGTTCTTCTGGCTCCTCTTTCTTTCCGACAGGTCCGTTCATAAATTCATCTTCTGCACTCTGAAGGTCTTCTTCTGACATATAGTCTTCATCTTCAGTAACTTCCGCTCCTTTTTTCGGGAGAGGCTCTTCAGGAATATTTATTCCCTGCGCTGTTGCTGCTGCCAGAATCGTATCCTCCAGATTAAAATCAAAATCCTTCACAGATACTTTTTCTGCACCTGGCAGACAAATCTCCGGAGCTTTTGGAACTTCGATTTCTTCTGAAACATCCGTGCTGATATTTTTCATTGATTCCGGAATCTCAAGCTCCGGCATCTTTAATTCTGGTGTTTTATTCTGTTCTTCAGATTTTTCCTCAGTATCTTCTACTGACTCTGTTTCATTCTTAATCTCAGGCTGCTCTTCTGCTTCCTGCTCATGTTTGATCTCATCTTCAGTAACCTGTTCGATCATTTCTTCCATGTTACTGAAAACAGACTGTCCTGGATTCTTCGGCGGATGAATCACTGCATCTTCCGGTTCAAGATCTGGAACATTCTCTTCTGTCGCATCAGAAGAAATATCTTTTATAAGTTCTTCCTGAACCTCTTCCGCAGGTGTCTCCTCTTCTTTCATAAAATCTTCATCTTCTTTTTTCTTATTTCCGTTGAAGATATCTCTGATTCCTTTGGAGATTTTCTCCTGAAAACTTTCAGCACCCTTCACATCGCGCTCATCAATAGACACACTGTCAATTACAGGAGTTTCCTCTTCTGCCGCAGCTGCTTCTTCTTTTTCTTCTTCCAGCTCCTCTGCATCTTCCACAGAAGCAAGTTTCGGAATAAACTGACTGTCATATTTTTCCTTTTCCTTGCCTGTCAGCATTCCCATTCTATTCTTGAGATCCAGCGCCTTTATAACATATTTTCCATCGCTGAACCACAGAACCATCTCATCACAGAGTGCCAGACATTTCTGTGTATCTCCATTCTGATAATACAGTTTTGCCAGTTCATATGACCAGCGTTCTGTAAATTCTTTTTCTTTATATTCCTCCAGAATCTTAATCTGTTCCTCCAGAGAAACTTTTTTTTCTTTGCAGATTTTATACTTAAGAATATATCTGGTATTATCGTTTGGTGCAACTTCCAGAAATTCCTCATAAAATTCTTCTGCTTCAGCAATATCCTTCATCTTGAGGGATACCTCAATTAAACGATATAAAATATTTTTGCCAATAGGAGCCCTGTGATAAGCAAGAAGAAAAATCTCCTTACTGTCCTCGTATCGTTTATTTGCTGCATAGATTTCTCCAACAACACATAAAGTCCGGACATTCTTAACACGCCGCCAGTCAATACTGTCAACTACTTCCATGGCATCCTTATAGTTTTTCTTTTCTACAAGGCGATTTATTTCTTCAAGTTTGATCCGAAATTCCTCTTTGTCCAATGTATTCACCAACTTTCCAAGAATAAAAACAGTGTAACATATGCCATAATGCTTGTCAAAACTCTTTACTTATATGATAAAACAAAAAATGCTCTAATTATTACTGCCTACTTTACAGGATCAAATACCTTACCTTTTACAACTTTGAAAACCTTGTTTATGTGAAACTGATGGCTTACAAAATCATCCAGTCCTGTACATGTTATCAATGTCTGTATATCATGGATACTGTCAAGCAGATATGTCTGCCGGTTACTGTCCAACTCTGAAAGTACATCATCCAGAAGAAGTACCGGTGTATCTTTGATTTTTTCTTTAACCAGATAAATTTCTGAAAGTTTCAAAGACAGCGCCGCTGTCCGCTGCTGTCCCTGCGAACCAAATTTACGAATATCAATTCCATTCACCATAAAACACAGATCATCTCTGTGAGGACCTGCAGATGTCATTTTCATTCGTATATCCCGTTCCCGGTTCTTTTGTAAAGTTTCTTCAAAACATTCCGGTTCTGCACTGGGTTCATAGATTACCTCCAAATGCTCTTCTCCGCCAGTCAGATTATAATGGATTTCCTGTATTACATCATTAAGATCTTTTACAAAATCCCGTCTTTTCTCTATGATCTTCTTTCCATACTGAAACATTTGAATATCCCATATATCCAACGTTTCACGCAAAGATGGATTCTGATAAAGATCTTTCAGAAGCCGATTTCTCTGATTAACAATATGATTATAGCCAGCCAGATCTGTCAGATATATCTGGTCAAGCTGGCACAGTTCAAGATCCATAAATCTTCGTCTTTCACCAGGACCATTTTTTATGATATTCAGATCTTCAGGTGAAAAAAATACAAGATTTACAATTCCAAATAACTCTCTTGCTTTTTTGATTGGCAGTCCATTGATTGCCACACCTTTAGCTTTATTTTTACGGAGATGCATATCAATCTTATACGAGATTTCATCTTTTCTTACCATCATCCGAATATGAGCTTCTTCCTCACCAAAATGTATGATTTCTTTATCCTTGCTGCTCTTATGAGATTTTGTTGTACCACAGATATAAACGGATTCCAGTATATTTGTCTTTCCCTGCGCATTATCTCCGTAAAAAATATTAGTTCCTTTGTCAAGTTCCAGATGCAGATCACTGTAGTTCCTAAAATTCTTTAACTCTACTGATTCAATATACATGATTATCTGATGACTTTGATTTCCTGATCTTCAAAGGTAATTACATCACCTTCATAAACTTTGCGGCCTCTTCTTTCATCAACTTCACCATTTACCTTAACCAGACCATCCTGAATTGCATATTTTGCCTCTACTCCATCTTCCACAACACCAGCAAGTTTCAAAGCCTGACCAAGTTTGATAAATTCATCTCTTATTTTGATTTCCAAATTTTTCACCTCTCATTTGGTTTAGTACGGAATATTATCTGCTCTGATTCTGGCTGATGTTTACCGGCAGAATCAGATATGTGTAATTTTCTTCATCGTCTCTGATAAAACATGGTGCCTTCGGATTCATCAGATACATATGAATAACTTCGTCATCAATAACTTTCAAAGCATCGATAAGAAATTTCGGATTAAATCCAATAATAATATCCTTACCGTCTTTTTCAATGTCTATTTCTTCATTCATGGAACCCATCGCTGAATCAATTTTCAGTTCCATGCTGCTGTCTTTGATTTCAATTACAATTGGTTTTTTATCTCCTTCTCTGACAAGAAGTGTTGCTCGATCGATACAATCAAGAAATTCTTTCTTGTTAACACTTACTTTTGTATCATAATCGTTTGAAAGCATCTGATCTATACGGAAATACTCTCCTTCAATCAATCTGGAAACCACTATTGTCTGGTCAAATTCAAAAAGGATGTGATTTTTTGTAAAATAGATACTAACCTGATCATCAATCTCACCTGACAGGATTTTACTTATTTCACTTAATGTTTTTCCTGGAACAACTATCTTACGATCTGAATAATCTCTTTTAAGAGGCATTTTACGAATAGAAATACGATGTCCATCCAGAGAAACAATTTTCAGACAATTATTTTTAATTTCAAATAATTCACCAGTCATAAGACGGTTATTTTCATTAACTGCAATGGAAAAAATAGTCTGGCGAATCATTTCTTTCAAAGTAAACTGAGAAAGAGTCAGCGATTCTTCTTTTTCGATAACAGGAAGATATGCAAAATCTTCTCCTGCTTTACCAGGGATTGTAAATTTTGCTTTTTCACAGGTAATGGTAGCAACAAAATTATTGTCTGTAGAAATGGTTACATCATTATCAGGAAGTCGTCTGATGATTTCATAAAAGATTTTAGCATCAAGAGCAACCATTCCTTTTTCTTCTATATGTCCGTCAACAATTGTTTCAATACCTAGTTCCATATCGTTAGTAGTAAATTTTATTTGATTTGTTGATGCGTCCATTAAAATACATTCCAGAATTGGCATGGTTGTTTTTGATGGAACAGCTTTCAAAGATATATTTACGCTTTTTAAGAGATTACTTTTGGAACATATGATTTTCATGATGTGTATAACTCCCTTCATGTTTCAAACTTGGCTTTATAAATAAAAATATATAAAGAAATCCGCCGTAGCCGCCTTAGGGGGGTGTGAATATGTGAAAAAGTCCCTTAAAGCTTGAAAAATGGGGATTTCTGAACTGTATAACTTCGTGTATAAACAACTTTCAAAGTTACAAATGCATGTGGAAAAGTCCTTTATCCCTGTGGATTAATTTTTTTCCGTAATGTGTCAATGGAGTTTTTAATGTTATCATTTGTCTGTATTTCTTTTTCAATTTTCTCTATCCCGTGCATAACTGTGGTATGGTCACGGTCACCAAGATTTTTTCCGATCGTCTTGAGTGAAGTATCAAGAATATCGCGGCAAAGATACATGGCAATCTGTCTTGGCATAACGATTTTTGAACTGCGCTTGTTACCACAGAGATCAGCTACTGTTACATGATAATGCTCAGCAACTACTGAAATAATGTAATCTGGTGTAATAATCTTCTGTTGATCCGGAGAAATAATATCTTTTAAGGATTGTTCTGCAAGTTCCAGGGTTACTTCTTTTCTTTCGAGCTTGGAACTTGCCATTACTTTATTGAAGGCACCTTCCAATTCACGAATATTGGATTTGATATTCGTTGCAATATATTTAATAACTTCTTCGCTGATATTGTAGCCCTCAAGTTCTTCTTTTTTATGAAGAATAGCCATTCGAGTTTCGTAATCAGGCAGAGTGATGTCTGCGATCAGACCCCATTCGAATCGTGAACGGAAGCGTTCTTCCAGGATTTCCATGTCTTTTGGAGGTTTATCAGAGGAAATGATGATCTGCTTTTTAGCACTGTGCAGACTGTTAAAGGTATGGAAAAATTCTTCCTGTGTTGATTCTTTTCCTATAATAAACTGAATATCATCGACGAGAAGAACGTCAATATTTCGATATTTTTCACGGAATTTGGACATTGCGGAATTATTTCCGTTACGAATGGTTTCTATCAGTTCGTTTGTAAATTCTTCACTGGTAACATATAGAACTTTGCTGTTTTCATCATGTTCAATAATGTAATGAGCGATAGAATGCATAAGGTGAGTTTTTCCAAGACCTGCACCTCCGTAGATAAACAGCGGATTGTAAGTATCTCCTGGGGATTCGGCAACGGCAAGGGCTGCAGCCTGTGCAAATTTATTATTGTTACCAACGATAAAGGTATCAAAAATATATTTGGGATTAAGATGAGCTTCTTCGCAGCGACGATCAATGTCAGATAATCCACTTTCGGATGATGTATTATCATAAGAAGAAACTTCTTTTTTTGGTGCCTCATCAGGAGATATAAATTTTACTTCGCATTCATCCATTCCAGTTAATTCACAGATTGTAACCTGAAGAAGAAGCTTATATTTCTTATTCAGAAGATTGATCAGAACAACCTGTTCAGATGGAACAAGAATTGTTATTACATTATCCTTGACATCGTAGACTTTTAGCGGCTTAAGCCAGGTATTAAAGGCAACATCACCAACATCATAATCTGCTTTTACGGTTTGCAGAATGCTATCCCAATTTTCAATTACTTTATCCATGTTTCTATCTCCTGGTTTCTTTGAAAGTATATTATATAAGTCGTAATTGTTTACAAGACATAAATATCCTTATATATATTATAATAAATTACGTTGATTAGCAATCATTATTTGGGTGTAGAAATGGGGAAATTTGAGATAAAAGTGGAAAGTTTTCCACTATATCCACATGTGTATAATATGGAAATGGTGGATAATGGCCCGTAGGTTTACATAACATCTTAGATAGTGGAAAAACAGCTATGGGGAATGTGTATAACTCTATCCACAGAGAAAACAATGCAAAATAAAGGATTTTTTTAGAGCTTTGTGTAAAATAGAGTCGAAAATTGGGGATAAATTTGATACGAAAATGTGAGTTATCCACAAGTTATCCACAAAAAGTGGATAACTTTACGTTAACCATATCTTTCCACATAGGCATGTGGGTTACTCCACAATTGGCTTAAATACTGAGATTTCTTGATTTTTTTGCTATTTTTTGCTTGACGAACAGGGATGTTATGAATATAATTGAAATGATGTTCTAGGAAAATATTACGAATAAGCTATAATAGATAAAGGAGGTGCTTTACCTATGAAAATGACATTTCAGCCAAAGAAAAGATCCAGAGCTAAAGTTCATGGATTCAGAGCTCGTATGAGCACAAAAGGTGGCCGTAAAGTATTAGCTGCCAGAAGAGCAAAAGGAAGAAAACAGTTATCAGCCTAAAGATATAAGACCGCAGTTGATGTGGTCTTTTCTTCTATAACGAAAAAAGGAGGATTCGATGAAATATTCAGAGTCCTTAAAGAAAAACAAAGATTTTCAACAGGTTTATAAGCGTGGAACATCAAAAGCGAATCGGTATCTGGTGATGTACGTGCTGCCTAATCAGCACATGAAGAATCGTCTGGGAATATCAGTAAGTAAAAAAGTAGGGAATA